>Ga0307378_10002233_pt1 | contig 30155 bp, 42 predicted proteins | sample UN1MG_FD_202238 | JGI IMG/M metagenome (GOLD analysis project Ga0307378, IMG submission 202238) | Soil microbial communities from Risofladan, Vaasa, Finland - UN-1 | ecosystem: Environmental > Terrestrial > Soil > Coastal area > Acid sulfate soil | place: Finland: Risofladan, Vaasa | collected... | reverse complement strand
AATGCTTATTGTTTGTGAAACATTAGGTGCAAAAAAAGCAGAATTGCTAAAATATGCTACTTCGGGAGATGTTTCGGGAATGTATGACCAGGTAGTTGGTTATGCTTCTATAATCATCAGAAAATGACATATATCGTCAATACTAACCATTACAAACCAATATTAATCCTGCATAAACTATAAATAATAATTTTACGCTTAAAGGGATAAGAATAACATGATAGAAAATTATGTTTTTGGACAAATGTTAATTAATGGGAAAAAATATAATTCAGATCTTATTATTTTTAGAGATTATATTTATGATAGTTGGTGGAGAAAAGAAGGGCATAATCTTTGTATTGACGATATAAAGGAAATAATAAATAAAAAACCTGATGTTTTAATTATTGGAACCGGTTATTTCGGATTAATGAAGGTGTCAAAAGAATTAATAGAAAATATAAAATTGTCTGGTATCAAACAAGTAATGGTAAAAAAAACCGGAGATGCATGTACCGAATACAACAAACTTCATAAAAAGAATAACCTAATTGCTGCTTTTCATTTAACCTGCTAACCGTTAATAAATAATATTAATATAATGAAAATCTTCTTATTATAATTAATAAATCAGAAAAAATGAGGTTTATATAATAAAATATATTTTACTTTACATAAGATATATTACAGGATATAACACTTGATATAACAAATAACAATAAACCCCTGAACATTTAAGGATGTTCGGGGGTTTTTTATGTTATATCAATTAAAATCAAAATTAAATAGCCAAAACAATCAGACCGAATATTTTAACAGGTTCTCGGTGCTCCTGTTAGTATTTGGTCTTTTTTGTTTTGGCTATTTTTATTTGGGGGAAAAATCAAGCCTCCGCAAGGTTGAGCTAATGATTTCTCACCCGCTAACCCCGGGGACTTTGCTTATTAGCTATAAGGACCTAAACGGAGGCTTGATAAAAAAGGGGGTGAGAAATTGAAAGAAGAAAGGTTAGGGCAGTTAAAAAAGATATTCAAATCTACTGCTAAAAAAGTTTTTGATACCGGTTATGACAACACAATAAGGCTGAAAGACACAGATGAATATTTTAATGTAGTGGCTGATCAGTTAGCTTACGAGGTTAAAATCCGTATAAATAATAAAGAGGGGGGGTGAATAATATGCCAAAGGCAACTTGTAAAAAATGTGGAAAAGTTCAGCATGGATGGGCTTTGAAGTATAAAGATTGTTTTTGTGATTGTGGAGAGAAATTAGAAATAACTAAGGAAGGTAATAAAAATGGAAAGGGATAAAGGAATACAAAATTTTCTCGATGACTTTGCCAAAAAAGCCTTTGGAAGATCACCGACAGAAGCTAAAGAAAAGGGAGTCTGTGTTACTTGTGGCAAAGAAATAAAAATGGAAGATTTTAAAGACCAATTATCCATTAAAGAATATGGGATTTCGGGGCTTTGTCAAAAGTGCCAGGATGATACATTTGGTTAATTTTAAAAAATAAAATATTAGGAGGTATTAAGGGCGGTGGAAAAATAATAGAAGTGGCAAAAATCGAAGAAGGTCAGGAAATTGCCGATGAGGATATACCGTTTTAATAAAGTATCAATCTATAAAATACCTTATACAAAGTAAAAATTAGGCCTGGCTCGGTTATTGTAAATTACAGTAAACTAAGGACCATTGTAATTTATCGACCCTTTAACCGGGCCAGGCCCCACAAGAGAGGAGGTGAAAAAGAAAAATGAAAAAGCTAACTGTGTTGGTGGCGGTTATATTGATTGCTGGTTTACTTGCCGGTTGCTGGGTATTGCCTGAATCGAAGCTTATATCAATCACTGTTGATCCGGAGGGACTATATTTAGAAATGCCGAAACCTACGAGTTTAATTCCTGAAAATGCAGGCAAAATAGAATCTGTTACCGCTAATTATAATGATGGGACTAGTGAGGATATAAAACTTACCGATTGTGAATACTCATCGAATGATCCTGAAGTCGCTATCGTAGATATTGTAGGAGATGAAGTTTGGATTAGGGCTGTTGGATCTGGCGAGACAACCATTTTAGTTACCTATACTCAGCATAATTTTTGGACTGGCAGGGTAATCGAAACAGATATCGTAGGCGTTTTTGTTGAATAAGCAAAATAAACAATTAAAAATATGGGGGCTTGAGGTCTGACAAGCCCCATCTAAATAAAGACCGAAAGGGGGTGAAAAAAGAAATGAAGAAATTACTAAGAAACTTTGCCTTAGTCATGATCTTAGGGCTTTTATTATTAATGGCCGGTTGTAGTAGTACTGGAGGTTACTATGATCTTAGCTCCTGGAGTCCACCTAGCGATCCTGCATTTACGAGCTTTGTAAATAGTATGGATAGCCCTGCTAAAATAACCTCTTGGATAAGAGGTAATTGTACCTTTGTAGTTAATTACGATACAGTTAAAAGCCCTTATGAATTCTGGAAAACTAAATCTGGAGACTGTAGTGAAGGGGCTGCTTTATGTTCCTATTGTTTACACCAGCATGGTTATACTACTTATCAAACTCATATCTTATATACCGATGGGTTAGCTCATAGAATATGTATCTATAAGTCGGGTAGTGGTTATTGTTATACGAGTTATCACCAAACTGGCTGCTATTATTATCCCTCTAGTTATACCTTACCCAATTTTAGGGCTTGCGTAAATGATTGGGATAGTAGGTCTACTCATACTGTATCTGGTTATACAGTTTGGGATTGGAACTATAACGTAGTTGAAACATCGGGAGATAAAAAAGTATATGACTAAGAATAATTAAGTTAATTTGCCTGTCCTGTGGCGTGGTAGCCTAAAGAATATATTTAACTCAGTATCTTTGCAGACCAACTGCCGGGGTAGGCAATAAATTAAAGAGGTAAATTATTATGTTTATTAAAAACATATATTTTTTAATAGAAATGGCAGCGATATTAATTTCTGTTATTGGGTTATTTCTTTACTTAAGAAGGAAAATAAGGAGATAAAAGATGAGCAAATATCTTGAATTTCGATTATTAGAACAAAAGCCTAAAACACAAGTTATTGAGGTAAATTCTAAAACGCATCCCATTAGACTTGGGATTATTAAGTGGTGGAGTAGTTGGAGACAATACGCCTTTTTCCCGGAAACCGGAACCATATTTAATACAGAATGTCTTAATGACATCCAATCTTATATAAAGGGGTTGCGATAAGGTGCAAAGGCAATCTTTAGAACTTTTAACACAAGTACAAGAAATAATAGATAGTTATGATTTTGCTCTGACGCTTAGGCAGATTTATTATCAATTAGTGGCCAGGCAAATTATTCCTAACGAGCAAAGATATTATAAAAAGCTATCCCGGCTTTGTGTCGCGGGCAGGGATGAGGGAATATTGCCAGAGGAAGGGTTTGCTGATCGGTTAAGAGCAGTAGATAAGCTAAGCTCCTGGCTCAAGCTTAATGAATTTATGCAGTCAGTTAAAATATCATACCGTAAAGATAAGTGGCAAAACCAGGATAGTTATTTAGAAATTTGGACTGAAAAGGATGCCCTGCGAAGTGTCTTGACTGAGATTACCTATCAATATGACGTTGCCCTAATGGTAGCCAGAGGGCAGTTATCCCGGACGGAAGTATATAGGACTGCCGGAAGGTATAAAGCTAAAATCGATAAAAAATGCCATTTATATTATTGCGGTGATTTTGACCCCTCAGGACTATCTATTTATGATTCTATAAAAAAAAGGATTATGGATTTTGGTGTATTTATCAATTTTGAGAGGATCGCTTTAACCCAAAAACAGATAGAAAAATATCAATTACCTTCGGACCCGGCCAAACAGAGCGATCCTAATTATAATAAATTCGTTAGTATCTATGGCTCTGATATGGTGGTAGAACTTGATTCACTACCGCCAGATGTACTCAGGAAGATTATTGAAGATTGTATATTACAAAATATTGATCAGGGTCATTTAGTGCAAATGCTAAGAAAAGAGAAGGACGAGAAGATTAGATTAAATAAATTTATAGAAAAAGGGATTTAATCAATATGAAGAAATACAGACTGCAAGAAGGGATTGCCTGGGTGTGTTTCAGGTGTGGTAAGAAGATCCTTAGTATAGATGATATTATTTTTTATGATCATAGAATTTACCACAAAATATGTGCGCTGACATTGTTGGAAAAATTAAAGAGAAAAATGTTTGGAGGTAAAAAATGAAAATATTAAAAATAAATTATTGTAGTAATAGATGTGAATATTTTAATTGTATTCATGCTAAGTATGACATATATAGATACAAATGTTTTAATCCATTAGCAAGAAGAAAAAACGGTAATTTTAGGATACTCAATCATGAGATGCTTTTAAGGCACAAACTTCCCGATTGGTGCCCCCTGGAGGATTATAAAAATGATATCATCCTCAGCTAAAAGAGAAAAATCTAGGAAACTTAATCAGTTTCATAGAACTGCAGAAGAATTAAGAGAATTTACCAAAGAGAATGATATTAAACTTTTAGAGCTATTGAAATATCTAAGAAAAAGAAATGATAAAAAGATCCAAAAAGGAAACTAATTAATGATTAATACCATAATTCAAGGACACGCTTTAAATGTCTTACCGAAATTACCGGCAGAATTGGTTAATTGCTGCGTATGCTCCCCACCATACTGGGGACTCAGGGATTATGGGATTGAACCGGTTATATGGGATGAGGATAAAAATTGTAAACATATTTGGGGAGATAGAACCATTACTTTAAAACATAAATCAGGTGAAACTAATCCCGGCAAGGAAGGTTGGTTTAAAGATAAGGGGGCTTCTGATGATATAGGTAATTGCTTTTGTCTTAAATGCGGAGCCTGGAAGGGCAGCCTGGGCCTCGAACCAACCTTTGAATTATATATAAAGCACCTATGCGATATCTTTGACGAGGTCAAAAGAGTATTAAGAAAAGATGGGACTTGCTGGGTGAATATTGGAGATAGTTATGGTGGATCTCAGGGTAAAAATGCAGGTTGGCCAGATAGTAAAACCAGGGCAAAAGTACCTCAACAGTTAAAGCCGAAACAATATGCTAAATGTTTACTGGATATTCCTTATCGCTTTTCAATAGAAATGACTAACCGGGGCTGGATTAAGAGGAATACAATTATCTGGTGGAAACCGAATTGCATGCCCGCAAGTGCAGACGATCGGTTTACCATAGATTTTGAATATCTATTTTTCTTTGTTAAAAACAATAAAACTCTATTTTGGACTAATGAAAAAACTTTAGAATGTGTAGATAAACAGCCATTGGGAATTAAGGGGATAGAAGGTAAAGATTGGGAATGGAGAGAATGTCCTGCCTGCTCTGATAAAAATTATTTTAATATTAGGACCCGGGACATTATGAGAAAGGAAAAAGATTGTCCACAATTTAAGGCAAGTGATAAAGAAAAAGAAAATATAAAAAATAAGATATGTCCGAGATGTAAGGGATTAAGGAAAGTAAAATATTCATTTTGGACCGGGCACGATTATTGGTTTGAGCAGCAGTTTGAAGAATATGCACCTGACACATTACCCCGAATGGAGAGGGGAGTAAACGTCAATAAGTGGACGTTTGGAGCCAACGGACAGACCCCACATAATCTAAGTCAACCGAGATTAAATAAAAAAAGGGGTTATAAAACAAAGCAACCGGATAAAGGGACACAACACCCACAATACCACGGTAAAGATATTAATTATGGGAAGCAAGGTCGTAATAAACGTTGTGTCTGGATCATACCGACCCAGCCATTCCCGGAAGCACATTTTGCAGTATATCCGGAGGGGTTAATTGAGATACCCATAAAAGCAGGATGCCCTGAATTTATCTGTAAGAAATGTGGAAAGGCAAGGGTGAAGATATTAGAACCAACAGAGGAATATAAAAAATTACTTGGCAAAAGCTGGCATCCACATAAACATGACGCAGAAAGAGGAATGAGTGAGACCCCAGATAAAAAAGCAAGTTGCACAGCAGAATATAAATTTAAAGGTTATTCCGATTGTGGCTGCAATGCAGGTTGGGAAAGCGGTATAGTTTTAGATCCCTTTGTGGGAGCAGGGACCACCGCGTTGGTGGCTTTAAAGCAAAGAAAAAGGTTTATTGGTATTGAGATAAAACAAGAATATATTGACATGTCATATAAAAGAATATCTAAAGTCCAGCAAAATATTTTTTAAAGGAGGTAAAAATGCAAAGAGCGATCAATCATTATATCAAAAAAAGGTCAAGGCTCATTGATAGGGCAGAGCATTCAGGAGAGAGTTTTATTAATCAAATCTTTGAATTGATTGATGATGAGATTAATCAAGTCAGAAGGGCAGAGATTAAAAAGGCCCGGACAAAGAAATTAATGGAGTGGAGAAGAAAAGAAAAATTGAATTGTAAGCACAATAATAAAAAATCAGGAGGTTTAAGAAGATGACAAGTAAAAAAGAAGAATTTAAATTAATTACAGTTTATGGGGACGAAATTATTGTCGAAGTAGACGAAGATAGTCTTGAAGAAGTTCATGAAGAAATGCTTGATAAATTAGATGGCAATAAACTTTGGTTTGTGGGAGATCATGGCGAAATAGCAAAACATAAAGGTTATGAATTGACTTTAATAGATCTCAAAAAAATTATAGGGAGAGAATGAGGGGATGAAAAATAAAATAGGATGGTGTGATATGAAAGAAATTGAAGATTATCCTGAATATTCTATAAGCAAAAATGGGAATGTTTATTCATCAAAATCTGTAAAGTATTTGAAGCCAATTAAAAAAAATACCGGATATTTGTATGTGTTTTTATATAATCACAATGGTGGGAAAAAGTATTATATTCATTTGCTGATTTTAAATGCTTTTAAGGGTAAAAAAATAAGTGGATATGAGAGCAGACATCTTGATGGGAATAATCAGAATAATAATATTAACAATTTAGAATGGGGAACAAGGAAACAAAACATAGATGATAAATGGAAACATGGAACTATGCCAATCCCGCATGAAAGTAAATTTACTAAATTAAAACCAAAGAACATTCCTGTAATAAGAGAATTATATCAACAAGGTTATTCGTATTGTAAGGTTGGGCGATTATTTGGAACATCTCATACTACAATTAAAAAAATAATATGTGGGCAAAGATGGAGGGGATATTAATGGCTAAAAATAAAATCGGTTGGTGCGACATCACATGGAATAGCGTTTGGGGATGTCTTAATAATTGTAAATACTGTTATGCAAGAAAGATATCAAAAAGATTTTGGAATCAGATGTATAGAAATGAGTTTAATTATTATTATAAAAAACATCCTGGCTGGGTTTGGACAAGAGACCAATTAGGTGGGTTATGGAATTTCAAACCTACTTTTTTAGAATCTCAATTTGATAAGAAATTCCCTAAAAAACCTCAAAAAATATTTGTTGGGTCTATGAGTGAAATAGCCCATTGGAAAAAAGAATGGATAGAAAAGGTAATTGAAAAAACTAAAGAATATCCTCAACATGCTTTTCAATTCCTAACGAGAAATCCTGAAATATATTCAAAATATGAGTTCCCTAAGAATTGTTGGTTAGGGATAACGATAACAAAAGAAAATGACTTTTATAATGATATTTGGGCGTTAGTCAAATTTCTGGAAATTAATTATAAAGACAATAATATAAAATATATTTCTTTTGAACCATTGTTGTCTAAAATATATTCTTATAAATATTTAAAACATTTTGATTGGGTGATTGTTGGCACTGAGACAGGCAATAGAAAAGGTAAGGTTATCCCTAAAAAAGAATGGATAGAAAATATAGTTGATTATTGTAGGGATAATAATATTCCTGTTTATCTAAAGGATAGCTTAAAGAATATTTATCCGGCAGAGATAAAAGAATTTCCGGAGGTAGATTAAAGTGAAAACATATCAACTGAAGATTTTAAAAGTAAAGTACGATCTTATTTTTGGTATTTTAGGAATTGGGTTTAATAAATTTTCATTTAAAAATACGAGCTGGACTTTCCTATTTGATTGGACATTAAGTTTAGGTCTTGTTGCTATAAGAAAATGGCAAAGTAAGAGCTTTGAAGAGCTTAAAAAGATTTCAGATCTTGCTTGGGACGAAAAATGGAACCAGGCTGGGTATGCTTCCGATCCTAAATTAGAGAAGGAAAATAGATAAATGGAATTTATATGTTGGTTAATCGGATCAGCACTGATGGCGTTGTTTTATATGGTGTTTTGTTAACTATAAGAAAACTATAAAAAAGGGGGTGACAATATGAAGGCAAAGCAAATAACTTATGAGAAAGTAAAATCCTGTAATTTTAATAATGAAAAAATAGGGATAGTTTTAGAAGTTGAAGAATTTGAAAAAGCAGAAGATGTAATGAAAGAAGCCAAACGGTTTGTTAATAAACAATTTGGAGAATCAAAAGATAATTTTCAATTTTGATATTTAAAAAAGGAGGCACTCATGACCTATCGAGAATTATTTGCAGTGACAGATTTGTTGAATGATATAAGGGAAGGCAAGGAAATCAAAATTCACCCTGACACCAAAATAGATTTAGCAGCGGCAGAGAATCATTTTAAAAATATAATTGCTGATATTGATAGGCAAAAAAGGAAAAGTAATGAAAAAGTTATGTTTTATAAATTGGCCATTGAGGTAAACAAATAAAAGGATGATCCCAAAAGATTCTACTCCAATAAAAAATAAAATATTAATAGATATACTTGCCAAGGGTCTATTGAGCAAAGATGAGATGAGGATAATATTTTATATTGTCCGGTGGTCCTGGGGTTTTGATGGAGAGGTAAGAAGGCAAGATTGGACTAAGGAATTAAATAAAAGAAAAATAGCTGATGATATAGGAATGGATGAGGGGCATCTTAATAGGAATATCAATAGAATGATTACCGAAAATAAAATAATTATAAAAGATAAATGTTATCAATTTAATGAACATTATGAGAAATGGAAAAACTTGACTAATAGTCAAGTTAATAGTGATAAAAAACTTGCCGAAAAGTCAAGTAAAACTTGCCGATTAGTCAAGCAAAACTTGCCGATTAGTCAAGTAAAACTTGCCGAAAAGTCAAGTTTAGGTACACCTAACAATACAGGAGATAGTATAAAAAATAAGGATCTCAAGGGGGGTGAACACTCGTTTAAAGAAACTCTTAAAGATAATAAAGAGAAGAAAGAAAAGAGAATTCTTCTTAATTTTAATAAGCATAATGAAAAGAATATCCGTTTTAATTTTATTAAAAAAGAATTTACTAATCTGACCAAAATAAAAATGGAAGAATTTGATGAGAAGTATCCCGGAATTGATATCGATCAGGAAATAGAAAAGATAGAAAATTGGCTGATGGCTGAAAAAGAAAAAAAGGATAAGGGTGAGAAAAACAAATTACCCAAAGACTATAATCGGTTTATACATAACTGGTTAAGAAGGAGTAACGAATAATGGAATCTTTTGATAAGCAATATTTTAATAAGCAAATAGAGAGAGTCGTAATAGGTTGCATCCTATTAAAAGGGGAGCTATACGAAAAAATAATTGGCAGGATAACCATTGATGATTTTGTTCAGATTATTTATAAGAAGATATTTAAGATATTTGAAATACTTTATAAAAAAGGAATAAAAATAGATATCATAACTGTCAGTGATTATGGATATAAAAATCATATATTAGAAGCAGGGTTAGGGAGTTTGACTGAAATACAAAATTCTGTACCTACGATAGAAGCAATAGAACAATATCTTAAACTTTTGAAAAATTATACTTATAACCGGACCATATTAAGAACCACTGAAGATTTTAGGCTAGGCAAAATAGAAGCCGGAGAATTGGAAAATATCATAAATAAGATCAAGCCACCCGATGAAGTAGAAAAGGAAACCAATAAAGATATTATATTGAAGACTTTAGAAGAAGCAGAGAAAGGGACAGATTTTAAATTCCCAGAAAACTTTGAAGGCCTAAATAGAATAACTGGCGGGTTTGATAGGGGCGATCTAATAATCATAGGTGGCTATCCTTCCAGTGGGAAATCAAGTTTCGGCACCGATTTAACTATCGGGTTTTGTGGGCTTGATTATAATGTTTTAGTAATTACGTTAGAGATATCTACTAAAGCGAATATGAGAAGGATATTAGCTAATACGCAAAAAATCAATACTATGAGGTTTAGATGGGGTAATTTAACGGATTTGGATAAAGGGAAAATAGAGGCGATGATACCAATAATTAACGATATCTGGAAATATAATTGTGTTAGGGCCTATAAAATGCAAGACATCATAAGGGCAATATCAGAATATAAGCCGGACATCGTCATAATTGATTATCTGCAAAATATATCCGATCCGGAGAACTTATCTGAATATGCCAGGCTTACTAAATTTACCTTACAGATTCAACAGACAGCGAGGACGAAAAATGTATCTGTAATATTATTGTCGCAGTTTCACAGACCACAGGAAGGGAAGATAAGGGAACCGAGAAATAGCGATTTTAGGGGATCAGGTTCAATTGAAGAAAGAGCAGAAATAATATTTATACTCTACTGGGAACGTAAATTAAAAATGGAAAGTCTATCTCGGAAGGATGGTGAAGCCCCCGAATATATGATTATTAATGTAACTAAAAATAAAGATGGTGAAACGGGCAGGGTAGAAATGAAATTCTATCCTGAATATCACAGATGGATAAATTGGGATGATATAAGGGATAAAGAAGAGGTTATTAAATATGAGGATGCGGAAAAGAAGAGTTCAAAATATAGAGAAGAAAGGAAAGATATCGATGGCTAACTATATATTTGATAAAAAAGGCCTACAAAAAATAGATAAGATCAAAGATTTAGGGGATAAGATATGCAGGTTTGTTAATTATTATGAGAAGAACAAAGGACAAAATTCAGAACTTGCCGCCCTTGCTGATACATTGCTTAGTATTAAAGAGATCTTTAAAAGCCATGATGAGAAATTTAAAAAATTAGAAGAACATTTAAAAGAAAAAACTAAATAAGGCCCTTCTGCAAGGTGGAGTCAGGGATTTCCCAAAACCCGAACTTTGGCTCCTGGCTCAGGCACATAAACAAAAGGGCCTTATAAAAATATAATTAGGAGGTATGAAGGATGGTGGATAAAGCGAAAGTACACAAAATGTTAACGGATAACCGGGAGGCGATAATCCAGAAGGATAAACAAGGCACACCAACAATAAAGATTGCCCGGGAATATGGAGTATCTTTTACTACCATATACAGTCTATTAAGAAAGTGGGGCAGAAGGAGAGACTATAAGAGGAGATATTTTAAACCTCCGAAGGATCAGAAAACGGAGAAGGAAGAGAAACTTATTGCTTTTGAGAAAACATTAAGTCCAGAATTACTGGCCAAAAGAAAGGAGAATACCAGGATAAACAATAAATATATAAAATATTATAAAGTGGTTGAAACTGTACACGATAAATTTTTGGTCCAAGATTTTATTGAGAAAGTCGGGGGTAGTTAAATGAAATTTAAAGTAGGATATGAAAATATTAAAGGATTTAGCAGCTCAGTTAAAAAAGCAGAAGAAACCAATAATTTGACTTGGTGGGATCTTTTTGGAACGGTAGTGATTATGGAAATTATGTTTATATTAAAAATATCAGGGAAGATATAAGGGGAACAATTAGATGGAAGTAGCCAAAGGCGGTTACCGGGAAGATTTAAAACAATATTTTCGATCAAAAACAGAAGCCAATATTGCCCGATATTATAGATATATCCGCGAATTTTATATCTATGAATGTAAAGAATTTGAATTTAAAGATATCAAGCGTGGCCAAAGGTATTATAAACCAGATTTTTATTTGCCTGCTTCGGATTCATGGGTTGAAGTTAAAGGAGGTTATCTCCGATCTCAAGATAAAACAAAATTGGAAAGATTTAAAAAATATTATCCCGAAGAATTTGCCAGATTGAGATTTATAATTCCTGATAAGTACGCAAGGGATAAAGCCAATGGAGAAATGATTAAATTTTTATGTGATGATCTAGGAATAGACTTTGAAGAAATAATAAGCTATAAAGAGATAGAGAAATATGGCGGGCTGATTCTCGGGTGGGAATAATTGATTAATTAAGGCAGGTGAATTAAAATAAAAGAAGAAGAGATCAGGTGTAAGGGAACATATCGGGGAGAACCCTGTAATAGAAAATTGGCTAGTGGAATGCCTGGATTTAATATGATTACCAATAAGGCAAAAATAATTGAAGTTAAATGCCCCAGGTGTGGGGCCATGAATTTAATTAGTAGTGAGATAGTTAGCAGTGAGATATTTGAAAAGGTGATTGTGAGGTTAAAGGAATGAAAGATAAAAGAAGTTTATTTAAAGATTTTGAAAAATTTATGAACATATTCCCAAATTGCAGATGTCAGATAATAACTATGTCAGAAGAAATTTATTTTACTTATGCTACCAAATATCTTATTGATGAATATTTAGAGGAATGTAATAAACAAGATCTATGGATTAATTAATTTAATTAAACAAAATTAAATATTAACAGAGCGACCAGATCGCCAGGTTAAAAAAGCAGAAATTGCTTTTTAGTCTGGCTATTTTTGTTTGAAAGGAAATTAAAGATTGAAGAAGATACTTTTGTTAAGTAAGAAGGCCAGTTAAGACCGGAAAATAGGGTGTAAGATTTTCTTAAAAACCGGGATCAGGCATTTATTTCTTATTTGATTTAATTGATATTATGTATAATACAGGGAAAGTTAAAAAATAAAAACGTTGTGAGGCCTGTTATACCTCAATTCATTGGTGTGGCTCGGGGTCGTTTTTTGTTTAACAAAAGTATCTTTCGGGGATATATAGGAATACAAAAAAAGGGGGTATCTGTTTTTTTATTTGACCTATATTGCGATTTTGTTAGGTAGATTAAATATAATATTTTGAAAAGTGAAAAAAGGTCAAAAATAAGAAAAAAAAAATCGTTTGTTTTCAACGGTTACAGGGTCTCATTTTTCGCTTATCGGTGTGGCTCGGTGTGGCTCAGTCTTATTGGTGTGGCTCGGGGTAGAAAAAGCCAGAAAAGAGGCTATAAGATTTTTTTCATTTCTCGGTGTGGTGTGGCGTGAATTGATCTCCCTGGCCTGGACCGGAAAGATTTATATTTAACACAATGCTTTAAGTGTTAAATTCAAAAAGTTATATAAAATAAGGATTACAGGATACTTGAATTTATTTTGATAGGATACTTGAATTTTTATTTAACCTATGTTATGATTTAGTCAAATAAATTAAGTATAATATAGGGGGTAAAAAAATTATGAATATCGTTGAGCCGATCAGATCAGAAAATCAAATAAAGCAGATCCGGGGAAATTTATACCGACAGAAAAATCCTCGGGATTATTTACTTTTTGTTTTTGGTATTAACTCCGGCCTGAGGATCGGGGATATATTATCCCTGAAACTTGGAGATGTCAAAAATGACCAGGGGAATCTAAAAGACTATTTAGATATTAAAGAGCAAAAGACCGGAAAGACCCGGAAAGTTTTCTTTAATAAGCAAATCAAAGAAGCGTTGAACTATTACCTGGAAAAGACCGGTATATTTAATCTAGATCAATATCTATTCACTAACGAGAAATCAAAAAAGAATAGGCCAATTACCAGGATCCGGGCCTATCAGTTAATAAATGCCTGGTGCCGGGGAGTGGGAATTAAGCAGAAGGTTGGAGGCCATACGCTTAGAAAAACTTTCGGTTATCACTTGAGAAAGCAGGGAATTAGCATTGAAAGGATCTCTAACTTATTGAATCACCGGAATATTAAAGTAACTTTCCGGTATATCGGGATCGATGATGATGAGAATAAAGAGGTTATTAATGGCTTTGGGATTTAAGGATCATAATTTAAAAGGTGGTGAATATTTTGGAAAAGAATGAAAGGTTAGAATCGGCCTTAGCCTGGTGCAGGGATCACGAAGTTAAGAATCAATTAGATCTATTTAACCGGGAAGAAAAGAAGAAAGAATCTAAAGGGAATCTTGGTAAGAAAGAATTTGAAGAAATGTGTAAAAAGGCCGGGGTTGAAAAAGAATCCCTTTGTAAAACTATATTCACTAAGAATCTTTAAGCCCGGCCAGGGCTAAAAGGTGTAATTTTATAACGATAAAGGCCAAAAAATAGATATAAAGATAAAGGCCTTAAATTTGAGAGGCTTTAAAATCAAAATAGAGCATACTTTTTTTAACTTGAATTAATGAAAAAGCCTTATATCTTATAACTTTTAGCTATTCTTAGGGTTTAAGAATAAAAAGGGGTTGATAGAGATTCATACCTTAAGGGATAAAGAAATACTATTTAGACTATCAGGAAACGTTTTTTAGGGGTATTTAGGGGAGTTTGATTTATCGAACTCCCTGGGAGCAGGTTATTTAAAAATTAGAGGCGATTAATTATGGCCATTAAAAAATTTATTAAGTTATGCCAGGTAATTATCGATTATATTCTATTCAATTCTAAGAGGTTAAGGTGATAAGTTATGGCCAAAAATGTAAAAAAGAGATTGAAAGAAAGCTATCGAGTTAAGACTCAAAAAGCGAAAAAAAAGCAAAATGAAGGACTTAAACGGAGATGGCTGGAAGGGTTAAAGACTGGCAGGACTGATTTTTCTTTCCAGGAATATCAAAAGGATATTATCCAATTCTCAGAGAACGAGATCTATCTACCGGAGAAAAAAGAGCAATTGATTAAGCTCGAGGATTGGGAACGAGAAGTTTTTACAGACTGCTTTTATGAGAATAGGCCTCGTTTGATCCTGATATCCCTGGCCAAAAAAAATGGTAAATCCACTTTTTCGGCTATGGTTTTAAACTGGTTTTTGATCACTCAGGAGCCAGGAGAAATTTATATTTGCAGTAATTCAAAGGATCAATCGAACTTTATCACTTACCGGAAAATTGTTTCTATGATTAGAAAGAATCCGAAACTTAATGAAAGGTGCCGGGTCTATACCGATTATATCGAGAATATTAAAACTGGAACGATTTTAAGATGTCTATCGAGCAGTTACCGATCAAGCGCTGGCCTTAATTGCTTGTTAATTTGTATCGATGAACTGGCCTCTTTCGATACAGATTCGTTAAGATTCTTTTTTGAAGAATTGCAGCTATCCCCAGTATATAAATATCCCTTAATCCTGGTAACCTCTACCGCTGGAAGATCAGAAGAGGGTATTTTATGGGATCTCTTTAAGGAATCGGAAAAAGGCAATACTCCGGATAGCTATTTCTATATCCGGCAAGGGGAAGAATCGAATCCGAGCAGTTTTGTTACTCAGAAATATTTAAACAGCCAGGAACATAAACCGGGAATGAGACCTAATCTATTCAACCGGTTGCATAAAAATTTGTGGGTAAGTGAAGAAGATTCATTTATAACTGATGAGGATTTTAGGGTTTGTATTGATTATAGCTTGATCAGGAGGCCGAAGAATAAAATCCCGATATGGGTGGGGCTTGACGTGGGATATCGAAATGATTATACCGCCATTTGTGGCGTGGGAAAGATTAATGATAGAATTTTTTCAGTGGATCATAAAATTTATATTCCCCTGGAAATGGAAGAATTACAATTTGATGACGTTAAAAGATACTTGATCGAATTATCTAAAATTTATGATATTCAAAGTTTATATTTTGATCCCTACCAAGCTATTCAATTAAGCCAGGATCTTAAAAAAGAAAATATCAATATGGTGGAATTGCCTCAGACCCAGGGGAATTGTATAGCCTTTAGTCAATGCTTATTTGATTTAATCAAGAGCAAAAGGATCGGATTCTACCAATCAGAAGAAATTAGATTATCTTTAATTAATTGTAAAGTGATTTATAGTAATAGGGGTTGGAGAATCGTTAAGAAATCAGGAACTAAAAAAATCGACCTGGCCATTGCTTTGGCTATGGCGGTTTATGGGGCGGTGACTGCTCCGGAAGAGTCGGAGTTTATAATAGAAGGACAGGGTGCCGGGGAACGACCAAGTGCCAAGCAGGATTGGTGATAATGGTATTATAATGTTATCTATGTAAAGTAAAATATTTGACTACTAAAAAATTTTATGTTATTCTGAAAAAAAATAAATATTCTCAAAGTGAGCCCCGGAATATACTTAATGATTTGATTAACTACAGAGAGCCAGATTTGAGAATGCCGAAAGCATTCTTTGACTGGCTCTCTTTTTTTATTTCTAAAGGGGATTTATGGATTTAAAAGATATATTTCAAAACACTAAAGAGACTATAAAAAAACTGGTTAAACCGGATATGGGTGAAATGTCCAAATCTGGTACTGACATCTGGGGTATTGGTAATCTTCCTATCTATAATCCTGATGATCTGGTAGAAAAAAAAGGGTTAGAAATTTACCGGACCATGCAAAGGCGTGATGGCCAGGTTAAAGCTGTCTTTATGTTAAAGAAGTATGCCCGGTTATCTACTCCATGGAGTATCAGGGCGGAAGATGAGGATGATCAGGATGCGGTAAAACAGGCTGAATTTATAGAGCATTGCTTTTCAGAGATGAAGGGGAATATAAATAATACCCTGCTTAAAATATGGAATGCCATGAGAGATGGTTACTCGGTGGCTGAAATTAATTATAAGATCCTTCCCGGTGGAGAATTTAAAGGGATGATCGGGATTGACAATATCAAGGTCCGAAAAGCTGTAAATTATATGTTTAAATGTGACGAGCATGGCAATGTTGAAGAAAAAGGCTTGATTGAATCGGGCAATAAACCTTTACCGGTCAATAAATTTATCCTTTTTGCCTACAACCCCAATGATGACGATGCAGACAGCTTATATGGTGAGTCCGATTTTAGGGCTGCCTATCGGTATTATTTTTCTAATGATATCGTTCAAAGATTCTGGAATATTTATTTGGAAAAATATGGTCAACCTACAATAATTGGCCGTTATCCTTCTGGAACTTCAAAACTTAAACAAGATGAATATTTAGACATATTAAAAAATATACAGATCAATACTGCGATGGTTATGCCTGTAGGTTTAGAGGCTGAACTTATGGAAGCTACCAGGAGAGGAGATGCAGGTTATAAGTCAGCTTTTGATAGTAATAATGCAATGATAGCCCGGGCCCTGCTGGTGGGGACCCTTCTAATGGACACCGGGGAACAAGGCTCCTGGGCTTTATCTAAAACCCATTTTGATATCTTTATTTATATCCTTGATTATTTAGGTACAGAAACCGAAGATACCATAATCCGGGAACAGGTCATAAAACGATTAATAGATTTTAATTTTCCTCAACCTAAATATCCTTATTTTAAATTTGAATCACTAATTAAAGATGATCAGAACGCCAAAGCTGTAATTGCCAAAATATTAGTTGATGCAGGGTTGATCAATCCAGAAGAGGAATGGGTCCGGGAATTCTTGAAGATCCCGGCCAAAGAAAAAGGGATAATTTTACCTGAACCTAAACCCAAAGGCGGATTATTTGTTAAAAATATAGAGCTCGGGGCCCCGAGTAAGACCTTAAATTATCAAGGCAGATTATTAAGGCAGCCCAATCAATATGAAAAAAAATGTAATTTTACCAGGATAATCAAGAGTTTAGATAACTTTGAAGTAAAGGCTAAAGAAGAGCTTAGAGAGATTTTAACCTGGCAAAAGGAAGCCCTTGAAAAATCAATAACCAGGGCCAAGATTATGGAATCCCAGAATGCCCGGGAAGTGGAAAAATTACAATTATCTTATGTGGGTGAATTTAGGGATTGTATTAAGGGATGGCTACAGGAATTATTTAGATACGGTATGAGTGAAGTAGAGAGTGAATTAAAAATTAATAAATTTGTGGGATTGCCCGCTGAAAAGGCAATGCAATATTTAAAAAACAAGGCTTTTTGGATCGCTGGGGTAACGAGAGATGCCATTTTAAAGGATGCCAAAGGAATATTATATACCGGAATGAAGAACGGTTCGACTACCCCAGAAATTATGTTTTTATTGGATCAGTTTTTTAAGAAATTTATAGGTACTCCGGGAGTAGAAACCAGAGAAGGGAAATTATTGACCCCTCACCATTTAGAAAATATAGTCAGGACTAATTTTTCAGATGCCTATAATCAGGGTAGGCAAGACATGATGGAAGATCCTGACGTAAAAGATATCATGGCCGGGGAAATGTTTTCAGCCATAATTGATGAACGGACTACCGATATATGCCTGGCTTTAGACGGTCAAGTATTTATATATGGTGATCCTGATATAGCCAGATATACTCCACCGTTACATTATGAATGCCGATCACAATTAATCCCGGTAACTATTTATGAAAAATTTGAACCGATTAAACCGGAATTAAAAGCCAGGGTCTTACCGATGAAGGGTAAGGATTTTATCAATATGAAAGGAGATGAGTTATATGCCTTACAAATATCCGGATAATATCCCGGAAGGGATAAAAAGTTTACCAGGAGAAGCCCAGAAAACCTGGATTGATATTTTTAATAGTGCCTATGAGCAGTACAAAGATAGACCGGAAAGAGAAGGTTTAGCCAATGCTACTGCCTGGGCTGGACTTAAAAAAGCAGGTTGGAAAAAAGACAAAGAGGGTAACTGGGTTAAAACCGAAGAGCAGGGGAATTTAACCACGATGGAATTGGCAATATTGGAAAATTATTCCCAGACCTATGAGTTAAAAGATGTTGAGGTATTTGGTATTGGAGTATGGAAAGGTAATAAAATAACCGGTGAGGATCTTGACAATATTGTAAGTGGCACTAATGAAATAATCGATAAGTTAAAGCCCAAAGTAAAGCTGGGCCATGATGATAAACAGGCGCTATTACAAAGGACAGGATATCCCGCTGGTGGCTGGATCACCAAATTAAAGAGGGCAGGGGATAAAATTTTAGTAGATATAAAGGAAGTGCCTAAGGTCCTATATCAATTAATCAAAAATGGGGCGTATAAGAGGATATCCAGTGAGATTTTAGACAATTATAATGAGCCCAGCACCAAGAAAGTATATAAAAAGGTCCTCTCGGCCATAGCCTTTTTGGGGGCTGATCTACCGGCGGTAACCAATTTAAAAGATATTGCTGCCTTATATGATTCTGATGAGAATGCTAAATTAATTATATACGAGAAAGAAGAAAAGAAAACGACCCAAAAGGTCGAGAAAAAAAGAAAGGAGACTTATATCATGCCAAACGGAATCAAGATCACTGAACTAGAGGGGAAGAAATATGTCGCGGTGGAAGATTTTGAGAAATTAGAAAAGGAAAAAGAAGCAGCAGATAAAGAGAAAGAAACAGCCAAAGGATTCAAAGAAAAATTTGAAGCCGAAGAGAAAAAGTCTAAGGAATCAGAAGAAAAACTAAACAAAATCTCTAAGGAAAAAAGAGAAGCCGAAATTAAAACCTTTATCGATAATCACTGCTCCGAAAAAGACATGCGTTTTCTACCTAAGCAGAAAGAAGTTTTAATGGCTCTTGTAGAGTCCACTTCAGACGAAAAGAAAATTAAGTTTACGGTAGATAACAAAGAGACTGAACTTTCACAGCGAGAATTACTGGAGAAATTTATCGGACTTCAACCTAATTTCTCTGACTCCATTTTTGCTGAATTAAGCAAGGGCGAAGAGGAAAAGGAAGAAGGCAAAGATAAATTAACTCCGGAAGAAAAGAAGGTCCAGAAGTATATGGATGATCATAAAGAAGCTACCTATCGAGAAGCAGTCTTAGCCGTTCTGGATTCTACCGAAGAAAAAAAGAAAAAATAAATAATTAATCGAAAAGAGGTGTTAAACAATGTCTCAAGATGCCAGTGTTTTAGACTTAACTTTTAAAGCTGGCGCAGATCTAACTAATTCTCAATATCACTTTGTAAAATGTGATGGGGCTAGCGGTGTTGTCGCTTGTGGTGTTGCCAAAGAACTTTCTACTGGAATTTTACAGAATACTCCCGCTAATACCAAAGCTGCTAGGGTAAGATTATTGGGTACAAGTAAATTAGTTATGGGCGGAGCATGCAGCGAAAATGCACTCTTAACTCCCGATGCTAATGGACACGGAGTATTAGCAGCTGCAAATAAAGATTTTGTCGGAGCAATAGCTCTGGAAACTTCCGGGGGTGCAGATGAAATAATAGAAGTTTTAATTACCAAACTGCATCTTATTGTCGGTGCTTAATAAATAATTTATAAAAGAATCGAGGTGAAACTAAATGCCAGGACCGGAAAATGTTCATAAAGATCAAATATTAACTAATATCTCGGTACAATACCGCAATGCCGATTATGTCGGAACTGAATTAATGCCAATTGTACCGGTCAAAAAGAAATCGGATATATATTATATCTATGATTCTAAAGCTGATCGGTTTAGGATTCCCAAAACTTTGAGGGCTCCTAAGACCGAATCAAGAACTGTGGATTGGAAAGTAACGGAGGATGGTTATAACTGTGATGAGCATGCCTTAAATGATTTAATTGATGATATAGAAAGAGATAATGCAGATAAACCTCTAAATCTTGAAATAGATACCGTAGAATTTTTAACTGATATCCTTCAATTAGGTTTGGAGATGAGGATCAAAGATATATTAGAGGCAAGCTTATCGGCCAATGCTCCAGGTATTAAATGGGATGTTTATACTGATGGTTCTAATCCTATAGGAGATATTGAAACCGGGAAGGATACCATACATAAAGTAATTTTTAAAGAGCCGAATGTATTGCTATTAGGAAAGGCTGTTTATGATAAGTTGAAACACCATCCCACTATTCTAGATCGTATTAAATACGTTCAAAAAGGCGTAGTTACTCCTGATCTTATGGCCAGTGTATTTGAGGTAGAAAAGGTGATAGTCGGTAAAGCTGGTTATAATACAGCCAAAGAAGGGAAGCCTGAATCTTTATCTTATCTCTGGGGTAAGAATGCCATATTAGCTTATGTAGAGCCTAGACCTGGAATAAAGAAATTCTCTTTAGGTTATACCTTCCAATCTCAAACATTTCAAACCAGAAGGGCAAGAATAGAAGTAAAACATAGTGATTGGTTTGAAGTGGGTGACATAGAAGCTGAAAAAATGGTTTGTATTGCTTGTGGATATAGGATATCCCCAGCAGTAACCTAATAAATAAATCTAGAGGGGGAGGATTATATTCTCTCCCTCTAATCACAAGGGAGATTTAAATGGCTTTTTGTGAAGGTGCTGATGTATTAACTAATTTGAATATGGCGGTGATCGAAGTACCTGCTTTATTATTGGCTAAGGCTATTGTTAAAGCAGACGCAGAAATAAGAGCAGCTTTTTCATCTGATCTGTTGGCTGCCCTTGATGCTTTAGGGGCTACCCCGGCTATCATAAAATCTTTATCTGAGGATATTGCCTCTTATTTTGTGATGAGGGGCCTATATTCAGGTAAATCACCGAGCATAAATACATGGAGCGATAAATATAAAGAGGCAAGAGAGACCCTTAAAGATATTGCCGAGGGTAGAAAACAGATTGAAGGTATTACCGTAGACGTGGAGGCTATTCAATCTACCACCAAAGATTATAAAAGGACCTTTGACGAGAGGGATGAGACTAACTGGGAAACTGATCCCAATAAGATAGAGGACTTAGAAAATGACTAATGGGGGGGCATTAATTGAATATAACATTAGTGGAGATGAAGAAGTAAAGGCCTTATTAAAAAAAGCCGGGGATAAAGCTAAGGATCTTAAAATTCCTTTAAAACGAGCCGGGATATTAATGTTAGGGTCTATTGATAAAAACTTTAGGGAAGAAGGCAGACCTACCAGGTGGGTTCCACTTAGCCCTATGACCATAGCCATGCGAAGAAAAGAAGGAAAGGGAGCGAAGATCTTACAGGATACCGGGATAGGAAGAGGCTCTATTGTGTATGAAGTCGTGTCTGATCAGAAAGTTCAGATAGGAACCAGACTTGATTATATGAGAAAACACCAGGAAGGGGCCACTATTAATATACCGGCAAGGGATATCTACCCGGTAAAAGCGAGGGCTTTACACTGGGTTGACCCGGGCACCGGGGAAGATGTTTTTGCTATGCACGTTCACCAGAAGGCAAGGATAGCTAAATTGCCTCAGCGTAAATTTTTACTCTTCCAGGAAGAGGATGAAACAAATATAGTTAAGATCTTTACCGAATATTTAGAGGAGATAACCAAATGAAATTAGAGGATATCTGGAATAAGGTTAAAACTATTTTAGAAGAGGATGTTGTTTTAAAAGGTTATATTAAAATAGTTTATCCGGGGACCAGGGATAATATTCCGGTTAGTAACTTCCCCTGTATTATCTTGGAGCCTACCAATGCACCGGAAGAGGCAGTAACCATGCCCCATAATACGGAGATAAATTTTACTGTCACTATCTGGGCCTATGTAAAAATCTTTGATGTAGACAAACAGATAGTCGGAGATGCCACCACCAAAGGGGTGCTTGACGTTAATTTTGATATTAAAAAAGCCCTGGGTGCTCATATAGATCTGGATGGAAAATGTCTATATTTTAGCTTCCCGAATACCAGGTTTGATTTTGACTCTTATCCGTTCAGGGGAGTAGGGATTGATATGAAAATAACTTTAAGGCAAAATTTTATAACCAGGGAATAAAAAGAAGGTGATCTTATGAAATTAAAATTCAAAGGGATTGATGAGCGCTGGATCGTTGGTTTTGGAGTATATAGGCCAGGAGAAATAAGAGAAATAAAAGATAATGTTTTATCTAAAAGTATGTTAGATACCGGATATTTTGATGAGATTAAAGAAAAAGAAATTAAAATTAAAAGAAAAAAATTAAAAAGAAAGGAGCTGATAAATCATGGGACAGGGAGCAAGGGGACACATAGGAATTAAAAAAGAATTAGTCTGGGGACAGAAGGTAACAGGGGATAATGACTTTTTCTTACATTTTGTTAGTGAAACTCTGATCCCGAATATCGAAGAAGTTTTATCTGCTGCCCAAAAGGGAATACTCGATGAACCAAACTCTTACCAGGGAGAAAGGGCTTTCGGTGGTGATGTTGTGGTGGAAGTACATCCCGCAAGTTTAGGCCACCTATTAAGAAGTGCAATTAATGAACCGGAAGAGGCAACCCCGGCAGGTACAGCAGAAACCGAGATAGAGGATTGTGAGGATAAATGGGATGAGTCAGTAGACGGTGGAGTAATATCTGAAATAGATGCAAGTGACTATAAAAAAGGAACTAAATCGGTAAAATTGCGCGTTACTTCTGGCGTGGCAGCGGGGGCTATTTTAGCCACTGAAGCAATTGCTTCTAATAATATGACTGCTTCAACCCATATAAAACTTTGGATCAAATGCTCTGTGGCTACCGTTTTAGGAGACTTACAATTTTTACTTGACGATACACCTAATTGTGCCACACCGCTTGAAAATTTAGATATCCCGGTTTTAACCGCTGGAGTGTGGAAAGAAGTAACTTTAACCATTGCTACCCCAGCAGGGTTGACCGCTGTAATCAGTATGGGCCTGAAATATGTAACCGATTTAGGGGAATGTGTTATTAATCTTGATGTTATCCGGAAAATAACCACTACCGATGCCACCAGTGCAAAACAGCACATCTTTATTCCTAGACAGGCGACCGATTTTCATGTAGATTGTCCGATTAACCCTTATACCTTAGAGGTTTATCGGGATCAAGGGGATGCCTTCCAGTTTTTAGGGGCAATAGTTAATACCTTAGCCTTAAATTTCTCTACTACCGATAAAATCTTAAAGGCTACCAATGGAATCATTGCCAAGAATATAGGGGATACACCAAAGACCGCTTTATCACTGGAAACTACCAATCCTTTCACCTGGGAGCAGGCGGTTATTTCAATAGCTGGATCTCCTAACAATGACATAAATACCTTCGGGATCAATTATGATAATAAATGTGTAGGAAAATATGCCCTTAACAATACCGCTATATTAAGAAAAATTATTCGGGATGGCTTTAGGACGATACCGGTTAACTTTACCATCGATTTTGTGGATCGGGCTGAATACAATAAATTTATAGACGGTGCGGAACAGGCCTTCCAGGTTAAATTTGTAGGGGCGGAATGTGAAACCGGATATTATTATACCCTAATAATCGATATACCAAAACTTAGATATCTTACTTATCCGATTAATATGTCAGGTCCAGGACCGATAGTTTGTGGAGTTACCGGTAAGGCCAAATATGATGCAAGTTTAGGATATCCTTACAAAATTACCTTAATTAATCTTGAAACCGGGTATTAAGGGGTAACCCCATTAGGTAGGATGAAATTTCATTATGTAGGGGGTAAATTTTAACGATTCGAGGGTATTCTGAGAGAATTATCTGATAATAAGGAAGGAGTATTATGTCTAAAAATAAAGAAGTTAAAAAACCAAATATTATTGGTGGAGATAAAAGCTATAATCCGAACGTTACTGAAGAGGAAGTTTTTACTTCCCCGGTTAAAATAGGGGGCAAAGAGTATATAATCAAGCCTCTTTCTATGCTGGATATTAAAAAATTAAACATAGAAAAAAAGAAATTAAAAAAAGAGGATGATATTGCTACTTATGATTATACTTTTTATACCTTATTGACTGTAATTAAGAAATGGAATCCAGAAGCAAAAGATCTGACCGTAGATGAATTTGAAGAATTGGTTGACGTTGATGATTTTGAGAGAGTGCAAAAAGCGATCGTGCAAATAGCTGGATTAAAAAAATATTTCAGGCCGGGGGATTCCGGGAAATAATGAAAGTCTTATCTTTTGCCTATGAATATGGGTATAGAGATATCCTGGCAATTCCCCCTGATGATTTAGACTGGATAATGAAAGATGCTCGTGAAATTTATGATCTAAAAATGCTTTTTTATAAGGCATTTTTGGCTTTTATGGGGGTGAAAAAATAGATTGGCTGATATTTGGGTTAATATTTTAGGTGACGCTTCAAAATTAAAAGGTGAACTTGATAAAGCTGATAGTCACGTTTCAAGTTTTTCTGAAAAATTAGGTAAAATAGGCAAGATCGCCACCATTGCCGGTACTGCAGTTACCGGGGCTTTTACTGCTATTGTATTTAAAACAGCCCAAGCAGGGGATCAATTCGATAAAATGAGTTTGCGTACCGGTATAGCAGTAGAAGATTTATCGGCCCTGGCCTATGCTGGTGATATATCAGGAACATCTATTGAAACAATAGAGAAGGGACTCAAAGGATTAACTACAGCGATGGATGATGCTTCTAAGGGTATAGGCCTAGGGATGGAAGCCTTTAAAGAATTAGATATATCCGTTACCGATTCAGATGGCAACCTAAGATCTACCATCGATGTCTTAAAAGAGGCAGCAGCTAAAATATCCGCAATAGAAAACCCCACCAAACAGGCAGCCCTTGCTATGGATTTATTCGGAGCAAGAGCAGGCCCGGAATTATTGCCCTTACTTAAAGCGGGTGAAGGCGGTATTGAGGAATTAATGAACCGGGCCAAAGAACTGGGTATAACCATGTCCACCGAAGCCGCAGCTAAGGCAGCCGAATTTACCGATAGGATGACCGATTTAAAAGGATCTTTGGCTGGGGCAGGTAGAACCATTGGCGATACTTTGATCCCAGCGATTATCCCCTTAGTAGAAAAGGTCACTGAAATAGTAGGTAAGGTTGCAGCCTGGGCAAAGGAAAATGCTCCATTGGTTGAAACTATCACGAAGGTTGGTGCGGTGGTTGGAGTTTTGGCCATGGTTGGCGGTCCTATCTTAATGGCTGTCTCTGCTTTTGGGGCAATATCGGGAGCTATAACTGCCATAGGAACTATAGCTACTGGTCCTATCGGATTATTGATTTTGGCCATTGGTGCAGTTATATTAATATGGAAAAATTGGGATACAATAGTTGCCTTTGTTCAAGATTGGTATAAAAAAATAATAGGATTTCTTACAGATTTAAGAGATAGTGCAACACAAAAAGTTCAAGAAATGATAGACTGGATAATTCAAAAGTTTGAAGATCTGGCTAATTTACCTAAGAAAATGCTGGAATGGGGCAAAAATGCTTTATCGGGATTCAGTGAAGGGATTAAATCTAAAGTAGGAGAAGTAACTGATGCTGTTAAAAATGTAGGGAATAAGATTAAAAATTTCTTCGGTTTTGAATCCCCACCTAAAGAAGGTCCTCTTTCTAAATCTGATCAATGGATGCCTAATATGATGTCTATGTTTGGAGACGGTATTACTGATAATATGGATTTAATATTGGAGCCTCTAAAATATACTGGTGAGAAGATGGAAGAAACTGTTAATAATACCACTTCTGCTATTGGTGATCTTATATCTGATTTGAGGGCTGCCATGGTAAGCGGTTTAAGTGGTGCTTTTTATAGTGTACTTTCGGGGGCTAAGACTTTCGGGGAAGCTATGAAGGATCTTTGGAAAAGCATGATAGATGCCATTCTTCAGCAGATAGCCAAACTTGCAGCTTCCTGGATAATAAACTTAATTTTTCCAGGTGGTGGTCTGCTTTCCGGTATATTAGGATTTAATAAAGGCGGTGGAGTGGGATATCACTTTGGTGGTGAAGTCAAAAAGTATCAATTCGGTGGATTGGCCGATACGGTAATGGCAAAATTAGATATTGGAGAATATGTAATATCTAAACCCATGACCGATTTTATCAGAAAGTTTAAGGCGATCCCTCAAAATTTAGTAGAAGCTATTACCGGGGGTTTACCTACTCCGGTCCCCGCTTTTGCTGGTGGTGGATCAGTGGGAATTCCGAATATTACTGCGCAAGGTTTTGGCGAAAATAAAATATATATCGATATTCATGATAATAAAATAGCCAATGATCTAGATATTAAGAGATTGGCAGTAACCATAAGTGATGAGGTATTAAGAAAAATAGAATTAAAGAGGAGACACTAAATTGGGTATAACGGTTAAAATCGGTGGAGTGGATAAAACTGAATATGTGGATGCCCGGAGCCTTAGCATAAGGGATGAGTTAACCAGTAAAGTTAATTCGGCCTCATTTGATTTTATCTGTAATAATATAGCTGTTGCCCCTATCCCCGGTGAAGAAGTTTTAATCGAAGAGGGCGCTAAGAAATTATTTTCTGGCAGGATCTTATCTAAAGAAGAAAGTTTTTTGCCTCCTAATCTCTTGAAATATCCGGTTGAATGTATAGATCATACCCGGGATTTAGATAAAAAATTAGTGACAGAATCCTATAAAGACCAAAAAGCCGGGGATATTTATAAGCATATAATCGATAATTATACTACCGGTTTTACTTATATCAACGTCAGTGATGGCCCCACTATAAGCGAAATAGCTTTCGATTATGTTCAAGTATCGGATGCCTTAACCAAAATAGCTGAATGTTGCGGTTATGAATGGTATGTGGATTATGACAAAGATATCCATTTCTTTGCTAAAAATACTTACCCGGCACCATTCCAATTAGGCGATAACCAGGCAGATTATAAAGATCTAATAATTAATACCGACATAGCTCAATTAAGGAATAGGGTTTTTGTAAAAAGTTCAGGACTAAAAGATACTTTTGGAGAAATTTTTATTTATGATGGTTTGGCTACGGAGTGGACTTGTAAATTTGCCCCTATTAACCGGGGACGTGAGAAATTACCAAACCCAGACCCTGCACCAACTCGAGATGTTTGGAGATGTGATTTTTCTCATAATGATATTTATTTAGCAATGTCTCATGATAAGACTATTAAAGTGGCATCTAATCCAAATAAAGGTATTTATATATATAAAAGAGAAGAGGATTCATTTAATCAATTGAACTATCCTGACGTTACACCTAATGCCGATGGGCATGATGCTTCTTTCTCTCCTGATTCCACCTATTTGGCGGTGGCACATGATAGTTCACCGTATGTGATGATTTATAAAAGAAATGAAGATACCTTTACTAAATTGACTAACCCTAATATATTGCCAACCGGTGACGGTTACGGTTGTGATTTTTCTCCCGGTGGCGTTTATTTAGCAGTAGCACATAATAATAGTCCGTATATAACAATCTATAAAAGAAGTGGAGATACCTTTGCTAAACTTGACAATCCTGCCGGTTTACCTACTGGGGATGGTGTGGGATGTAAGTTTTCTCCTAATGGTGTTTATTTGGCAGTGGCTCATAATACTACTCCGTTTATTACCATATATAAACGTGATGGCGATACTTTTACTAAATTAAATAACCCCACTACTTTACCTACTGGCTGGGGAGAAAATGTGGCTTGGAGTCCTAATTCTACTTATTTAGCAGTTGCCCACGATGTGACACCTTATATTACGGTATATAAACGAGCAGATGATACTTTTACCAAATTAAGTAATCCTGCCGAGTTACCTACTGGCGTTTGTTGTGGTGTAGATTTCTCTCCTGATGGGATACAGTTAGCAGTTGCTCACGCTACCACACCTTTTGTAACTATCTATACTCGTTCAGGAGATACTTTAGGTAAGCAAGCTGACCCTGCTGATTTACCTACTGCACAGGGCAGGGGGGCAATCTTCTCTCATAATGGTAAATATTTAGTAATAGGATATATGGCTGATCCTGATATTATTATATATAAACAATTTTTACCTACCATAAAAGTGGATGGAGTAATTAAAACAATCGGTTGGGCTGGGGTAGACAATCCACTTTATTATGATTTTATGTTAAATGAGACAACAAAAATATTGTCAATCGGGGCTGCAGGTATTCAAATAATTGATATTGGAACTTTGGTAAGTGGTTCAGCAGTAGTGGGATATCCGAATATTACCCATGTAAATAAAACCAACCCTGCCAATATTACCGGGAAGATCACCCGGATAGAAATATATGCCTATGCAAATTTATCTAATTGTAAGGTGGCTACTTTTTACCGTCCTGATCCGGTAGGATTTCCTAATAAACTTTCTACCAGAGATACAGAAATTATCGGCACCGTAATATCAGGCTCAAAACAAATCTTTGAAGTTGATCTAGATGTGGTGGAGGATGATTGTATAGGTATTTGTTTTACCGCTGGCTATCTCTGTGCTGTTCAGCCGGGGTATAGTGGTAGATGGTATATCAATGAAGATAAAATACCCTGTACGAATCAAGCCTTTGAAGTCAGCGTAACAAATGATACAGTAAGTATTTATGGCACAGGAAGCATCGGAGAAGGAGAATTAACGATAGGGAGTGAAATACTTGTTGGTTATACTACCCTAGGAGTGCCGATTTGTTTTAAAAGAGAGAATCAAGACTCTATAGATACCGTTAAAGCCATTGAAGGTGGAGATGGTATTATTGAATTTTGCCTAGTGGATAATAATATCGATAGTATAGATTGGGCCAATGAAGCAGCCAAAGCCGATCTATTAAAAAACGTTGACCCTACCCTTAGGGCTACTTTTATAACCAATAGAAGTGATATTAGAAGCGGCCAGATAATAACCATTTACTCTACTAAAAGGAATATTAACCAGCAATTTATAATCCAAAAGGTAGAATTGATAAGGGTTGATGTGCTTACTGAATGGCCTACCATACCCTATAAACCTGCTGATGAAGCAGTAATAGGATATAAACCGGCCAGTGAAGCAGAGAAGGGATATAGGGCTGCCGGGGATAGTGGAGGGCTCATATATTATATTTTCAATGTTACTATTGCAAATAAGTTTAGAAAGTTGGAAGATCTGTTTATCTATTTATTAAACCGGACTGATGAGAGCTTGAAATAATTGTAAATTATTGAAAAAAGATTTATAATATTAGCGGTAACTTTCCTTTGCTTATATCGTATTATATATTGGGAGTTTAAAGAAAATTTTAGGGGGTATAGGCGATGAAAAAGAAAGTTTTTTGGGTAGTTTTATTTTTGATATTAGCTATGTTTTTATCGGGATGTTGTTTATTTCAAAATTTGAGTGCTGATGTTGTAATAACTAAGTGGGAACAAGATTATTCCGGCGGAAAGTGGAGCGATCAAGTGAAAGTTTATTATACGATAACTAATACCGGAAATGTCGATATTGGTTACTATAATATT
>Ga0307378_10002232_pt1 | contig 30159 bp, 22 predicted proteins | sample UN1MG_FD_202238 | JGI IMG/M metagenome (GOLD analysis project Ga0307378, IMG submission 202238) | Soil microbial communities from Risofladan, Vaasa, Finland - UN-1 | ecosystem: Environmental > Terrestrial > Soil > Coastal area > Acid sulfate soil | place: Finland: Risofladan, Vaasa | collected... | reverse complement strand
GCTGTATGGGGGTAAGGGGCTGTTGTGCGCCGAATGTGTCAAAACAAGCCTGCTGAACCAACTTTCAGCCAAAATTACCCGTCGCCGCTGATTTTGATTCCCCTGTGAAATATGCGGGTTAAGGACAGCCGCGGCCATTATGCATACGACAAAAATGACCAGGAATGCCAGACCGCCAATCCGTATCCAGCGAAGCCCCTTCTTTGCCCGCTCAGAGCGTCCGCCAACCACAAAGAACAGCCGCAAAATAACCTCCAGCACCACGACGACCAGTTCCGGCGCAAGAAACAGCATCACCAACACTACTACTGCCGCCGTCAGCAGAATTCTCAGTAGCTCGGCAAGAAAGAAGATTAGGCCTTCCAAAACAACCTCCCGTTCGCTCTATTGGCCTGCCTGAACTCCCGCCCGCCTTTTGATTTCGTCGATGTCCAGTTCGCGGATATAGTTGACGATGTTATCCCAGCCGTCGAAAAATCCGAAGCCGCCCTTTGTCATCTCTTTGATGGCGTCGGTCTTGCTCCAGTGCTGGACGGCCACGCGATAAACCGCACACATCGTGCCGGTGCGGTCCGCTCCCCGCTGACAGTGCACCAAGACAGGTGTTCGATTCGGGTCGCTCACAATCTTGAGGAACCGAACCACCTCCTTGTCCTCCGGATGCCACGGCTTCATAGTGATATGCTCATACCCGAGGTTCGCATCGCCAATCTCGTCCCGGTCCGAATGAAGTGACCGCAGATTCACCACCGTCTTGATACCGAGCTTCTTCAACTGCTCCATCCCCTCGGCCGTTGGCTGCGCCCCGCGATAAAGCTGCTCCGACACCTTATAAAAGTTTTCGACACCCGGCAGCTTTAGCGGCTGCGCCCAATTCCTGTTCTGTGTCACTCTGGTCGTGTTGAACCCGCCCCGCCCAAAAGGAACCGCTCCCCCATGCCGGCCCATCTGCACAACATACACCACACCGCAGGCCAAAACCGCACCCGCCGCAAATGCCAAGACCCAATACGTGCGCGTGAATTTTCGCCTGTGAGAATTTCGTGGTGTGGTCTGCATCTTCCTGCTTGAATCCACCATCTAAAACCTGCAATCTTCGTTTGATCTTCTGATGCCCGCAAAAAAAAACGGAGCGGGGCACACCCAAGATCGGCGCTCCTGAAAACAGGATTATATTTGCTCATCGAGCATTCGTCCTGACGCCCCGGCACGATGATCTTGCAAGCCCGGCTTTTGGACCCGTGCTCACCGCTCCGTTTACTATTCTTGCACAATCCCGTTTGACTATCAAGTATTCTCTGAAAAAATCAGTAACACAAACGTCCATTTAGCCATTGAGAGTTATGTATGAAATCTTCAGCCTAATCAACGACAATGTGTGGCATTTTGCTGCTACTCTTGGTCTATTCCAAAGATTTTCTCTCTGTATCCTTTCAGACTTCTTCTTAGGCTGTAGGCTGGAATATTCTTTAATCGAGCTTCCAGATTAAACGAACTGCTTGTGCGGCTGATGATTTTCCAACTGCCGTCGGGATACTGCATGAGCGTGAGAACCAAGTATTTTTCTTTGTCAGATTCCGGTCTGTTTATTATTGTTTCTGCCCAGCTGCTTTGAAACTTCATGCCCAGAATCTCATCAAACAGTTCATAGTGCCCGGAATACTCGTTGTGAATAGTCTTTGCCCAGCTTTTCCATATACCCTGGCTATAATGAGGATGGTCAACGACGACCGAGTATAAGGCGTCATAGTCCTCATTTCGCACAGCCTGAAAGAATTGCGTTACAACAATCTTGATTTGATTGTTTGTCTCAAAGACTTTCGGTTCCATGTATTTACGCAGCAACTTTTCTATATCTTCATATCCATTCATTGCGGCGATATCAACCGGCAATGTTGGACGATGAGGTTCTTCACCTCCCTCCACAAATGGATCGGCTCCGGCTTCAAGCAGGATTTCTACCACTTCCAGGTCTTTAAGTCTGACGGCGTTGGCTAATGGTGTTCCACGGCTTTGGCTGGTTTGGGTGTTCAGATCTGTACCGGAATTGGCAAGTTCTCGAATTAGTCCAACATCCGGTCCCCAGCCTTCGGGGCCGGAAAGTGCAATCAAAAGCGGCGTTCCCTCGTCTCGTGCCACTGCGTTCACATCGGCGCCGGCATCGATAAGTAATCTCGCCGTCCGGGCAAATTTTATGTCCTCGGTTTGCTTCTTGAGCTTGCTGAAACGGGACCGCTCTGCAAGTTTGTGTAGAGGCATATATCCACCATTGTTTCTGATATGTACGTCTGCTCCATATTTCAGCAACAGTTCGGTCATTTCGGCTTGTCCTTGCGCTGCGGCATAGTGCAAAGCCACATTACCCTCCTTGTATCTGCCGTTAATGTCAGCACCATGTTCCAGCATATATGCGGCGATATCATGATGTTTTGCTTGAACCGCAGCCGCTAGTGCACTTCTGCTTTGGTCACCGCCACTGGTAAATCTGCCTCCGTGTTCATGTAAGAGCCGGACTATTTCCAATTGACCGCGAAGTGCAGCTAATTCCATTGGCGTTGCTCCTGGATTGACTGTTGTATTGACCTCAGCGCCATCAGAGAGTAATTCTCTAACAGAATCAGCACTGCCGGAAAAAACCGCCATATGTAGTGGCGTGAAGCCCTGGTATTCGGGGATTTCGTTGGAATCAACAGTCGGTTTGTGAATAGGGGCTTCTTCGCTTTTCATCTCAACATAGCCCGGCAGGGCTTTGGGATCAAAGAGGTCAGGCGGAAACTCGGGATCACCAACCAAGTAAACTCTGTTTGTATCGAAACCTCTGCCCAGTCTTTCATTCCACCAGGCCGTTTTGACCATTTTCGGATACCAATAGCCTTGTGTCGTTTGGCCAAATTCGACGACATCAAGACTTATTTGTCCCTTCAAATCTTCCCTTCTGACACAGATATAATCGCGGTTGGGATCAATATAGCTTCGGCCTTGTTGATACTGGAGGCAAATCAGACCGTTTTCTTTTGAATAGTCATTTTCAACAATCTTCGAAGCAAAAGATATTTCCCACCAGCCAAGGCGACGCAGTTGGCTGTTTTCGGTTAAGAGCCTGGTTTTTTCAGAGTCCCTGTACTCAAAGATACCATCGTTGAGAACAATGCTGGTTCGCCGCATCGTGTCTGTGGAAGTCATCCATCCAAACACTGAATCAAATGTATCGCCCATCTGCTGCTGATAAAGTTCTTTTTTTGGTTCCCAATCACTGTAATTTATCGCCAGTTCAAAATGTTCTACTCGGATGCTGTTTCCATTGTAGTATTCTATACATCGTGGTCTGTCATTCTCCTTTATGACCGCCATATAGCGAGGGAGTGTACTTCTTCTTATTTGCTCATAAGTTCTGAGAATGCGTTCAACCTCTTCCGAAGGTGTTTCGTCAATAACATCAGCCGTTCTTGGCGCACCAAGTTCAAAAACATCTTCGGGCCCCGTTTCAGGATAGTCGAACGCATAGCGATGGCTGACATAAACCATTCCGTCCGAGCTTATCTGAGCTATGTCATTAACTATTGGCAGGTGTGTTCGAGCGTCCACCACCCACTGAGATTCTTCTGTTATATCCGAACGAGGGCCTCGCGGCAGGGGCACAGTAAATTTGTATAAAAGAGCATCCGTGCCATTATACCTTGCCTTTTGTTGCGTAATGTATGCATCCTCTTTTGCGGACCTGGAAATAATCTCATCAAGTAAATTCAAAGGAGAGAACACTAACTTTCTATATTCTTTCGCAAAATTTTCACCAGCGTAAGAAATCGTGACAGTATCCTGTTTGGCATTATATTCATATTTCCGATTGGCCCGACAATCGAGCTTGATAATACCCTCGTTAGCCCTTCTGCCAAAAAGTATCTGCGAGTCTGGGCACGCCCAGACTTCATATTCGATAGTCCCTTCCTTTATATCCTCCTTGAAAAAATAAATCCATTTTGCCTGCTTGAAATTATCAATGACCTGAGCGAATGCAGGTGCGGCGATATCAATGGATCCATTACCGAGATATACCAGGAATAGGAACGCTGCTATTATCACTGCCGCAGCGGCCAACTTTGTTATTCTGCTTTCAATGATTATTCTCCATAAATTTCGAATATTAATTGTCTGCTCGGCAGTAACTCCTTCTTCATCTTCAGCAGCGGCGAGAACAGCCGCCTTGGCCGACTGAAGCATATCATCGTCGCCCGACAAGTTCCCCATTCGTTTAGTGCATTCGGAGAGCCTTTCAAGTCGCTTTACTTCGTCTCTGCACTCGGCACACAAATCCAGATGGGACATCAGTTCAGATTCCTGCCTTTCCGAGACGGAGTCAAAAACAAAAGGTACAAGTAACTCTTTGATTTCGTCGTGCTTTTCCATAATTGCACCTCGCTTATTTTTCCAAAAAGGTTCTGAGTTCACTACTCAGTCGCTTGGCTGCCTGGCACAGATGGACCCTGGCCGCTTCAGGAGAACAGCCTACGATTTCAGCAACCCGGCGATTGTCCAAACCTTCGATCCTGGACAATACGAAAACGTCTGCTTGACGCTTCGGCAATTTGCTAAGGCGCCTGAGTAGTTCATGCTGAAGCTCTCCGGTTCTCATGGGACCGTCCGGATTCTCCTTCACTACAGCCCGGTCGTTTAGTGAGCTAAGTGGAACTTCGCGCCTTGACCGTTTGACATACTCCATTGCTTTCCGTACGGTAGCACGATATAGATACGCCGGCCATTTCGTCTTCGCATCGAACTTGTGCCACCGCCGCAGAACTGCCAGGAACACTTCCTGATGAACGTCATGGGCATTGTTAGGATTTCCCAGTATTCGCAAGGCAGCGTTAAAAACTGGTGCACTGTGACGATCCACCAATGATTTGAATGAAATTTTTTCCACGTCTTGGAGTCTCCTTTGGCCACATTATGGTCTGCGCATCCATAGCACACGTGGTTTTCAGCATAATAGAGGGCTCTAAATGGATTCCGTTAAGAAAAAAATTGAAAAAAACGCGAAAAACACGAATTTGGCTCGTCATTATGTTTCAGCAATCCTTGGTACTACGCCAATGAACCAGTACCACTGGTCACCATCACTCGCGTGAAAGTCGAGCTTAAACCTTGTCCGCCGTCCGTTTGCTGCACCTCTCCACCGCACTTTTAGCGAAGGTGGATTTCGTCCTTGGCTAACTCGGATTCTTGCCCGTCCCAGGCCGGTATTCGCGATTGAAATGTGCCCCCTTGTGCCCTGATACCCTGTTGCCCTGACAAAGCCAACAGACTTCGAAGCCGCTCAGAACGGAATCTTCTTCACGGCGGATTTGGTCAGAAGCAGGATTTGTTTGCCGATGCTCCTGCAGACGTGAAGAAAAGAAAAACGGATGGGAATAAGCTCCGGCAGCTCGAAATCCATGCAAGGCTCTTGAGGCAAATCATCGCCCAAGACTTCTATATCCTCATCATCCGACGGGCCGAAGCCGATTCGCCTTGCCGTCCTGACAATCGGCAGCTCCTGAGGGTCGAGATTCACCAGCTTACAGCATACTCGCTCCAGCGCCATCGGGTCCGTCCCGCCTATCAAATAACCCAGAGGCCGCGCCCTGCCCCGAATCGGTCCCGGACCATCCATCACCGTCACCGCGTCGATGATCGTCACCACAGGATTGAGATACCGATATATATCAATCAGCATCATGCAGAAATCATGTTCCCGCCTGCCTTTGGCAAAATGCCAGATCGCCTTGTGTTTGCCGCTGACGCACCCGAACATATTCTTTACTGCAAACGTCGCCAGCAACTGCTGATGCGTCTTGAACTTCGGCAGGTTTATAATCACGTCCGCGTCCAGCGCTGCCGAGCTGATGCCCACCCTCGTTCTCATCATCCCAATCCGGCACGCCTTCGGCTTATCAAGCTGCTTCACCGGCACGCCCAATTCCTTCAGCTCATCGGCCATTCGCAGCGCCCTGACGCACGCAAATACATTACCCCACGCCGGCGAATCCCCCACAAAAGGCCTCGCCCCGAAATCCTTGAGCAGCCTGGCCGTCTCCAGAATCACCGCCGGGTCCGTCTGGGTTGCGTGTCGGCGAGACTTTGGCGCAATGAAGTTTGGCTTGAGCAGCACCGTGTCACCCGCCTTAACAAACCGCTCAAGTCCACCCAAAAGCTCGAAGTGCCTCGCTATCGCCTCGCGCACCTTCTCCGCCGTGTAATCGACACACCGGGTCAGCGTCACGGTTGAATGCCCCATACCAGGCTCAGTCACTCACACCAGTACAAAGAATCACATACGTCAGAACCACAGGCCCATAATAAGGCTCCGGCTTTCCCCCCTCACCCGGCCCGGGCAGCAGAAACATCTTGATCCGCGGGTCAGGCGACGCCCGGCTGAAAAAATGACTCGCCAGACTTGCACCGTCGGTTATGTACTTCTCCGGACCCAAAAAGAAGAAGTCACCAGGCGACATCTTCAAATGGAACCCAGCCGAGCCAAAAACGTACTCCGCCAGCCGCTCACCCACCGGCACCTGTGCCGCTCCGCCCCTTCTGCCCGACACAAACACAGGCTCCACCCCGACCTCGCACAGACCTCGCAAACCCGGAAGTATACCGCCCCCTAAACGCAGCGCAATCCTGCCGGGGCCTACCGTCACCCCCTTCATCGACCCGTCCGCCGCCGTATAAAACACCGACCGCTCCCCAGGGACGCCCGACACCGAAACGTCATTGATGTACCCATCCGGAAGCAGCAGTGAAACCGTCTGCACCCGACGACCGCCCGCCCCATCCAATGCACCCACCACCTCATTCAACAGCGGGTCCTGTCCGAACCCAACGATGAACGAGTTCGCCCGAAACGCATCGTAATTATTGAACCGCAAAGGCTCCAGCCCAAGCATCTGCCAGACAACATCCAGCGCCCCCACATTCTCCGCCGGCATCTCGAAAACATAAAAATTAAGCCCGATCGTCTTGAGACCCTCCACCCCACCCTCACCCGCTCCACCGGAAGGCGCCAAATCGGCTATCTTTATCCTGTCCCACGGCGCAGGCGCCGGCTCAGGCGCCGCACACCCCGCCAAACACAAAAGGAAAACGCTCAAAGCCGCTGTTTCCAAAAGCCTAACCATACGTACATCTTAGCAATTTCGCCCCCAACTGTCAATAATCTGGCCGCCGCGACGCAGCGCGCACACCGCGGCCCAAAGAATTTCCCGCCAATCCTCTTGCAAAATTGCTCCATCGGCTGTAAAGTAGTCTCCAGCTTCAACTTCAACTGAACCGACAGCAACTTCGATTGTTGGGGAATAGTGTAACGGTAGCACGACTGACTCTGGATCAGTTAGTCAAGGTTCGAATCCTTGTTCCCCAGGTGCGAAAACTACAGAAATGGCAGGAACTTATAAAAGCAGACACATCGCCCCGGAATCCGCCGAGACGCGCCTTCACCTGTGCTTCACCTTCTTGACGAGACTCGGGCGACCTTACAGCGGCGGTTGACACGCTTGCAGCAACAGCCGCTGCTGTGATACAATAACGACAGAGACGCTGATTGGACTGCTTCGCAGTGGCAGGTCCATACTTCATAAGCCATGAATAAAGAACGACGAACGACAAACTCGATATGCGAAACTTCGAAAATGTAAGAAAAGTCGTTATCAAGATCGGCACCAACATACTGACCAAGCCCGGCACGGTCGAGGTTGACGCCGCATACATCACGCGAATCGCCGCCCAAGTGGCCGAGCTGCGCAAGACGGGCCGGCACGTCGTCGTCATAACCTCCGGTGCCATCGGCATGGGCGCGGGACAGTTGGCCCTGACCTCGCGTGCCAAAGATATTAAGATGCGCCAGGCCTGCGCGGCAATAGGCCAGCCGCTCCTGATGGCCGCATACCGAAAGGCCTTTGCCCGCCACGGTGTCACCGTCGCGCAGGTGCTGCTGACCGCCGAGGTCCTCAACAACCGAAGGACATATCTCAACCTGCGAAACTCCATCGAGAAGCTGCTCGAATTGGGCACGGTGCCGGTGCTCAACGAGAACGACAGCGTCAGCACCGATGAAATCGGCTCGGCTTTCGGTGACAACGACACGCTAAGCGCGCTGGTCGCCAGCAAAATCGACGCCGACCTCCTCCTGATGCTTACCGATATCGACGCCCTTTACGACAAGGACCCGCGCAAATTCCCCGACGCCAAGGTTGTGCCTGCCGTGTACGAGCTGACGGATGACATTATGCGAAGCGCCGGCGGCAGGGGAAGCACATTGGGCACCGGCGGAATGAAGGCAAAACTCCAGGCGGCGAAAATCGCCTCCAATGCCGGCTGCCGAATGGTACTCGCCAACGGCCGCGTTAAAAATGTCATCGCACGAATCATCGCCGGAGAAGAAATCGGCACCGTCTTCATGCCCCGCCGCAGGCTTTCCAACCGCACCCGCTGGATCATAAACAGCGCGCCTGCCGGCACAGTATTCATCGACGCCGGCGCCATGCAGGCCGTAAGAAATCACAAGAGCCTCCTGCCCAGCGGCATCCTTGCTGTTGAAGGGACGTTCGAGGCCGGCGACGTCGTCATGCTCAACGATAATGCCAAGGCCGTCGCCAGCTTCACCAGCGCCGAATTGAAACAGCTCGTCGGCAAACACAGCTCACAAATCAGAAAAATCCTGGGCCCCAACCGCCGCGATGTCGTCGCAATACCCGAAGACATCGTCCTGCTCGACCAATAGAGCCGCAATTCATTGGCCGCGGCAAGAGGGCTACGGCGGGACAAATTGGGTTTGTTTGGGTTTGTTTTTGCGAGTGCGAAGGGGCTTCCATTTCTATAACCCTTTGTGAAAACAAAGGTTGCGTTGGTTTTTGGGTTTTTGGCAAATTGGGTTTGCTTTGGGTTCGTTTGGGTTTGCTTTGGGTTTGTTTTTGGTAGTGCGAAAGGGGGCATATTGTCGTAACCCTTTGTGTAAAAAGAATTTGGGTTGATTTTTGGCGTTTTGGAAATTGGGTTTGTTTTGCACGAAAAGGGCGAATTTGTAGAGGATTCTCGACAGAAGTAGAAGACGGTGGCTCGTGGCTGGTGACCGGTGAGTGGTTTGAGTTGGCGGGATGGGCAGTTTGGATGGAGGGAGGCAAGGTTGCCGGGTTTGCCAGTTGCCAGTTGGCGGTTGCCAGAGGGCTCGCACGTCGTATCTCGCATCTGGTATCTGGTATCTCGTATTGCATGTGTCGGGTTGAGTTGGTTGATTTTACGCTTATCATCCGCCATGTCCGCTGCCAGAGGGCAAGTCTTCGGCCCGTAAGGGGGGCAAACGGGGGGTATTTTAGCATATTTTGGGCAAAAGTCAACGGAAAAGGGGGCCGGATCAAATGATTCCGCCGGAGGCGGACAAGTCGGCGGGCTAAGTATTTTTCGCGTGTGGAAATCCGCCTACCCGCCACACGGATGGTGGGTAAACGGTGGACAAGCGGCGGGTTACGTTTGCTTAGGTGCAACCAGGGGGGTATTTTAACAGGACCCCAAAAAAAGGTGTCTGACCCCTTTAATTGACTCAAAGTCGGATTTGTTGAGGGGCGACTAATCAATGTAGTATATAAACAGGAACGCTAATAACTTTTATCTTGTCGCCCACTCTAAATTCAGCAGCTATTTTCTGACTAATTGACCCGGCATATTCATGTTTTGGCTTGACTCTGCAAATGTATTCTTCGGCTGTTTTGTCCCATTCAAGAGTAATGGAGTCTGGTGCTGAACATTTCAAAAGCTCAAATGTCCCTGTATTTGTTCGAAAATGCAACGTCTGGCTTGGAATATCCTTTTCGGTCGAGAGGTCGAAACTTAATGATTTGGGGTGACAGGTAACCGCCAGTTTTACGAATCCTGTCAAAGCAAATTCTTCAACAGGCGTATTCCTGTCATTGTTCTTTACCCAGATCGTAATATATTCTCTGTCGGGGGTTCTCCTGGCTTGATATTCGACTCTTAGCGTTGCTGTTTCGTTTGGAGCCACTTTGTTTTTTGAAATTTCTGCTTTTGTACAGCCGCACCCTGTTTTTATATCTTCTATAACAAGGTCTGAGTTGCCCTCATTCTTTATGATGAAATCGTGCTGGATAGAAGCATCTTCATCAACAACACCCCAGTCAAAAACATCTCCATTGACAGATGTTATTTTGCTGTGTGCTGTTCTAATAACTCTGTAGAGGCAAGTTATAATAAAAAATGAAACGGCCAGGATTAACAATATCAACCATTTCGCATTCATTTTTTTACCACAAGAAAGATGATGAGAAGAAGGATAAGAAGGATTAGAAACGCTATGAGCATCAAGGCGCCGAGTTTGTTTGGCTTGTTAACGGTCTCCTGGGCTACTTCTTTCACAGGATCGGCCTGTCTTGGATTAGTTTTGGGCGACAAGATGGGCTCCAAGGATTGCTTTGTTCCTTCCTGCTCGACCGATTGTACCACTTTGTCGGCATTCAGGTTTTCCAGCTGCTTGGAGATAATCTTCTCTGGATCTCCGACCACATACCCGATGCCAGCAATATCATCCCACAGCTTGCATCCGTTTGGAAAAACGATGGTGAATTTCGCCGGGTCAATGCCTTTGTTGATTCTAATATCTGTAAACTCTGCTCTATGTGGGGGATCAAACGGGACAGAAACAAGGTTTATTGTCTTTACAATTTCTTCAAGGCTCATTCCCGGGTATTCGTTTTTAATCTCTTGCTCTGTTTTTCCTTTGAGGGACAGCTCAGTGTTGATTGTATAAACCGTTTGTTTGCCGCAAATGGGAAACCATATTCCGTCGGCTTGTTCCAATTGAATATCATCGATCTTCGTTGTTAAATATGTCCACCTCTCACCTCTTAAGCCGGCAATGCAATTCTTCTCGTCGGGGCTTTCGTATTTCTCAATTTTCAAGGGCCTGTAGTTTCTTTTGGGATCAATCCATATACGGAGGTCATACATGAGCTTATCATCTGCAGCCCGAAAGCCTGTTGCTTCTAATATTACACACTCATTATCCTGAAACTTGTCCAGCCGAGCCTTTTTCGTCTTGACATACTTATCGGAAAGCAATTCGCTTAAGGTATAAATGCCGTCCTGTTCCAGGGTATAGCCCAACATAGTCTTTGGAGAAAGCGGCACGGAAAATACATGCGGATCATAACCATATATTCCTCCCCTGCTGTCCCCTGAGAAAGGTACATAATCATAACTTCGGACCACTTTACCATCAAAAGCGTTTATGCCGGTGTACGGCAGAATCTCTCCGTCTTCGGTTTTTCCGTAGCGCGTTCCCGAAACAAATTCTTTTCCATTTTGATAACCCCATTCAGAATCTCTATATACTACATTTGTTTCAGGGTCGAACAGGCGCAACCTGCATTGAACGTCGTGGATTAGACGTTCATTGTATTCAATCTTTTGAACTACTTCTTCTGCGTCCAGTTCTTCCTGCGACAAAACAACACCGGAATGAATAAGAATAATTAACGGTATAATCTTCGAACGCGCCAAATAGTGTAACATACGATTTTTTGCCTTTCAAGCCGACAGCCCCCAAAACCCATCAAAAAGATGTGAAATGGACATCTTACCTGCGATGCAGGCCGGGCAACCACCGGAAAGATGTCCATTTCACAAAATGAATTGAAATTGTGAAACATATTCATTAACAATAAGGAACGAGAAAGGGAACTCCCTGATCTACGAACGTTCCACAAGTAGTGCACGAAGGCCAACCAGTGCAAGGAGCTTTCATCATATTTCCACAAGGTACACTCCCCAGTTTCCAACACGTATCACTTGGGTCACTGGATGATATACACAGTGAATAAGATGTTGTTGAGCTGCCTTTGTAGCAGTGTCCAGTGCAAATTATGGTCCTTCCACAAGTGACGTATCCCGCGTTGTTGCATTGCAGTATTCTGCATTTGTGGCAGGAAAGTATCTCACCTAACGCAATGTTTAATAGAGACCCAACAAGGAGGATCACTAAAACAGTGAAGCATAGTATTCTTTTCATGATATCTTCTCCGCAAACTGTTTTTGGTCGGTAAGTTACAACTTTTTTCCATATATCACAATATTTGGATTACTTAGGCATAGCATCAGCCCCTTTGAGCAGTCAGGAGGTTGATAAAGTTTTCACGAATATCAAGAACTTCTTCCTCCAAAATCAGCTTTGCCAAGCCATTCTGAACAAGGACTGTGCCCGGCGTTGTAACAACCCGCTTGTGCGTATGGGGCCGACGAGTATATGTACAGCGGGTCTGCAATGCTTCAGTCGAATAAGGTGCCACTTCAATAAGCGCAAGCTGCATATTCGTACAGCGGTCTTCGTCGGACGTCTGGCGGATTTGGACCACGACTTGCTCGATCCGGCCGATTGGTTTCTGAGAGTCGGGGCAGTCGTGGCGATCGAACATGGTAAGGAAAGTGGGGCGATTCAGAGTGCGTATACCGCGCAGACACGCTCTCTGTGGGCGTTTTGGCCGTGCATCCATGACGCGCAGCAAATTGTTATTTGGCAGTAACCGCATATTGCTTGCCGCACCTTATTGTCAATGGGCTCCAATAGGTTCCTGTGAATATGATGAGGCATATCAACGGGATTACAAGCTTTTTTTTTTCTCTCTCTCTCTCTCTCTCTGGACGTAAGCGGAGGATTGGCAAGGACTTAGGGTTGCAAGAAAATTTCGAATTTTCAGTATTTTTTTGTGTGTGCGGGGTTGGCGCTGGTTGAGATTTCTCCTGCCGGCATAGTGGAGATTGCTTTGTCGCTGACGCCCCTCGCCGGTATTGGCCATCCGCAAAGCCTTGGGCTTTGAGGGTGGCACGCGGTGGAGCTTAGGCGGCTGCTCTGGCAGATGGGTAAACCCGCCGAATAGATCGGCGGGCTAACTGTTTTTGACGTGGATGGGAAGCATCCCCAAGGCCTTGGGCTTTGAGGCTGGCACGCGGATGGGAATGGGCTTTGGTGCTGCGTCCTTCAGGCGGATGGCGGCGGGAGGGGAAATTGGCGTTGACAACTCTTGCTGAGTTTAGATAATCGTCGGCTGATTGGCTGGGCCGAAGTGGCGGAACAGGCAGACGCGCGGGATTCAAAATCCCGTCCGGTTCACCCCGGGTGTGGGTTCGACTCCCACCTTCGGCAGTCCCTCAGAGACTTCTCGGCTATATCCGGGGGCGGGCCGGGCTGAAGCTCTCGCGTCTTTCAATTTCTGTGCTGATAAGGCGGCGCAGGGTATCCGTGTCGGGGGGCTGGGCGACGAGGAATCTATAGGGCGACAGCAGTGCCGCGAGCGATGCCCTGATCTTCTGCGGGCTGTCGGCAAAGACAAAGGCCGTGTGACCTATGGCGGAGTGCTTCGAGAAGATTTGAACCTCGAAGCATCGCGGCAGTGCGGCGCTGCCGAAGCGGACGATTCCTCGCACATGCTCGGTTTCGAACACGGCGGTTCCGTTTCTGTTCATCACGTTCTGCGACTTTTCCGCGGCCAGGGCAATGTATTCGTCGAAGCGTTTCTGCCTCATGAAGAATATTCGTGTGTACGTCCCCGGCATCGTGCCTGCGGCGCGAGCTGCGAAAATGTAACCCGAGGGGTCGTCCGTCATCACGTGAGCAAGCCCTGCCGAACGGACCCAGCCGCGGTGTATGGAAGGCGGAGCTGAGGCCCAGGGCGAGAATAACATAAGTGAGTATTCGTTGCAGTCTATGACGATGTCGGCTCTTGTATCGCCGACGTACCTTATGGCGTTAATGGAGAGCGGGTCAATGCCGACCTGCGCGTAGCCTAATGAGAAGGTGGGGGCATTATTGTCGATGGGGACATTTAATGTTTGGGTTGGGCCGCTGAGGTTGGCCAGGCCCAGCGGGGAGGCAGCGATGATTTCGTGGTAGGTGTAACACTGGAACAGGCCGGAGGCGATGTACACGCCAAGCAAGCCCGCCAGCACCGCGGCCACCATAACAATCAGAAGAATCTTTGTCTTTGTTTTCATCGAGAATGTGCCCAAGATGGTATTAGCGGCGAAGCGCCAAAGGCCAGGGAGAGATGACAGAGGCGGTCTATATGTCTGCTGAAGGCCGGGGAACAATCGCGAATTAGTTTGCTCATAGGCTGTAATTATACGGCTCAGATGGCTACGTGCAAGCGCGAAACTCAACCACAGTCACTTTGCGACGAAGGGTGAGAGTTCACGGAGGCGGTTGATGATGGCGGGTATTTTTTCAATGGTGAAGTCAACCTCTTCTTCGGTGTTGTAGCGCGAGAGGCTAAAGCGGACCGAGCCGTGTGCGGCGGTGAAGGGGACGCCCATCGCGCGGAGGACGTGAGAGGGTTCGAGCGAGCCGGAGGTGCATGCCGAGCCGCTGGAGGCGCAGATGCCGTATCTGTCGAGCATGAGCAGGATAGCTTCGCCTTCGATGTATTCGAAGCTGATGTTGGCTGTATTGGGCAGGCGATTTTCTTCGTCGCCGTTGAGGCGGCAGTCGGGGCAGGTTGCGAGGATGGCCGTTTCGAGCTTGTCGCGCAGGTCTTTTACCCTTTGGTTTTCCTCTTCGATGTTCGCAGCCGCCAGCTCGCAGGCCTTTCCGAGCCCGACTATTCCGGGGACGTTTTCGGTGCCGGCGCGGCGTCCGCCCTCCTGATGGCCGCCGGCCATATATGGTGACAGGCGTGTGCCCTTTTTGACGTAGAGGGCACCGACGCCCTTTGGTGCGTGCAGCTTATGGCCCGAAAGGCTCAAGAGGTCGATGGCGCTTTCGGAAAGATTGAGGGGTATTTTGCCGACGGCCTGGACGGCGTCGGTGTGGAAGACGATGCCTTTTTCGGTGACCATTTCGGCGATTCTTTCGATGGGGAAGATGACGCCGGTTTCGTTGTTGGCGTACATGATGGTCACCAGCGCGGTGTCGTCGTCGAGGTGCTGTTCGAGCTCGGCGGTGTCCAGCCGGCCGAGCCTGTCGACGCCAAGCTCGATGACGGTGTAGCCGTGGTTTTCGAGCTCGCGGCAGGGTGTGAGGACCGCCGGGTGCTCGACGCGTGTCGTGATGACCTTGCGGCGGTTGGGTACGGCGGCAAGGGTCCCATGGATGGCGGCGTTGTCGCTTTCGGTGCCGCCGGAGGTGAAGATGATTTCGCTCGGCTCACAACCTAATAGTGCCGCGACCTGCTCGCGTGCCTCGCGGATTCTGCTGCCCATCTGCCCGCCGAAGGTGTGCATGCTGGAGGGGTTGCCGTAAAGCTCGCAGAAGAGCGGCTTGATCTCTTCGAGGACTTCCTCGGCTACCTTGGTGGTTGCGTTGTTGTCGAAATATATGGTCTTCATCACATAATTCCTGTTATCAAATAATGTCGAAGCCTGCCGTAAGACGGCAGGCTAAATAATACCGCGACAAATCGCGGATTAGATATTGGACTATCATTTATTCTCTATGGTTGTGTGGCTGCTGGGCGGATTCCTTGTCTTCCTCGACGAAAAGGTCCTCGGAGACGAACTCGCGCAGCCTGGCCTCGACAACCTCCTTCATCGTGAATTCCGCCGTCATGCACTGGGCGCACATTCCGCGAAAGGCGACGATGACCTTGTTGCCCTCGACGTCGATTAGCTCGATGTTTCCTCCGTGCGCGCGGAGGCCGGGGCGGATTTGCTCGTTGATGGTCTGCTGGATGAGCTGAATCTTCTGGATGTTGGTGAGCTTTCGGCCTTTGGCAGGCGCCTTGGCGGAGACTTCCTTTGCTCTGTCGCCCTGGAGGCGTTGAATTATCTTTTCTATTTCACCGTGACATCCGCCGCAGCCGCCGCCGGCCTTGCAATAGTTTGTGACCTGCTCGACGGCAGTGAGGTCGTTTTCGAGGATGACGCGTTCGATTTCTTTTTCGGTGACGCCGAAGCACGTGCAGACGACCTTGCCTTCAAGCTCGTGCTTGGTTTTTCCGCCCGTGCGGTAGTTCTCTATGGCGGCTTCGAGCGCCTCGCGGCCCATTACCGAGCAGTGCATTTTCTGCTCCGGCAGTCCCCCCAAGTAATCGGCAATGTCCTTGTTAGTGACTTTGGCGGCTTCTTCGAGGGTCATCCCCTTTATTATCTCCGTCAGCACCGACGAGGTGGCGATGGCGCTGGCGCAGCCGAAGGTCTTGAATTTGGCGTCCTGGATTTTGCCGTCTTTATCCAGCCTGAAGGTCAGCTTCAACGCGTCGCCGCAGGCCAGTGAACCGACTTCGCCCGTGCCGTCGGGATTCTCGATTTCGCCGACGTTTCTCGGATTGAAGAAATGGTCCCTCACTTTATCGGTATATTCCCACATAATTCGTTACCTCTGACTTTCTTTCAATGCCTGTTCAAAGTCAGCTATTATATCATCAATGTGCTCTGTGCCAACAGAGATGCGGACGTAATCTGCTGTTACGCCGGCGGCCGATTGTTCGGCCTCGGAAAGCTGCTGGTGCGTCGTGCTGGACGGGTGGATGACGAGGGTCTTGCTGTCGCCGATGTTTGCGAGGTGGCTGGCCAATTTGACGCTGTTTATAAACTTGATTCCAGCTTGTCTTCCGCCTTTGATTCCGAAGCCGACGATGGCACCCTGGCCTTTGGGCAGATATTTCTTGGCCAGTTTGTAGTCGGGGTGCGAGGGCAGTCCGGGATAGTTGACCCAGGCGACCTGGGGCTGCTCTTCGAGCCACTGTGCGAGTTTCAGGGCGTTCTCGGAATGTCTGGGCATTCTCAGATGCAGAGTTTCGAGGCCCTGCAGAAACAGAAAGGCGTTAAATGGTGACATGCAACTGCCCATATCGCGCAGGAACTGGGTTCGAGCCTTGATGATATATGCGAGGTTTCCAAAACTTTCGACGTATCTGACGCCGTGATAGCTCGGGTCGGGCTCAGTCAGCTCCGGGTACCGGCCGTTGGTCCAGTCGAACTTGCCGGAGTCAACGATGGCGCCGCCGATGCAGGTGCCGTGTCCGCCGATGAACTTTGTGCAGCTATGGACGACAATATCGATGCCGCAGTCGATGGGCCTAAAGAGAATAGGCGTCGTGACGGTATTGTCGCAGATTACGGGCATGCCGTTTTCGTGGGCAATCTCCGCTATCTTTTCGTATTGCAGGATATCGTTCTTGGGGTTGCCGATGGTTTCTATGTAAATCAGGCGCGTGTTTTCCTTAATCGCCTGGGCGAAGTTCTGCGGGTCCCGCGGGTCCACGAACGTGACCTCAATGCCCAGTTTTCTGAAGGTCTGACTGAACAGCGTGACCGTTCCGCCGTAAAGTGAGTTCGAAGAAACGATGTGTCCTCCTGCGCCGCAGATATTGAAGATGCTGACGTAGATAGCGGACTGGCCGGAGCTGAAGGCGAGGCCGCCCACCCCCCCCTCGAGGGCGGCCAGACGCTTTTCGAGCACGTCGGTTGTCGGATTCATCAGTCGGGTATAGATGTTGCCGAACTGCTTGAGGGCGAACAGGTTTGCGGCGTGGTCGCTGTCTTTGAACACATAGCTGGTCGTCTGGTAAATGGGCACGGCGCGACTGAGGGTATCGGAATCAACCTGCTGGCCGGCGTGCAGCGCCAACGTCTCCAAATGGTATTTCTCGTTTGTATGCATAATTTACTCCTTGCTTGTCACATAGATTGCCTGCTCGGCAAACAGATTGGGCGCGAGTCTTACGGGACTCAGTCGCGTCCTGACCAGTGGAATCTTCTTTTCCACTTTTACGTTCAGGTTCCTGCAGAACCTGTCGAAATCCTTGAGCGACAAAAAGTGTATGTTGGGTGAGTTGTGCCAGTCGAAAGGCAGTTGTCTGGTCACGGGCGCCCTGCCCGCGAAGAGCAGTCGTGCTCTGGACTTGTAGTGGGCGAAGTTGGGAAAGCTCACGATGACTTTTCTGCCGACCCGCAACAGCTCTTTGAATACTTTTTCAGGATTCCCTATGGTCTGGAGCGTCTGTGAGAGGATTACGTAGTCGCAGCTCTTGTCGGCATAATTTGCCAGGCCCTGTTCGACGTCCTGCTGGATGATCGGCAGCCGCCGGCAAACGCAATCCAGCACAAGGTCCTGGTCAAGCTCGATACCCTCGCCCCTTATGTTCTTGTCCCGCACGAGATTTGCAAGGAGCTGCCCGTCCCCGCAGCCGACGTCAAGCACCGTGCTCTCAGGCTCAATCAGAGACTCTATCAGCTCGTAATCCACCCGTGCCCTTTGCGCCTGCTCAAACTCGCCAAACTGCCGTATGCTCCGCGCGTAACATGAACACAGCCTCTGTCTTTCACCGGGCCTGTAGGTAGCCTGCAAAAAGCAGCAAATGAACCTGCCTAAAACTTCCGTCTCCAACAAGAACGCATCGTGCCCGTACCGCGAGGTGATATCGCAGTAGCTGACGTCCTTGTTTGCGGCAGCAAGTGCGTCGACCATTGCCTTGGATTGGGCCGGGGTAAAAAGCCAGTCGCTGGCGAAGCTGATAATAAGGAACCTGCACTGAGTATTGGCAAAGGCATTGGGCAGCGAGCCGAACTCTCTGGTCAGGTCGAAATAGTCGGCGGCCTTCGTGATATAAAGATAGCTGTTGGCGTCGAACCTCTCGACGAAGCTTTGTCCCTGATGGTCGAGATAGGTCTCGACGGCGAACTCGGAGTTGAAATCGTAGCGGTAGCTGTCGGCGCTGCGCAGTTTGCGTCCGAATTTTTCGCGCATACCCTCTTCGGACAGATACGTTATGTGTCCAATCATTCGGGCGATGGCGAGTCCCCTGTCGGGGCCTCTTCGCGGGTCGTACTGTCCGTCGGCGAAATTCGAGTCGCCCAATATTGCATTTCTTCCGACGGCGTCGAAGGCAATCGACTGCGCGCCGAGATGAGACGTTGTGGCGATAGGTATTGCGGCTCTGACAAAGTCAGGATATTCAATCGCCCACTGCACGACCTGCATGCCGCCTATGGACCCGCCGATGACCGCGAGCAGCTTCGTGATTCCGAGCTTATCGAGCAGAAGCTTTTGGACCCTGACCATATCGGCGATGGTTATGATGGGAAAATCCAGGCCGTAATGCCTGCCTGTATCCGGATTAATTGAAGACGGTCCGGTGGTCCCTCTGCATCCGCCCAGGAGGTTCGAGCAAATCACGAAATACTTGCTGGTGTCGATGCCTTTTCCGGGTCCGACCATAACGTCCCACCATCCGGGTTTCTTGTCATCGGGGCCGTGTAGGCCGGCGACATGAGCATCTCCGCTGAGAGCGTGACAGATCAGAACGGCATTGTCACCCGCCTCGTCAAGCTCACCGTATGTTTCGTAGGCCACGTCAATAGGAGCGAGGGTCTTGCCGCAGTCGAGCTTGAGCGGCTTATCGGGCTCGACAACACGGAGCACGTGTGTCTGCACGATACCCACGGAGTTGTCCGGGATGTTTGTCATCTTTACCTCGCAGGCAGGATTTGCACCATTCTATCGAGAGACTTTTTTGCTTTTGCGGCTATTTCATCCGGCACGGTGACAACAAACTGCATATCTTCGAGCGACCAGAGCACCTTGTCGAGGGTGATGCGTTTCATATTCGGGCAGATGCCGCGTTCGGCGGCGGGGAAGAATTCCGCGGCGGGCTTCTCCTTTTTCAAAGCATGAATCATTCCTGTCTCGGTGCCTATTATGAACTGTGTGGCGTCGGAGCGGGCGGCGAACTTTAGCATTTGTCCTGTGCTGAGCACCTCATCGGCGAGGTCCTTGACGGGCTCGCTGCATTCGGGGTGCACCATAACAATAGCGTTGGGGTGGTCAGCCTTTGCTTTTTGGATGTCGCGCTCAGTGATGGCGATGTGTGTCGCGCAGTAGCCGGGCCAGAGAATCAGGTCTCGGCCGGTCTTGTCGATGACGAACCGGCCGAGGTGCTGGTCGGGCACAAATATAATCTGTTTGTCGCGCGGCAGAGACTTTACCAGCTCGACGGCATTCGAGCTTGTGCAGCAATAATCGCTTTCGCCCTTGACTTGGGCGGAGCTGTTTACGTAGCAGACGACGAGGGCATTCGGGTACTGCCTCTTGAGGTCTCTTAGCTGCTCGGCGGTTATCATGTCGGCCAGCGGACAGCCGGCGAATTTGTCGGGCAGAAGCACGGTTTTCTCGGGGGACAGGATTGCGGCGGTCTCGGCCATGAAACGCACGCCGCAAAATACGATTACTTTCGCGTCGGTCCCGGAGGCTTTGACGCTCAGGCCGAGCGAGTCGCCCGTAAAGTCGGCGATGTCCTGTATTTCGGCCGGCTGGTAGTTGTGCGCCAGTATGACGGCGTTTTTCTGCTTCTTTAGCTTCTCAATCTTCTCTGCAAGCTGGCTGGCCAAAGTAAGACCTCCTTGAGACTCACTTGTCGTGTTTTGTGTAAACCAGGTCGGCCTTGGCGGTGGTGACGGTGACGCCGGTGGGGACGGATTCCTTTATCCAGACGTTGCCGCCGATGACCGCATTTTTTCCGATGGTGACATCTCCCAGTATTGTGGCCTCTGCGTAGATGGTGACGTTGTCTTCGATGGTGGGGTGTCTTTTGCCGCCCTTTATGATTCTTCCTCTTTCGTCCTTGGGGAAACTCATCGCCCCAAGGGTCGCGCCCTGGTAGATCTTGACGTTGGTGCCGATGATGGTGGTTTCTCCGATGACCACGCCGGTGCCATGGTCGATAAAGAAGTTCCTGCCTATTTTTGCTCCAGGGTGGATGTCGATTCCTGTTCTGGTGTGCGCGACCTCGGTCATTATTCGCGGAATAAGGGGCACATCCTTTACATACAGCTCGTGCGCGATGCGATAGATGGCGATGGCGACGATGCAGGGATAGCTAATAACGATTTCCTCGTATGACTTTGCGGCAGGGTCGCCATCGAAGGCGGCGGCGACGTCGCCTTTGAGCATCTCTCTGATCTTCGGCAGTCGCGTCAGCAGGTGCTGTGCGGCGTCCTCGGCGAGGGTCCGGCAGTCACCCGTGTCGCATTTCTCCATTCGGCAGCGGTACTTGTACGCTCGTTCTATCTGCTCGGCAAGCTCGGTGTAGACGTGATAAAGAATGTCAATGACAACGTAACTGATATTCGACTGCGTCACGGTTCTCTTGCCGGTGTAGCCGGGGAAGAGCAGCTCGGTAAGAAGATCGAGTATCTCCATGATCTTGTCGCGGACGGGCAGATTCGTGGCGTCAATGAAATTTATCCCCGAGTCGCCCTTGTAGGTCTCGGTAATTTCAGCCACGAGCTCCTGAATCGTGCGGCCGGTCACGTCTTCTTTGGCCATGGTCGTCTCCTCTGAAAAAGCGGATTTCAGTATCTATCATAACCCGTGGTACATTTCCGTGGATATATACCTTTCGCCGGTGTCGCAGATAATTGTCACAATCGTTTTGCCCACAGATTCTGCGCGGTGTGAAACCTGCACGGCGGCCCAGACGTTTGCGCCCGCGCTGATTCCAGCCAGAATCCCCTCTTTTGCCGCCAATTGCCTGGCCGTTTCAACCGCGTCCTCGTTGGCGACCTGAACAATCTCATCGATAATGCTGACATTCAGAACATCCGGCACAAAACCGGCGCCGATGCCCTGAATCTTGTGCGGGCCCGGCTTGCCTCCGGAGAGGACGGGCGAATCTTTCGGCTCGACGGCGATCACTTTGAAATCTTTGTTCTTTTCTTTGAGGACTTCTCCACAGCCCGTGAGCGTTCCGCCGGTGCCGACGCCAGCAACAAGGATGTCCACATCGCCCCCACTGTCCACCCAGATTTCTTGTGCCGTGGTCTCTCGGTGAATCTGCGGATTTGCAGGATTCTTGAACTGCTGGGGCATGAAGCTGTTCGGGTTTTCGGCGACAAGCTGTTCGGCTCTCTCAACGGCGCCGGGCATACCGCGCTCGGCCGCAGTCAGGACAATCTCAGCGCCGAACAGTCTGAGCAACTTCCTTCTTTCGATGCTCATGGATTCGGGCATAGTCAGAATCAGTCGGTATCCTCTGGCCGCGCAGACAAAGGCCAGACCGATGCCTGTATTGCCGCTGGTCGGCTCGATAATGACCGTGTCCGGTTTTATCAGTCCCTTTTCCTCCGCGTCGCCTATCATCGAAAGCGCGATCCTGTCTTTGACGCTGCCGCAGGGGTTCTTGGATTCGAGCTTGGCCAGGATCGTTGCCTTCGCTGAGCCGAGCTTGTTTATCCTAACAAGCGGAGTGTAACCAACGACGGCTGTCATATCTTCAAATATCGCGCTCATAACTTTCACCTTTCACACCAACTATATCTGATAATCCCACGCTTTGCCGTTTTTTGCCCGGTCAATCAAATCCTGAAGTGTTATGGATTTGAGCACACCTTCGATGGCATGCTGGACCTGGGCCCAGAGCTGCCTTGCGATACAATCAGACACCTGGTCACAATAATCTTTGTTTTCGAGACATTCGACGGTGACGATCGGTCCCTCAAGTGCAGAAAAGACGTTGCTGAGTCTGATTTCGCCGGGCGGCCTGGCCAGCAGGTATCCGCCTTTGGACCCGCGGACGCTTCTGACGAATGCTCCGGCCTTGAGCATCGCCATCAGCTGTTCGAGGTACTTGACCGATATACTCTGGCGGCGGGCAATGACTTTAGTCTGCAGCGGCCCCTTTCCGTAGTTTAAGGCCAATTCGAGCACTGCCCTTATCCCATATCGAGTTCGAGTTGACAGCTTCATATCAAGTTCCTATTATTCCCATTCTATTAGTAGTATATTATACGAAGGAGTCAATTCTTTGGTAGAAAAAAACCAAGAATTTTTCAAAAAAATGAGGGCTTGGAACGTAAAGCCTGTGTTATCAGGAACTTAAGGGCATGGATGCCGGAAATCCGCATTGAAGATGCCCTTTCGCCGCAGGCATGATTCCAAAGTGGCTTCTGCAGATTCCCTCGTCTGCGGGGTTAAGAGCCTATCCTGATAACCTATATGCAATTGTCATGTTGAGCGAAGCGAAACATCTGGCCGGCAAACGGGAAAAGAGCCCATCTGTGGGCTTGAGATTCTTCGCTGCGCTCAGAATGACAACGACTGTCTGGTTTACAGGGGTAATTCGGATAGGCTCTAAGTGAAGGTGCCGCGCGGACTGGATGAAAGGTCAAAAGCCAGGGCACGCCCAGGCCTCGGAGTTTTTTGTGTCAGCCTGCTTGACAACCGGACAGAAAGCGACTAGGATTAAGCATACGCTGTCTCGGTTCTTTCAGAAGGATGTTAGGGATGACAAAAGCTTCCACAAAAAGAGTGGCGTTTATTTCGTCGTTCCCGCCAAGAAAATGTGGAATAGCCACTTTCACAACAGACCTTATCAGGAAAGTCACATCTGCGGCCAAAGGTCGGTTTCAACCGCTTGTGGTTGCCGTGCGCTCCGATAACGATCTGAAGTACGATGACCCGGTAAAATTCGAGATTCGTCAGAACGTCAAGAGCGATTACATCTGCGCCGCCGACTACATAAACTTCAGCAACGTCGACCTCGTTTCCGTTCAGCACGAATTCGGTCTGTTCGGAGGTTCGGCCGGCTCATACCTGGGCCTGCTGCTGAACAGACTCAACCCTCCCGTGATAACAACACTTCATACCGTTCTCAATGAGCCTGCCCCTTCCTACTATGAGTCAATGGTCGACGTGTGCAATGCCTCGTACAGAGTAGTCACGATGAACGAGCGGGGCGTCGATATGCTGCGCGACATTTACGGAGCCTCAGGCAAGAAGGTCGAACTTATACCACATGGCATACCGGACCTGCCTTTTGTCGACAGCAACTACTACAAGCATAAGTTCGGCGTCGAGGGACGCAGGACTGTCCTGACCTTCGGACTGCTCAGCCGAAACAAGGGAATCGAGGTCATGCTCAAGGCAATGCCCGCTATCATTAAAGTGGACCCCTCCGTTCTGTACATCGTACTCGGCATGACACACCCGAACGTCCTCAAACACGAGGGAGAATCCTACAGATTGAGCCTCCAGCGAATGGTCAAGGACCTAGGTCTGCAGGAACACGTCGTGTTCCACAACCGCTTCGTGAACGATGAGGAGCTGCACAACTTCCTCTGTGCCGCGGATGTCTATGTGACGCCTTATCTCAACCGGGAGCAGCTGACCAGCGGCACCCTGTCGTTCGCGGTCGGCACGGGCAAGGCGGTGGTCTCCACGCCTTACTGGGCGGCAATGGAGCTGCTCGCCGATGGACGCGGCAGACTGACCAAATTCGGCGATTCGGCCCAGCTCGCAGAGGCCATTATCGACATACTTCAGAACGATACGCTTTTCTATTCCCTCAGACGCCGCGCCTATGATTACGGAAGGTCCAGGACATGGCCGAAGGTCGGTCAGGCATACTGGAAACTCTTCACCGCAAAAGGAATGCCGATTAGAGTCGCCGCCAGGGCCGCGCCATCGGTGGCACAGACGGCGTCCAGTATCGAAGTTCCCGAACCATCGCTGGTTCACATGAAAAGGCTCACCGACGACACAGGCCTCTTTCAGCACGCCAAGTTTACCGTTCCATGGCGCGACTTCGGCTACACCACCGACGATAATGCGCGGGCTTTAATCGCCGTCAGCAAGTACTATGCCCAATACCCCGAACCCGATGCTCTGCGCCTTCTTGACACCTATCTGTCCTTTGTAATCAATGCTCAGAATCACGACGGGACAGTCCGAAACTTCATGCACTTTAACCGCACATGGCAGCGCAATGAACCGGAGAACGATGCATTAGGCAGGGCACTCTGGGCCCTCGGCACGCTCATGGCAAAGCCGCCTTCACCTTCCTATCTGTCCGTCGTAAAGGAATCCTTCGACAGAGCCGTCAGGCATATCGCCAGGCAGTATCCGAGGGGCAAGGCCTATTCCATCCTCGGCATGAGCGACTATCTAAGGCAGTTCCCGGGCGCCAGCGACATCAAACGCCAGCTTGAAATCGCCGCCGACAGCCTCCTGGCGCTTTACAATCAGAACAACCAGCCCGACTGGGCCTGGTTTGATGAGGTCCTCACTTACGATAACGCCGTGCTGCCGCACGCACTCTTTGTTGCGGGTATGACACTGGAGAGCAATACGTATCAGGAAGTTGCGGAAAAATCCTGCGAGTTTCTCCTGGCCAACACCTTCGACGGTGACCATTTCAGCTTCATAGGCTGCAACGGATGGTACGAACGCGGCCGAACACGGGCATCATTCGACCAGCAGCCATTAGAAGCCGGCGGCGCAGTGATGATGCTCCGGTCGGCTTATGACGCTACCGGCAACATCGGCTATCTGACGCTGCAAAGGAAGGCTTTTGACTGGTTTCTGGGGGAGAACGATTTGCATTTACCGCTGTATGATTTCCGGACCAAGGGATGCAGCGACGGGCTCATGGCCGGCGGGGTCAATCTGAACCAGGGCGCCGAGAGCATGGTGAGCTTTTTGCAAAGCCTGCTGGCCATACGAGAGAGCTACACCATGATGAGCAAGGTTGAGGAGGTCAAACAGTCAACGTTGGAAGGCGGCAATTCGAAACCCACCGGGAAATCGATTTCTATCAGGAGCCTCTGGGGCAGGACCAATCTGCAAGAGAGTCCCATCGAGGAACCGGCGTAAGTTGCGCAAAGCGTTTTGTTTTTCGCGGCAGACACGCACGAAAAAATCCTCCGGAGCGAATCGTGCGTCAGATTCGCAACCGCAGCCGAGTGGTCGGCTGTTTCACGGATGGCATCTCAGCGTTGATGCCGGCGCCATCCTGCACCGCCTCTTATCGGTCTATCGATCATACAGGGCCCGGCGGGCTTTATCTTTCGTTCGGGTCGGGCTTCCACTTCAGCTTGGCCAGGTCGGCGGTTTTCACAAACTTAACATGCGTATCGACAAACGCCACATTGCAGCCCCTGCCCCTGTTATGGCTGGTGGTCAGAATCTCGGGCCCGCCCACCTGGTTCCAACGCTTGGTATAAACCTTCGTGTTGGGGTCGGCACAGGGCGCAACCTTGTAAAATCCGCGGTCTTTCATTAGCCCACGTGTCCCACGCCAGTCTTTGCCGAAATCAGTCTCAAAAAACAAGACCATATCGGCAGGCAGCTCCGTCAGGCTCTTACCCGCAGCGTTCACGTTCATGGCAACATCCGATTCTCCCTCGATGCTGTCAGACCTCCTGTGGACAAATTGCTTTGGGGTGACGAAATCATTCTGGATTAGTATATCGCACCACCTGTCGCCGGGCGGTATCCTGCCCTGTGGGTCGTCATTGGCATAGACTCGTACAGCTTTGGCAAGTCCCGAAAGATTCGTCCCAAAGACCACTCGGCTCGCGGGAGGCTCTCGAAGTCTCAAGAGCACCAAACACCTGTGAATGACAGGTCGTAAACCAAACCTGCGGCCCGAGGGCTGCGTTGTTTCGGCAAGATAAGCTGCTAACAACACACCTACAAAGACCACTGTGACCAAACCAACCGTCAGCAGCCCTACCTTGGTAAAATGGCTGCACCGCCCACCCTTTTCTTTCTGCGGGCCTTCGCCTGCCTGGCGCCCTTCAATGTCACCGTCTGTTCCGCTCATTTTCAGACTGCCTGCCAAACTGACCTGCACCGAGCAGGTGGTTCAGCTTTTATTCTGTGGGTCGGAACCTGTGGCAAAGCCGCAGGCTAAATAGAGATTGGTTGAGCTTAATAGAGATTGCGTGACCTCGCTCACAATCGCACCCACGTTTTCGATCTTGACGGAGTACCATATCAAAGATTACGCTTACGCCGACATCTGCTGCCCACATCTTGCCTAATTGTAAGTATAGCCTGGAGACTATGAATTGTCAATGTTTGCAGATGCTCTTGAGTCTCTGTGACGGCGCCGACGAACTGCCGGCGACAGGCCTTCCTTGGTCCGAAAACCTATCCTTTTTTGAGACCCAGGGGCTTTGTTGCCCTTGCCTGATGCCCCTGAGGAAACCGTCTAATCCCGCCCGCGGAAACAGCCGAAAATGGTAAACAGGTAAAGAAACTGGTGCTGTAATATTGACAATTTGATTTGGAGGCACAAAAAATGTTGGCAGCGTTAGAATGGCAAGGTCTTATCGTTGAGCCCGTCCGTGAAATGCTCACCAGAATAATGGGTTATCTCCCCACGCTTTTGGGCGCTCTGCTCATCCTCATCGTAGGCTGGGCGGTGGCCAAGACGCTCAGAAGGCTGGTCAGCCGGGCACTGAAGGCAACCCATTTCGACAAGCTGGCGGACAAGGCCGGCATTTCGGAAATCCTCAGCAAAGGCGGACTTAAGACTTCCGCCGTCGAGGTCCTCAGCACGCTGGTCTATTGGCTGGTCATTATGATGGTGCTGGTCCTGGTCGTTAACGCCCTCGGCCTGCCCCAGGCCTCGAACGTCCTCGAGAAGCTGTTCGCCTACATACCCAGCGTCATTGCTGCACTGTTTGTGCTGGTCGTCGGTATGTTCCTTGCGAACTTCGTCGCCGGGATTGTGCGCACCGCCGCCGGCAACGCCTATCTGCCTAAGCCCGAGATGTTCGCAGCCGTAAGCCGATGGGCTATCATCATCTTCGCCGGAACCATCTCGCTCAGAGAGCTCGGCATCGGAACGCTCCTTGTTACCGCCACCTTCAACATCATTCTCGGCGGCGTCTGCCTCGCTTTCGCCCTGGCCTTCGGACTGGGCGGTAGAGATGCTGCGGCAAGGTATCTCGAAGAGTGGCGAAAACAACGCTCCGAGGAAAAGGTATACAGTTAAGCTTACCCAGCCTGATTGGAACTGCCAAAACGCGGATGGAGAAAACGAAGGGCTGTAAGCATCAGCTTACAGCCCTTCTGATTTTGTCCTGCAAGCCCCAGGAAAATCCAAGACGCGCCGACCACTCGCCCGAGAAGAATTTTTCATCCGCAACCCCCTGCCAATAAACAACTTACGCCGCCCTAAAAAAACACAAAAAAAATGAGAAAAAAAGCTTGCAATCTCTGCCATAATCGCGTCACGAAGCTATGGGAACATATTGATAATTGAGATGCGGTATGCAATATGTGGTTACTGCCGAATACCAACTTGGCGCACGTCAGGCATGTACGGCCAAAACGGGCACAGAGAGCATCTCTGCTCGCCATACCCAATTTTTTTATCAACAACACACCCCACACAAACGCCTGAAAGGAGGTGGTTAAAATGGACAGGTAAATGTTTTTAAACAATGTGTATTAAAGTATTCTTGCATTTGTTTTGTTTAACCAGAGAATGATTATTCTCACAGAATTTGAAAGGAAATATTATGAAAAGGCAAATTTTAAATTTAACGATAATCTCTTTATCGTTTGTAATGCTCCTGTCTCTAGCTTCAGCAAAAGAAGCAACTGGAAATCTGGTTGGCGGAACAGAGAGTTGCTGTCAGTACTACAGTTGCTCCGTTAGTTCAGCTGCTTGTTCTATTTTACATCCCGGCTGTGGCGGAAATGGAGAGTCGCTAGCAACTAGTACTGGAGCTAATAATTACAAATATTCTAGTGAAACGTATAATCCGTGCACTGGCAGCTCGAGCTGTGAGGGAGCAGATATGACAGATTATACGTGTACTTCTTGCTAGTGTTTAAGGTACCTCCAGTGGAAATTTATTTTCACTGGAGGCACCAATTAATTATTGTTGAGAAATATTTATTAGAAAGGACTGCAATGAAAACATGTTTTATTTTATTATTCTTTTGCTTTGGAAGTGCTTTGTATGCAGAAATGCCCATTGAGCAAATTCTTGAAGATTTTGAAAATCATAGAAATATCAACAAACACTTCAATAGTACAACAATAGAGGAATTACGATTCTCCGGTGTAGAGGAGCCTAAATTTGCAGCATTGAATGAAAACTTTGTTACTGATGGTAGTCAATCAAAATGGCAACCTAAGAGTTGGATTAAGTTGTCCTCACCAGATGACACGGATACTATTACAATCGAAAATAAAAAATTAGATTGGGAAAAGACAGTCATCTGGGATAACAAAATATTCATTGAACATATGCCTCGAAAAAAACAAGATTCAGACTTTGTATATGCGAGCGAAAACATTGACCAGTACAAAAAGCATTTGGCTCTTTCCTATATGGGGTCATTTCTGGAGGGTTTTGTTAAGGGAGATTTGAAGTCTTTTGTTGATATTTTTCGTGGCGATATTGATAATGTTCGTATGAAAAACGATAGCATTCAAATTAAAGGCACAGATACAGAGTGCTTTCTTTTGTCATTAAAAAATGATAATGGGCAATTGAAAGTCTGGCTTTCGCCTGAATATGATTATAATATTTGCCGTATGGAGTCTGTTAAAATCCAAGGCCAAACAGTTTATGGACAAAGACTGCCAATTAAGTTGCAGTATAATCCAGAAAAATTTAACAAGTCAATAAGACCTTATATTCCTACAGGGGATATGGTTGAAGTGTCGTTTGTTTTATCTGATGTAGGCTTTGACAATGTTGATGGCAAATGGATTGCAAGAGAAGGGATTCGTAAAACTACAGAGACTTATAGTGATGGTAAAGTTAGAACCGAGATACATACTCACAAGAGAACATTTATAGATTTATCACCAGATTTAACAGATGCATTTGTCCCGAACATTAAGAATGGATCGCAAGTTCATTTGGATAGCCCTACCAACATTGTCATGCAGAATTTTTGGGAAAATGGGAAAATAATAGCCAAGGTTGATGAGCACATTGAAGATATGATTGACGAAGAAATTGATAGACAAATTGCTATTAAAGCCGTAATTATTGAAGACAATAATAAAATTGTATCCTCAAGTGAAATTGCAAGCAAAAACACGGATATTAAGGACAATATATCAGAAAATACTTATGTATCTGAAGATAAAATTGTTAGCAATGACAAGTATTACTACATTTTGATTTTAAGCGTTATGGGTACAATTTTGCTAGGGACAATTTTTATAAGAATGAAAAATAACGAAAAAAAGAAAGAAAAGTTTCGTGATGATGTCCAATAATATGAAATTTGTATTAAAAATAAAAACTCTACTAGTACTTCATAACATTTGAATATGTGGGTACAATTTCTTCAACTTAACTCTTGCGTCGTCGGTTGTAAACTGCCAGTCCACAGCTTTCTGATTGGCATTTCGTTTACGATACCATGCCTTTGCT
>Ga0307378_10002231_pt1 | contig 30162 bp, 24 predicted proteins | sample UN1MG_FD_202238 | JGI IMG/M metagenome (GOLD analysis project Ga0307378, IMG submission 202238) | Soil microbial communities from Risofladan, Vaasa, Finland - UN-1 | ecosystem: Environmental > Terrestrial > Soil > Coastal area > Acid sulfate soil | place: Finland: Risofladan, Vaasa | collected... | reverse complement strand
CTTTGAGGCTGCCACACGTTCTAACTCCCCATCCCTGCGGGATGAGGCTGCCACCCAGTCTTCCCAAGCGTACCCATCCCAAAGGGATGAGGCTGCCGCCCGGCGCCCGCCGGCAGAGAAAAAAGGCAACTTGAAAAAACAAAGCCAATTTGCCCCGGCTCTAATGGGCGCAACTACTTATGTGAAAGGGGATTATGAAAATAAACCGGCCGGCCGAGCCGAAGAAAACAAACCCAATTCAAAGCCAAATTCCGGCCGGGATCCTTTCGGATCGGGGAAATAAAAAAGGGCCGCGAGGGTTAATGCCCGCAGCCCTGAGAGTTCAAACAAGTTAAGGATCGTTTTATGCTTTGCGTTTTCTCATAAAAGCCAGTGCACCGAGACCCAGCAGGGCAATCGTCGCCGGCTCCGGGATCGTCATGGCACCGCTGAAGCCGTTGCCGCCGGCATAGCCGCCGGCCAGCATCTCAGAGAGGCTGTAATAGTTTGTGCCGCTTCCGCCCTGCAATGAAAGCTCGAAATCGAGTGCCATCGTGCCGGAATTCAAAATTGCGCTCAGCGCGGCCGAGCCCAGGGACTTGCCGGCATTGGTTATAACGACGTCGGTAAGGTCCGCCTTGAAGTTGGAGTAAGCCGCTCCGATTGTTCCGACCGGGACCAGGTCGCCCTTGCCCAGTGTGGCTTTCATGTAGATTTCGTTGGTTTCCGGGCTTCGAATAGTGAGGACCGAGCTGCCCAGCGGTTTCAAAATGTAAGAGCTGTCCCAGGCAGCTGCGCCCACGCTCAACGTCGGGACAAACACTAAAGCACCAACTAAAGCATCGGCGTTGCTGCTCAGCCCCCGGTCGACGGCGACATACTGATTAAAACTTAGTGTGCCGGCGCCATCGTAGCTCCAGCTACCGGCAGTGCCGGCATCCGGACTGAATTCGATACTCGGCGTAGCGAACGCCGGGACACCGAAAAAAAACAGAGTAACTATAATGAATATATATCTTTTCATCTTGTTTCCCCCCACCTTTTTAAGGGTTATGATTCTTTCCGCTTTTATATTTGTGCCGCAGAACGCCCGCAGCAATTTTGATAACTCTCCCAATCCGTCGGTTTTGAGTTGTTACGTTTCATTCAATCGCTGCTGTACTTCATTAACGTCCCCCTTTCTGCCGATCGTCGAATCGGTCGGCTTTTCGTTCCTAACTGATTTTCCTGAACGAACCGAAAATTATCTTTATCCCTTCCGAAAATTTCCAACTGATCGACAAGAGGTAGGTGACAAAGCCGAACATATAGTGACTCGCCTCTGCCGTCACCCTCCTGCAGTAATCATTTATATTATGGAAGTTTTTCTTTTCCTGCGGAGCAGGCTCAAAGACCCGATACCAAGCAGAACGATCGTTGTCGGCTCCGGGACCTGTGCAATATAATCCTGGCTTCCGTTGTAGGAAAAAACTCGCAGGTCCGCCATCGGGCCGGTCCCGTCCAGGGAGTGCAATAAGTTATTGGCAAGAACGGCACCCCCAAAGTCGGTGCGGAAACCGCTGCCACCCCACGTGCCGTCCACCTTGACGTCCCACTTCAGCGGGGAGCCCGGAAGATCCTCGTAAACAATCTCCCATATCGCTGTGGCAAACGCCGCGGCCTTGCTGTCCTGCAGCCATGTAAACGGCCCGTCGCCGGTCCAGCTCGGATCGTAGTATCTGCCCCAAAGCTCGCTGAGGTAGTCGGCCTTGCCGGTGCCGAACGTGTCCCCCAACGAAACCACGCTATACTTCGATGTGATCTCGGGCACCGGTTCGCTCAATTCGGCGCAGAAAGCGCCGATCGTGCCATCGGCCCAGAGCTTTCCCTCGCCGGTGCCGTAGGTCTTTTCAAGATTATAAACACCGGCGTAAACGCCTTCCACCGAGCCGTCCAGGCCGCCGCCCCATACACTGATGAGCTCATTCGCACCAAGGCCGGTATTCACGATTTCCACAGTGTCAACGGTGTAAGCGTTTACTGTGCACGGCATAACCACCAGAAGAAGCAGCGCCGAGAAAAGTGTCGATATCCTTGTTGACTTTATCATCTTCCTTCTCCCCAAATGTAATCACAAAAACGTCACTATTACTGCGGACCACCCACAGCGGACGATTTGTTATTGTTATTAACCAAAATTAACCTGGGTGCTCAAAAGGAGAAAACTTGAGAACCCCCCATTCCAATATAACCGCCCCAAAACTACTATGATGATAATTCTACTACATTACTCCACAAAAGTCAAGAGTTTTTAGCGGCAACATCCGAGTATGGCTGAGATTTTTCCGACAAGTGTTTTTACCATGCCAAAAACAGAATGGTTTTAGGACCAAAGCAGTGACTTAAATGTTCGCCGGCACCGAATTTTTGCGTATCGATTCCAGCTATTTTTCACAAATGAAATCTCGCCGATTCGGATGCAGAAGAACAAACACTGTGTATACCCGTGGGACGAATAATGTGCAGCACGTGTTTCGCTAAGCTGCCGGTTGAGTTGTTATCAACTGCTATGGAAATGTGCGACCTGGTTTGAAGATAGGATGTGAGTGCGCAAAAAAACTGAGGGCTGACCCTGATGACCAGCCCCCCATTGAAGAAAGGAGTATTATGATGCCAAACGGTACCCGGATCCGTCCGCTAAATTCTTAGAACATGCCGGCGAGAAAGAACCACTGATAATTCTATCGGATTTTCTTGCCCCCTGCTGCCTATCTTCCTCACGCTTGCTCTACTAATATTATACGCGATATTTTAGCAAATGCCAAATGCAATTTTCCAGCAACGGTCTATTTTAAATCAATACCATTCAACAACAGCATAAATGTAATTCACCGATGTCTTTTTCGGACCGGCAGCGTCATTATTCTGAACCTGAAACTGAAAGGAATTGATTTTTCCGGCCGTTTCCACGGCACTTGTAACGTCCCATGAATCGGTCGCTTCACTGCCCTGTCCCTGCCGGACCGGAGCCTCGATGGCTGCCCACACATCCGGCCTGGTCGGCCAACCCGTCCCGATGGACCATGCCAATTTGCCTTTAGTAAACGATGGGTCCTCGAAATGCTCTATAAAGACAACGACCGAGACGACGGCCGCTCCTTCCGGAATTGAAGGATCGGAAAAACGATAGCATGTGTATGAACGCGGCTCGGTTTCCAGCCGCTCGTCGTCACTGGCCAAAACAACCTGAACCTTGTCTTTCGCCGACAATTTTTCTTTGCCTTTCTGGTTGAAGCAATCCATAACGGTCAGTGTATTTTTCAAAGGCGAGTCCAGCGACGTGACCGTAATCGTAAACGATTGAGTATCCATGGCCCGAGTTTTATAGTTGTCTGCAACCCTGACCAGCACATCATAGGTCCCGGCCTGGGAACTCGTCGGCCTCCACTCGATCAATCCCGTAGCTTCGTTTATGGTCATGCCTTCCGGTTTTTCGGTCAGAGAATAAATCAGCTTATCTCCCGAGTCAGGATCTTTGGCAACAACGCCGTATGTGTATGGCGCCCAGACTCTGGCCGTCTCGACAGGTTTTGAAGTAATCGACGGCGCATCGTTGACAGCGTTGACTGTCACATTCACCGTAGCCGTGTCGGTCCCGTCTTTGCCGTCGCTCAGGGTGTAGGTGAACGAATCGTTTCCGGAGAAGTTCCTGCTGGGGGCATACGTCAGCGTGCTGTCGGTGTTTATCGTGACCGAGCCGTTGCGGCCCTGGGTGGCGTTAATGACTACCAGCCGATCTTTGTCAAGATCGGTATCGTTCTTCAGCACATCGATCGTTACTATCGGTGTATCTTCCTGTGCCGCCGCACTGTCATTGTTGGCTGTCGGCGGATCGTTGCCCGGTGTCACAGTAATCGAGACGGTTGCAGCAGCGCTGTCGACCTTGCCGTCGCTGACTTCAAACGTAAAGCTGTCCTGCCCGTTAAAATCCAGTTCGGGGCGATAGCTCAGGTTGGGCACCGTCCCGGTCAGACGTCCATGGATTGGCTCCGTGATAACACTGTATGTCAGCGGATTCTCATCACGATCTCTGCCCGTCAGGGTAATCGACGTCGGCGTGTCCTCCTTTGTCGTTACGCTGACCGATTCGGCTATTGGCGGCTTGTTGACTTTGCCGACAATTATTACGACAAATGCGATTACTAAAAGAATGGCCAATCCCGCAAAAAGAATGAGTCTCTTATCCATGATACTCCTCCTTAAATAATTCAAACACCTTCCTATTGGACTCTGCGCGATCAAACAAATACCGGATACTACCGAATAACCGCTTCGGGGTATTGAAAGCCATCGCAACCCCGAGTCTTATATATAATATACTTTAATTGCCTCCGGCCTGCGAGCATTTTTTCAAGAAATTTTCAGGAGGAATTATAGCTTCGATCTACCCTTACGGGCATTAACCCATTTACACCTCTAATTATGACCTGGTCCGACTGCCATATCGCCATACTTCCTTCTTCGCCTCTTCGACTTATTGGAAGCTTCACTATTGGGAACGGTATGGCTATCCCGAGTTCCGCTGTGAACCGTTGAATGATCCGCTATGGTCTACGACCCCGGCACGCCGCTAACACACTCGCCGTTATCGTGTGCAGCGATGCTGGCTTTAGAGTGGAAAACCACTTGGCCCAATACAATATGACATATTTCGGGGCTAAAAACCTTCACTTGCGTTATGGCTGACCATTCACCTTTCCTTGAGCTTTGTATATCTCGTTACCTTAATATACATCAAGTTCAGTTCTGGCCCGGTGGCTAACCTTTGACCAGGCTGGATTGTCCAGCTGATTCACAACAGCTTACCTCGGCGCACTCTCCAGAATGTCTCCACAGACTCTGATTTTGTCCAAATCGAGTCCGATTAAGGCAGATTATTCGGATCAAAAATCCCATCCGGAAATTCCGGATCTGTGTTCAGATAAACAGTAATCGTTTTCTTACGTTCCTCAGTGGTTTGATCAGGGTTCTCCCATCTGAATCGCATAAGAATCTTCTTGGGAAACCATTGATGTAAATCCGACCGACCATATTCGACCACTTCTCCGACCGAGAATCGTCCACTAAAGGCCCACATTGCTCCAACCTTATCTATCCAATCCTCAGGGTTCTGGGCAAGACCAGGTTGAGGATGAATTTCTTGCCTTTCACATATGTAATCCCGCTGTGGATTGAGATAGTACAACCGTTTCTTAGCCGGCAGCGTAACTTTATTGTCACGACTAAGTTCGTCATAAAGGACTTCAACACAAACCAAGTTATTGTTCTTAGAATAATCGTTTTCCACTATTGATGTCCTATCGTGCCCACTGTGAAGCAAACTATTCGGCCATCCCAATTCAGACAAAGTATCTCGCCAAAATATGAGATCGCCCATCGGCAACCTGTAGCCGTCACTGGGAACGTAGACTTTTTTAAAGTGTGACCAATATCCGGTACTTTTGGAACGTCTCTGTGTGTAACGGTATTGACCATCGTACATAATAATTTCATCCATCCATATCCTGAATTCACTTTTTTCCTGCTCCCTCTGCCATTTCAAAAGTGAGTTAAAAGAATCACCACATTGAGCACTAAATTTTTGCTGCGATACAGGATCGAACCTCAATACTTCTAATCTTCTCCGATTAATACCATCAAAGTAGAATGTTTCTAAACCATCAATTGCGTATGTTTCAGAGGCTGTTTGTTCATTAACATATACTACTATCACAATGTATCTCGCCGGGGCGTTATCCCGATGGGAGCGATAGGCCTTCATCACTTCCAGCAGCTCCGGTGTTGGTGAGTAATCCAATATTTTTGCGGATTTGGGCACTCCCACTTCGTAAATATCTTTCGGGCCATCTTCAGGATAATCAAAGATTGCTTTTGAATCAGTACGAAGTTCCCCATTAGGCCCCCAATACTTAGATTCACTGAGAATGAGCACTTGTTTATGTCGGTCCACAATCAGTTTCGACCGCGAAAGCAGATATTGCATTCCCTGATATGTGGAATAAGAAGTCGAATAATAAAAATCTACATCGATTCCCTGGTATTGACCTCGTTCATGCTTAACCTCATACTTAACATCCGTACCATCTGCCTTCCACCTCTTCTTTGAATTGTCCACAATAGACCGGGGAAAATCATAGATAACGCGATCGATGTTAGGCGTATAGGATATGGTCACAGCATTAGTATCTGGTTGGTAAATATATTTTTTGCTATTAGGGTAATCTAGATATTGAACTTTTCCATTACCATATCTTGTCACCAGGATTTTTGAGCTATAAGAAAACCAACTTTCTCGCTGATAATTCTTCGCGTTGTCATGGCTAACAATATGCAGCCAGGGCATTTTTTCTATGGCCTCTATCATCTTGCCGAAGGCGGGCGTTGTTATATCCATGGAGCTATTATCACGATACATCACCAACACAAGTCCGATTATGATAGCCGCTGCAGCAGCGAACTTCCAGACTCGCTGTCTGACGATCGCCCTCAATAGCCCGGAAGCACCCGCTGACGTGCTCGGTTGTACATCATTGAGTCTCGATATCACGCTATCTTCGATCCGAGTTACAATGGGCTGCATTGCGTCTGCGAAGTCGCCGAGAAGTTTATCATCGATCTGGAGAGCGTGTAAATACTTACTGCAAGCCGGGCACTGATTCATATGACGCTGTAATTCCGCAGCTTTTTCAGCCGGCAGACTGCCTGTTACCAGCTCTGCAATCTGTTCTTTAATGATCCGACATGTCTTTTCCATCTACTTGTCTCCTTGGGCTTCTAATAGCTTACGTAAATTTTTCCTGGCTCGGCTCAGCCGAGCCTGTACCGCACCCGTGCTCATTCCAAGTGTTTCTGCAATGCTTTTGGTACTTCGTCCATCAAAATAAAAGAGCACTAAGGTGAGCCGGTAATCCTGTGGAAGTTCCGCTAAGGCAGCCCTAAGCTTTGAATACCCTTCTGTACTCCTCCGCCTGGCTTCAAACGGCTCATCAATGGCGTTTTGCCTGGGCTTTCTCTTCCGGATAAAGTCAATGCATAGATTTTTTGCGATTCGGATGAGCCATGCTCCAAACTGCGTGTCGCTACGAAGCTGCTTTATGCTGGCAAGGCCCTTCAGCAACGCCTGCTGAGCAATGTCCTCGGCGTCATGACTGTTGCCAAGCATACCCATACAAATCGCAAAGATGCGTCCTGAATAAACCTTGACCAATCCCGCATATGCGGATGTATCCCCGCGGCGACAAGCTGCCACCAATTCTTTTTCCAAGTCACCGTTCAATGAAGCGTTCTCGATTCCGATTTTTGTAGTAATGACGAATGAGATTCCAAAACCTGACAGCTTTTCCTATAAAAAAGCTTAAAAATTACCATTTTGTTTGCTCAAACCGGGATTTCCAATTTAGCTTCATAATTGGTGCCCCTGAACGCTACACTGTCAATTCTACCACAATAGGGACGACGGTTTAAAGGCTTCTAGCTATCAACCCAGCCAATACACATGCCAGAAAGGCCCCATGACACACCAATTCCCTGAGAATCTAATATTTTGGCACTTTTTCGACGCACCTCGACAAGCAATGTCCTATTACCACCCAGATTTTCGTTATTTTGTCGATCATCCTGCCCTCGCCAATTCGGGACTGGCTTTCAGACGCCCGATCCGGTGAGCCTCAGAGCGTCCTTGCGTGCTTCACCTATTGGATTCCCCCGTAAGAGATGGCTGAAACTGGCTTGAGTGATCTCCATGGGCTCTATACTATCAAAACACGGCCCATTTGTCACGCTCTACTTGGGAAATCCGGGCTTACAAACCACAGCCATATAACATTCTGTGATAATAGAACTTACCTCAATCCGACAGGACTTAGATATTGGGCAATTGAGTAATCCAGAGGATTTGTCGATCTCGAATTACCTTCTCGTGAAACGGTCGAAGACCGTGATAACGGGCAGGGCGTTGTCATCGTCGTCGAACATGCCCCGGCGTCGAAGGCCGCCGGCAACCGCAGGCTCCCACCAGAAGATGCCCTTGCCCCTGTTGTCAGGCGTGCTCAGGACCAGCCGATGCACCTCGTCGAGGAACTGCCGCTGCCCTTCGGGAGTCTCGGGGAAAGGCGCCGGTTTGTCTTTGTATTCGGCAGGTCTCCAGTTGTATGCCACTTCCACGAGGATGATATCCTTCTGGTACTCGTTGGCCATGAAGATCAGGTTATCTCGAAGGTCGAGCAGCGAGCCGTGCCACCACGGGTAGTAGGACTGCCCGATGATATCGTAATCGATGCCGTACGAATTCCACTTGTCGAAGAAAGCCTTTGTCCGTTTTTTGTCGCCGCCCCGGTCGATATGGACCATGATCCGGGGGCGTTGGGCGTTGCCCCGGCCCGCATCGACGCCGTTAATGCCGGCCTTCATCAGCTCGGCGAAATTGTCCCAATTGTCCGGCAGCTTTCCGTCCGGCCAGAGCATGCCGTGGATGATTTCGTTGCCGGGCTGGACCATATCCGGCAGGACGCCGGCATCACGAAAGGCAGTAATAGTATCCCGCGTGTATTCGAACACCGCCTGCACCAGCTCGGCGTGCGACTTGCCCTCCCAGGCCTTCGGGATGTATTGTTTGCCCGGATCGGCCCAGGTGTCGGAGTAGTGATAGTTCAGCAGGAACTTGAAGCCGAGCTTCTTCGCTTCTTTGGCCAGAGCGATGGTGTAATCGAGGTCGTTCGGCAACCTTGTAGGTGTATGGAATAATCGCAGGCGGATCCAGTTGTAGCCGTGATCCCTGAAGATTTGAAGCCCCGGCCTCGCCTCGGCGTTGTCCTTGAATACGGTGCCCCGCTCCTCAGTCTGCTTCAGGAAGGAAAGGTCGGCGCCGACTGCGTAATCGGCGGCGTACATCGGTCCGGGAATCCAGAGGCCGGCTGCGAGTAAAAATACGATAAACAGAAAAATCTTTTGTGCTCTATTCTCCGGTTTCATGGTGCGGCAACTCCTTTCCTGGTTCAAAAAAACCTGCCTGAACAACTCATTTCGGGCCATTGTACCAAGCGTAAATTCCCCTGCAACAGGTTTATCCCTGCGTCTATTGGATGAAAAAGAAGATAACCTTGTTTTTTTAATTGACTTGTGTCTGGAAAATCGGTTAATATTGATGTGTTATATTTCAGCACTTTTTTACAAAAAGGCAGGGTATGACCATGCATAAGCGACACGGATTCACATTGATAGAGCTTTTAGTAGTGATTGCTATTATTGCGTTATTGATGGCGATACTGATGCCGGCACTGCAAAAGGTCAAAGAACAGGGCAAGAAAATTGTCTGCTCCAACAACCAAAAACAAATCGGCATTAGTTTTAATATGTACGGCTCGGATAACGACAACAAGCTTCCGCTCAATCAGGGAGGATACTGGCTGTGGGATATCGCTTACAGCACAACCGATTATATTATGGATACAGGCGGCGACAGACGCACGTTTTATTGCCCCTCGGACCCGACAAAAAAACCGGAAATGGCGATTTTCTGGCAGTACAGCCAGAACCCTCAAATAGAAACCGATTCCGACTGGGTGGTGGAACCACAAACCGGACGTGACGGCCTCTACCGGGTCACCAGCTATTTCTGGATGATGGACACCGTCCAGGGAAGATCGGTCCAGCCGGAGGGAGAACCCAAAAAAGAATGGGTAAAGACTCTTACCTGTAAACAGCCGGCATCAGCCGAACTGATTACGGATGCGACCCTCAGCACAGGTCCTGACGTCGAGACGGCCAGCTTCGTCGAGGTCCGTGGCGGTTTATGGGATCGTTGGCAGATCTACGACCGCACGAATCACCTGGCCCGCGGCAGTAAGCCCGTCGGCACTAATATCCTCTTCGTAGACGGACATCTCGAATGGCGCCGATTTGATGATATGGTCGTCCGCTTCTCGGCCCCATATCATTGGTGGTAACGCAAAAAAAGATTCGCATCCCCGGCATCTATTTCGCTCGCAATCCAAAGACTCAATCTGCTTCAACCACGAGTGACTGTATGCACCTTTTAGCATCGCGAATCACCGAGTGTATTCATAAGCCCCGATATCCACGATCCTGAGATACGCCGGGACATCCGCCACGCCGGTATCCGCTGTATCGGGATCGTCCGCAAAGCGGTTCCGGCCGTCCAGGTCCAGAGGTATGCGTTCCGACAGGTCGTCGTCCAGGTCGAAATTGGCTTTGTTTGGCTTTGTTTTTTTCGGCTCCTCCGGCCGGTTTATTGCCATAATTTCCTTTCATATAAGACTTTACACCATTTTAGCCCGCCGGCATATTGGCTTTGTTTTTTCAAACGTACCCTGTCAAACGTGCCTTCGGATCTGTCATTTGGCTCCTATGCCTTTTGTTTAGGATTTAGAGCTTAGTGCTTCGAATTTCCGGCCAAAGGCCGGCAGATTGGCTTTGAATGGGTTTGAATTGGCTTTGTTTTCTCGCCGACCCAAAGCGTAAAATTTCTCATAATACCCTTCCATATAGATACTTAAGCTCATTCCGCCCCTTCAAAAATTGGCTTTGTTTTTTCAAATCGTACTCTGTCATTCCACATCCATTCGTCTTATTTAGGATTTAGAGCTTAGTGCTTAGGATTTCCGGCCAAAGGCCGGCTTTGGTTTTGTTTTCTCAAATTAGCCACGAATAAACACGAATAAACTCCGGATTTACTCTCATTTTTGCCTTTTACCTTTTTTTGACTTTTTACTTCTATATTTCTCAATTCCCCATTCACTACTCACTAATATAGTTATATGCATATCATAATTAACTGTTCGTTCGGCGTCAAGCATATTCCAAAAAAATCTCCGTGATACGGCGTTCTTTGTGCGTATTGCGTAGTGGGTATTGCGTATCGCGTGCTGTGGATAATCAACAATCAACTTAAAGTAGACAGGATTTACAGGGATAAACGCAGATTTTTTATGTTTGTCATTCCTGCGCAGGCAGGAATCCACGCCCTATCCGCTTAACGATGTACGTTAACCGCTATTTTTTTTCTTTTTTTTCACTTTTTCTAAGATTTTTAAAAAATAACTATCAACATTTAGCCCGTGAGATACGCTACAGGAAATAGAAACGCCGGATAGACCCTAAAAAGCAGGAATTCGGGATTTTTAATTGAAAATCCTGACGGAGCAATGTAGATTTGTGATCGGTAAGCGATGAAGTGAGACATCTTATATCTGTGGTCGTTAGTAATGACTTTGATAGAATACGGCGGTTGTACTCAATTATTGGTGAGTTTGGGACGCATATATCGGTTGGAAATAAGTATGGTGTCCACGGGATTTTTTAGAAACTTGATGGAAGAGCACAATTGGCGCTATGGTTGAAGACGATATGACAAATGAGAACCGCCCTGGGGGCTACAAATTTGACCTTGATGTTCAGCTTGAGACAACCATCGACAATTACGAACAGGATCGAGAACAGTTCTGGCAGGAGGCGAACGAACCGGAACTCGCGGTGGCTAGGGTTGCTTTTACACAAGCCGAGACTATCGCCGACGCACTTCTCAACAGCGCTGACACCCTTCTCCCGCACGACGAACTGCCCGATGTCAAGAGTGAATTAGGAGCCGACCGAACAACGTTTTTACACGATGTTACCACTTATAAAACTGCGGTGCTGCAGGCGTACAACAAGCATGGCCTATCCCCCCCACCGTCCGAGATGTATCACCTAGAGATGGCTGGTCGCCCCGAGGAAGGGCCGCTCAAGCTAGTATGGGAACGTCTTTGTATCAAACTCGCATGGGATGGCGTTGGCTCGATTAGGGACGGTGCTCTTCGCATTCTGAAGCTTTGGGGATTATTACTCGATATCCAACCCGGCGAAGGAACACTATCATTCTTGCAACGCGTAGGTCGTTGTTTTATTTGGGGATTCGATCCTGAGTGCATAATTCTCTGCCGTGGTGTGCTTGACGCAGCATTTCGAGATGCTGTCTCGGATGATGTCTGTATGACCATCTATCCCAATCGGAAGCCAGAGGATAGAGATTTTGGGTTGGCCAATAGAATCGTCGCTGCGTACAAAAGCAATCTTATCGACAAGCCAACGAAGATAATGGCTTTTGCCATAAAGACTCGTGGGGACAAGGCGGTTCACTATGATCCCCTTGCAACTAAGGATGTAGCCGCAACAATCAGAGATACCTTGATCGTACTAAGAAGACTTGATGGCGGAGATTCCCCTTGACGCGGGAATTACAGGAGTACGGTACATTTTTCGATGAGTTGTGCTTGATAATGATAGGTTTTGATAGAGGACAGCGGGTGGGCTAAATTACTGCGGAGCTTTGGGACGCAAACATCGGATGGAGTCTTGTGTTTTCTCACTTTTGCCTTGTTCTTCTGTCTCCTCGCCCGGCATGCGGTGAGACCGGCCCGGTGCAGATACCATAATGGCGTTAGTCGCTCTGCAATAGTCAAATACCTGGAAAAGCTATTGTGAGAGCCGAAAACATGCAGCATAGCCCTGCCGGAATATCCGGCCACATCCGCTGCTTTAGTTTCACGATTTTAAGCTTGCAGAATTGCCTTCCGGGCTTTATACTCTCTGGTTTGCCAGAATGATTGGAATCTCATGCTGGATACTCATAAGAGGCGAGGCTTGAAAATCGGGCATTTAGGGCCATGAATCGAAAATTGAGTCATGTTTGAGTCATTGACGGAAAAATTTAACTCGGTCTTCCGGTCGCTTTCCGGCCGGGGGAGAATTACCGAGGCGAACATCTCGGACGCCATGCGGGAGGTCCGCAAGGCCCTTTTAGAGGCGGACGTCAGCTACAACGTCGTGAAGAAATTCTGCAAGGACGTTACGCAGGCCGCACTCGGCGCCGACGTGATAAAGAGCCTTCATCCGGGTCAGGTAATGGTCAAAATCGTCAGCGACGAGCTGACGAAATTGATGGGGCCGGTAGATAGCCGGATTTATTATGTCTCGCCCGGGCCTACCGTAATCATGTTGGCCGGTCTGCAGGGTGGCGGTAAAACCACAACCGCCGCTAAACTCGCCAGGTACATCCTCGCTAACGGCAAGAAGCCGCTTTTGGTTGCCGACGATTTACAAAGACCGGCGGCTATCGAGCAGTTGATTGTTCTGGGCCGGCAGATTGGCATCGATGTTTACAGCGAAGAGAGCAAGAACGCCGTAAAGGTCGCAAAGAATGGCCTCAAACACGCGAAGGAGAACGGCTACGATGTTGTTGTTCTCGATACCGCCGGCCGGCTGCACATCGACCAGGAGATGATGGATGAGGTAGCCAACGTCGCAAAAGCGGTCACACCGCAGCAGATTTATTTAGTCTGCGATGCGATGACCGGCCAGGACGCCGTCAATTCGGCCAAAGAGTTCAACGAGCGTCTCGAGCTGGACGGCGTCATTTTGACCAAGCTGGACGGCGACGCACGCGGCGGAGCGGCCCTCAGCGTAAAAGCCGTAACTGGAAAGCCCATCAAGTTTGTCGGTATCGGCGAAAAACTCGACAAGCTCGAAGAATTCCACCCCGACCGCATGGCAAGCCGAATCCTCGGGATGGGCGACGTCGTCACGCTCGTCGAGAAGGCCCAGGAGCACTTCGAGGTTGAAGAGGCCGTCAAACTGCAAAAGAAAATGGCCAAAGGCAGCTTCGGCTTCGACGATTTCCTAAAGCAGATGCAGACCGTCAAAAAAATGGGCGGCATGAAAGATATGCTCAAAATGATGCCGGGAATGGGAGGGCAAGTCGATGACCTGGACCTTGACGGCGCCGAAATCGGGCAGATGGAAGCCATTGTGCATTCGATGACGCTGAAGGAACGACGCGATCCGGACCTCATCGAATCGTCGAGACGAAGGCGGATTGCAGCCGGGGCCGGCGTTCAGGTACAGGCTGTTTCCAGTCTGGTAAAGACGTTCAAGCGCAGTCGAGACATGCTTAAAACAATCAGCGGCGGCGCCTTCGGCGGGCTTGGGAACCTGCTCAAGGGCGGCCTGAATATGGGCGCACTGAGCCAGATGATGTCCGGCGGCAAAAAAATCAAACAGCGCTCGAAACGAAAAAGAGTAATAAAGCGGAGAGGAAAAATCAAACGACGATAAAATCGGAATTCTCTTTCCAAATATTTAGCCCCCAAATTTATTTGGGGGTTCTTTAAAAACGAAAATCAGTAGTTTAAGTTGCTCGTGAAAAAAGACGCCATTATAAATAAAGACATAAACCGTCGGAATCTCCTGAGGCTTGCCGGTGTCACAGCAGCCGGGGCAATGCTGTCCGGCTACACGGGAGCCATTCACTCGACGTTTGCACAGGATGAAAGCCGTACCGCCGTTAAGCCGAACTTCGTTATTATTTTCTGCGACGATCTGGGTTACGGCGACGTCGGCTGCTTCGGCTCGAAAAAGCACCGCACGCCGAACATCGACCGGATGGCGGCCGAGGGCGTGCGTTTTACGAGCTTTTATGTCACCAGCGGCGTCTGCACACCGTCCCGGTCGAGCCTGATGACCGGCTGCTATCCGCGCCGGATCAACATGCACGAAAGCGACCGGAATGAATGTGTGCTGTTCCCCGTTGCCCGAAAGGGGCTGAATCCGAACGAAATCACTATCGCCGAGGTGCTCAAGGCGCAGGGCTACGCCACGGCATGCATCGGCAAATGGCACTTAGGCGACCAGCCCGAGTTTCTACCTACGAGCCAGGGCTTCGATTACTACTACGGAATCCCCTACAGCAACGATATGGGCGCCAACCAGCGGAGTAAGAATCCACCGCTGCCGCTGCTGCAAAACACGAAAGTCATCGAAGCGCCCGCCGATCAGAACACACTGACAAAACGATACACCCAGCAGGTTATCAAGTTTATCACCGCCAATAAGGACAAGCCCTTCTTTGTTTACCTGCCTCATACGATGCCGCACAACCCGGTGCATTCCAGCGAAAACTTCCGGGGCAAAAGCGTCAACGACGGCTACGGCGACGCGGTCGAGGAAATCGATTGGTCCACCGGCGAAATCCTCGCGGCTCTCAGCAAGCTGGGTATCGACGAACGCACGCTGGTCGTGTTTACCTCGGACAACGGCGCTGCTCAGCGCTGGGGCGGCAGCAATCTGCCGCTTTCCGGTTGGAAGGGCGGCACGATGGAGGGCGGGATGCGTGAGCCGGCCGTGATACGCTGGCCCGGCAGGATTCCGGCAGGTCAGACTTGCGACGAATTAGCTTCGACGCTGGATTTATTGCCGACTTTAGCTCGATTGGCGGGAACAAAAGCTCCCGACGACCGTATCATCGACGGCAAGAATATTTGGCCCTTGATGGCCGGCCGGGAAAGTGTAAAATCTCCGCATGAGGCGTTTTATTATTATCAGATGGACCAGTTACAGGCGGTTCGCTCCGGCAGGTGGAAGCTGCATCTGCCCCTTAAGGTAAAAAGGCGGAACTGGGGCAAGGGCACGCCGAATACCCAGATGAAACTATACGATCTCAAGAACGATATTAGTGAAAAGAACGATGTTGCCGACCGGCATCCTGATGTAGTCGAGCGCCTTCTCGGATTAGCCGAAAAAGCACGCGAAGACCTCGGCGACGTCAACTACAAGGGCCGCCGGCGGCCGGCCGGCTGGGTCGTAACGCCAACGCCGTTAACGAAAGAAAAAATTTGATCTTGGAAATATTTAAGCCCCATATTTCCTGTGGGACAGTAAAATACGAACATGAATAAGATTTCGATCGAAAAATATCTTGAAAAGGTCAGCCGGTTTTCCGGCAGCGATTACGGTAAGATGATAAGGGAGCAGTTCGAGGATATTCAGGGCGCCAGCGAGCTGGCCATGTTAGTCTCGCCGAGCATGGAAGAACTGAAGCAGTTGAAAAAAGCAGTGGCGATCATGACACCGGTGGAAAAACAGAACGCCGATACGCTGAGCGACGAGCAGACCGAAAAACTTGCCGCCGACGCCCAGGTCGACCCGGCCAACCTGGCGATCTTCCTGAATGGTTACGCCCTGCATTGTAAACGTGTTTCATGATTGAAAAAAGACTTGGACAGGATAACAGGATTAACAAAGATAATTTATAAATACTACCTTAATATGAAATATGCAACATAAGGAGCTAACAGAAAAAATTATTGCTGCTGCTTATCACGTATACAACAAGATGGGCTTCGGCTTCTTAGAATCCGTTTATGAAAAATGCTTATTGATCGAACTTGGAAAAAGAGGTCTTAAAGCCGAATCGCAAAAACCTATTATCGTAGAATACGAGAATGAAGTTGTTGGAGAATTTAAGGCGGACATCTTAGTTGAAGATACTGTTATATTGGAGTTAAAATCGATCAGGCAAATTACCCAGGCCCACGAAGTACAATTGGTCAACTACCTGGTCGCAACCGGTAAGCCGGTAGGGCTGATACTGAACTTTGGAGAGCAAAAAGTTGAGGTTAAACAAAAGGTTAAAGATTTAGTATTAGAAAATGATTAACCGGATAAAGAAATAGAATTATCCTGTTATCCTGTCAAAAAACTAAACGTGTTTCGTGACTCGCATTGTGTAAGTCACGGAAATTGATTATAAATTAAAGAAAGGAAAAAATTATGTCAGTAAAATTGAGAATGACAAGGTTGGGCAGACGGCATCGACCGTTCTTTAGAATCAATGCAGTCGAATCCCGCACGCCTCGTGACGGCAGAATACTTGAAAAGCTGGGCCATTACGACCCGATTGAAAAAGACCCTGGAAAGCAGGTTGTGCTGAACCGCGAGCGGGTGGAGTTTTGGCTGGATAAGGGAGCGATACCAAGCGACGCCGTCTCGCAAATCCTGCTGCGCCATGGGATCAAGCATAAATATGCTGAACAACAGGAAGCTCGTCGGACAAAAGCCAAGGCCATCGCCAGGGCCAAGGGCAAGCTGTTCGACAAGACCGAGAGAATAGCCGCTAAAAAAGAGGCCGAAGCGGTAGAAGAAAAAGCCAAGGCAAAAGCCGAAGAAAAGACCAAGGCAGAAGCAGAGGCTAAGGCCAAAGTAGAAGCCGAAGCTAAGGCCAAGGCAGATGCAGAAGCCAAAGCGGACGCCGAAGCCACAGCCAGAGCAGACGCCGACGCCAAGGCCAAAGCAGAAGCCAAAGCTAAGGCCAAGGCAGATGCAGAAGCCAAAGCCAAAGCAGAGGCAGATGAAAAACCGGAGGCTGAGGCAGTAGAAGAGAAAACCGAGGCTGAACCTGAGCCTGAAAAAGCCGAACCCGAAACAGAAGCCAAGGTAGAAGAAGAAGCCAAAGCCGATGTCGCTGAGGAGAAAACCGAGGCTAAAGCCGAGCCGGCGGAAGAAAAACCCGAAGCAGAAGCAGTAGAAGAAAAAGCCGAGGTCGAAGCCGAGCCTGAGCCTGAAAAGGCCGAACCCGAGACAGAAGCCAAGGCAGAAGAAAAACCTGAAGCTGAAGCAGTAGAAGAAAAAGCCGAGCCTGAGCCTGAAAAGGCCGAGCCGGCGGAAGAAGAACCCGAAGCAGAAGCAGTAGAAGAAAAGGCCGAGCCTGAGCCTGAAAAGGCCGAGCCGGAAGCGGAAAAGAAAGCTGAGCCCGAAACGAAAGCCGAGGTTGAACCTGAGGCTGATGCCGCCGAAGAGAAGGCCGAGGACAAACCCAAAGAGGAGTCGGCTTAAAGCTGATAAACAGATAAGAGCGATGCGCGTAGATATTCTTACGCTGTTTCCGGATATGTTCGAATCGCCTTTGAGCAGTTCGATCATCAAGAGGGCCCGGGATAATGGGCTTATCGAAATCGTTCTTACCAATATAAGGGATTTTTCCACAGACAACTACCGGAAGGTCGATGACAAGCCGTATGGCGGCGGGCCGGGGATGGTAATGATGCCCGGCCCCGTTTTCGACTGCTTCGAGCACGTCCAAAAGCTATCACCCGAAAAAGGTCGGATCTTCCTGCTCACTCCGCAGGGGCGGAAGTTCGACCAGGCAAAAGCACGCCAACTATGCGCAGAAAAGCGCCTGATTTTTATCGCCGGCAAGTATGAAGGATTCGACGAGCGGATTCGCACCGGCCTGGACGCCGAGCAGATTTCGATAGGCGATTATGTCCTAAGCGGCGGCGAATTGGCTGCAATGGTCATAATCGACGCGGTGGTCAGACTGCTGGACGGGGCACTCGGCGACGAAGATTCGGCAAAAAACGATTCATTCAGCGAAGGCCTTTTGGAATACCCTCACTATACGAGGCCGGAAGTCTTTCGCGGGATGAAAGTCCCTGAAATTCTTTTAAGTGGCGACCACGCCAAAATCGCCGAGTGGCGACGCCGACAGGCCCTCGAACGAACGAAAAAATGGCGGCCAGATCTCTTGAAAGAGATCGAAAAAGGGAGAATTGATAAATGAAAGAAAAAGAGCAAACGCTGCCCGGCAAGCCGGGGCAGAAGCCCAGGACAACATCGGAAGCGGCAAGGTCTCTGGGGCCGGTACCCGACCTCGAAGAACACGTGGACCCCGAGTGGTGGCGGCAGATTTTCAACGCCACGTATCTGAAAACCGACGGCGATGTCGTCGATGATCCGCAACTGACCAGCAAAGAAGTGGATGTCTTTTGCGGGATCCTCAATATGGCCCCGGCAGACAAGATTCTGGATCTGTGCTGCGGACAAGGTCGCATATCCCTTGAGCTGGCCAGGCGGGGATTCAGCAACGTCGAAGGAGTCGACCGGTCACACTACCTGATCCAAAGAGGCAAAACCCAGGCGAAGAAGGAGGGGCTCAGCATAAAGTTCAAAGAAGGCGATGCCCGAAAACTGCGCTATGCGCCTGACACATTCGACGTGGTCATGATTCTCGGCAACAGTTTCGGCTACTTCGAGACGGTCGAGGATGATATGCGAGTCATCAGGGAGGTCTTCCGGGTGCTAAAGCCCTGGGGTAAAGTGCTCATCGATGTCACAGACGGGGAATACCTCAGAAGAAAGTTCCAGCCCCGGTCATGGGAATGGATAGACAAGAAGTTCTTCGTCTGCCGGGAAAGATCTCTGTCTCTGGACAAACAGCGCCTGATTTCGCGGGAAGTCGTCACGCACGTGGAAAAGGGCGTCGTAGCCGACCAGTTCTACGCAGAACGGCTGTACACCAAGAAGAGCATCGCCGGGCTGCTTGAAAAGGCCGGCTTTGCCGATGTCACCATTCACGGGCAGATAACCAGCGACTCGGCGCGCAATCAGGACCTGGGAATGATGGAAAGGCGAATCATCGTTACCAGCGTTGTGCGGAAAGACTGGATGCCGAGAAAGCGTCGAAAGGAATCCAAGAACGTGACAGTCCTGTTCGGCGATCCACGCAAGCCGGACGTCTTGAAGCCGTTGTGCGTCTTCGACGATGATGACTTTTATACCATCGACCAGCTCAAGGATGCGCTGAGAGAGCTGGATGGCTATCGGTACTCGTATCTGAACAATCACGACACGCTCTACAACGACCTGGTCAGGCTCGGCACGAAAACGGATTTCGTCCTGAACCTGTGCGATGAGGGCTACAGCAACGACCCCCGCAAGGAGCTGCACGTCCCGTCTATGCTGGAAATACTCAACATCCCCTATACCGGCGGCGGCCCCCAGTGCCTGGCTTTCTGCTACGACAAGTCACTCGTTCGCGGAATCGCAAAGGAAATGGACATTCCCGTGCCGGAAGCCTTTTTCATCAGGCCCGAAGACAGCACGTTCGATCTGCCGATCGGATTCCCGGTCATTGTCAAGCCCAACTTCGGCGATTCGAGCTTCGGAATCACCCAGCGAAGCGTCGCCTACTCTATTGAGCAGCTTGTCAACGCGATTTCCGAGATAAGAGAGAAGTTCGGATATGAAAAGCCGGTCCTGGTCGAGGAATTCCTTACCGGCACAGATTTCACTGTCGGTATCATCGGCAATCCGCCCGAATCGTATACGGTACTGCCCATCATTCAGGAAGACTATTCGGCGCTGCCGCCCGAGCTGCCAAGACTTTGCGGCTATGAAGCAAAGTGGATGCCTGACTCGCCCTACTGGCAGATCAAGTCAATCCCTGCGAATCTGCCGGACGATGTAGAGAAAGTTGTCGTCGAATGCTGCCTGAAGCTCTTCGAGAGGCTCGAATGCAGAGACTACAGCCGCTTCGATTGGCGAATTGATGCCCAGGGCAATCCTAAAATTCTTGAGGTAAATCCGAATCCGGGCTGGTGCTGGGACGGACACCTGGCAAAAATGTCAAAAATCGCCGGACTGTCCTATTCGCAGATGTTGGGAGAAATCCTCCGCGCTGCCGAGGAACGATTGAGTGCCCAGACGCCAACTGATAAAGACCTGGCGAACGAGAGTCCCTGCAGAACGATACAAAGCATCCCGGAGAAAAACAGGAAAGCTGAGTCAAAGCAAAATTCCGTCTCCGGCAACAGATAGTGCCGCGTTGAACAACACAGGGAAATCGACTAATGCTAACGCCACAATCTCCCGAGCGAAAAAGAGATTGCAGATGGTTTGTGCGCTGTGGGATTTCCTGTTGGCTTTCTTTCTTGATATCTCGTCTCTTTGCTCTTATATGTATAGTAAATTTAGTGGATGTCACAAAGTCAATATCTTATACGTAAGATAACATGGAGACCGAAAATGAAACGATTAAGGCGACGTGAATTTCTATCTCTGGTGACTGGCGGTTCTATTACGGCGGGGATGGGTTTGTCTGGTTGTCAGAGTGGTCTCATCGGACACACCAAGCCAAAAAAGCGTCCAAACATTATTTTTCTGCTGACAGACGACCAGCGAGCCGACACGATGGGCTGTACGGGCAACCCGATTATTCAAACGCCGAATATGGATGCGATGGCGAAGGGCGGCGTGCGGTTCACGAACGCCTTTGTCACTACCTCGATCTGTGCTTCGAGCCGGGCGAGCATCTTCTCCGGCCAGTGGACAAGCCGGCACGGAGTCACCGACTTCAGAACGCCCTTCTCCAAATCAGCGCTGGCGCGGACCTACCCGATGCAGCTCCGTACGGCCGGCTATCGGATCGGTTTTATCGGCAAGTACGGCGTCGGGACAAAAAAGGATCTGCCGATCGACAAGTACGACTATTGGAAGGGCTTTCCCGGGCAGGGCCGGTACGAAAACAAGGACAAGGACGGCAACTATAAACACCTCACGCAGATCATGGGTGAGCAGGCGACTGAATTCCTGCAGGGCTGCTCGAAGGACGAGCCCTTCTGCCTGTCGATAAGTTTCAAAGCGCCGCACGTCCAGGATAGCGATCCACGCCAGTTTATTTACGACCGAGCTTATAAAGATTTATATAAGGATGCGATTATTCCGGTTCCTGAAAAAGCCGACCGGCATTATTTCGAAGCCCTGCCGGAATTCCTGCGAACTTCCGAGGCCCGCAGGCGGTGGGATATTCGTTTTTCCACGCCGGAAAAGTATCAGGAATCAGTCAAGAGTTATTACCGCCTGATCTTCGGCGTCGATGTCGTCATCGGCAGGATCCGAGAGCAGTTGAAGCAGCTCGATTTTGACGATAACACTGTTTTAATACTGATCGGTGACAACGGTTTCTATCTCGGCGAGTATGGTCTGGCGGGCAAATGGTTCCCGCACGAAGAATCGATCCGCGTGCCGTTAGTTATATTCGACCCCAGGGCGGGCAATAAGCTCTGCGGCCGGACCGTAGAGCAGGTGGCACTCAACGTCGATATCGCTCCTACGATTCTGGAGATGGCCGGCGTAAAACCGCCCGAGCAGATGCAGGGCAGCAGCCTCGTGCCGCTGCTCAAAGGTAAAAAGTCCAAATGGCGAACTGAGTTCTTCTACGAACATCCATTCGAGCACAAAACAATCGCCAAAACCGTGGCCCTCCGCACTCAGGATTACAAGTATGCCCGTTACGTCGATTACGATTACGAAGAGCTGTACGACCTGAAGCTCGACCCGGCCGAGAGCATCAACTTAGCTAAAGACGAAAAATACAAAAAAACCTTAGAGTCCCTGCGTAAACGCTGCAACGAGTTGGCCCAAAAGGCCAAAGGTACGTAAAATAAATAAGGACAAGATAATGGAGAATTACAATCGACGTAAAATTTTATCTCTGGCGGCCGGTAGTGTGGCGGCAATGGCTGCGCCGGGATGTCTGCACGCATCGAAAGAGCCGGTACGAGCCGGCAAACGCAAGCCCAACCTGATGTTCATCTGGACCGACGAGCAGCGGGCCGATACGATGGCCGTCTATGGCAATACGAAAATCCACGCCCCGAATCTGAACAGGCTGGCGGCCGAAAGCGTGGTTTTCGAGAGGGCGTACGTCACCCAGCCGGTTTGCACGCCGAACCGCTCGGCTGTGATGACCGGCCTGTGGCCCCATACGTCCGGCTGCATAAAGAACAACATTCCGCTGCCGGCCGAGGTTCCGTGCCTGCCGGAGATGCTCAACGATACTGATTACCGCACGGCCTATATGGGCAAGTGGCACCTGGGCGACGAAATCTTCGCCCAGCACGATTTCCGGGAATGGGTCTCCATGGAAGATGGTTACAGTTCGCATTACAGCGCCGGCCGCGACCGAAAAAAACGAAGCGACTATCATCATTTTCTCGTCGAGCACGGCTATCAACCGGACAGAAACGGCAAGTTCAGCCGGGCGTTTGCCGCGCGACGTCCCATCGAACATTGCAAGCCGAAATTCCTGGAGCTGAGGGCCTGTGATTTTCTGCGCCGGCATCGCGATGAACCGTTCATGCTGTACATCAATTTCCTCGAACCTCACATGCCCTTTTTCGGACCGCTGGATGATGAGCACGATCCGGAGCAGGTCGATCTGCCCGCCAATTTCAGCGATCCTCTGGAAGAGAACGAACCGCTGCGTTATCGTGTTAAGCGCGAAAGCTGCCGGGAGAAATATGGCCGGGACGAAAAGGACATCCGAAGTCTGATTGCCAAATACTGGGGACTTGTCACGCAGGTGGACCGCAGTGTCGGCGCGGTTCTGGATACGCTGGAAAATCTCGGGCTGGCCGACAACACGATTGTGGTCTATACCAGCGACCACGGCGACATGATGGGCTCGCACAACCTGGTAACAAAAAGCGTGATGTACGAGGAGGCGGTTAGAATTCCCTGGCTGATGCGCGTCCCACAGTTGGGTACGAAGCAGCGCGTGATTGCTCATCCGGTCAGCCAGATCGACATGGTGCCGACCTTGCTGGAGCTGCTGGGTCGCAACCGGGACGAGCGCCTTCCCGGCCGGAGCCTTGTGCCGCTGATCAAAACCGGCCGGCCTGTTCGTGACCATGTTTATATCCAGTGGAATGCCAACAGCGGCGCCATCTCGGTCAAAAAAGGCGGCACGAAACTGGCAGACAAAGAAGAACTCAAGCGTGTGGAAAATGAAAGCAGCCGGGCCGTGATATCGCCGGACGGCTGGAAACTGTGCCTCAGCGACGTGGACAAATGCCAGCTCTTCAACCTGAACGAGGACCCTGGCGAGACCACGAATCTTTTCGACTCCGGCCGGCACAAAGATGTTATCGCCCGGCTGACAAAGAAAATCCATCAATGGCAGGAAATAGTAGCAGATAAAGCCAACGTATAGAACAATAGCAGTTGCATAGTTATGACGGCTAAATCTTTGAACTCCTCTTTTGTCGCCGGCGCCGTCTGAGCAATGCCGCACCGCCAAGGCCTAACAGGATAATTGTATTAGGCTCGGGGACAAATACCAGTGCTACATCGTCAAACCGTCCTATGAATGTCGTCTGGTCTGCTGAAATCCTGACCCTGGTAATGGGCGTTTCACTCCAGAAGCCGATGAAGTTGTCATCGGTTGAATGGTCCGGGAAACGAACGCCGTCTGCGAAGTCGAACTCGGTGCTGTTGCCCTCAGGGCCGTAGAATGAAATGGAGGCCCCGCCGGAGTTCCATCCCGAATTGGCCAGCACCATGCCGAAGCCCTGAAGCCGGTAGTCTTCCGGCGTCTGAAACTCCAATATCCACTCGCTCGGGCCGCTTCGATCTAAATGAGCGATCAGCCGTGTGCCGGATGTCGAGCCTGCGGAAGTCGGGTCGGGCGGCGGCTGCTCCCATTCGATGACCTCGATAGAGTTCAAATTGGTTGTGCTCAGGACACTGACCTCAAACGGTAAGCCGACGAGGTTCAGGTCAACCCCCTGTATGTTGGCTACTTCTGTCCCGACAGGCAGGGAGTCCCAGCCGATACCGCCTGCGTACCGGCCCGGTTGTTCCATCTCCTCTCTGAAGGAGGCCAGATCCCGCTGTCCCGGGTCTTTGAAAGCAGCATTGGCCCAGCTATGTTCTATTCCACCGGCGTTGTTGATGTTTGTGGGTGCCAGCAGGTAGCCCGGATCGGCAGCTATGGGAGCCCATTCGATTTCCAGAGCCGGACACGGGCCGGCCAGTACGAAAACTGTGAATGAGACGGGGTAAAAAACGTGCACCATAATTCTCATCGCTCTTCTCCTTTTGCTACCACCACTTACTATTGACTACCGATTTAAGTGGAGCAGACCTTTCCTGAGCGGCATAAGAATTTCACGCAAACTCCTATCGAATGCTCATGAAAAACTCGACCGCCATTAAACAAAACTATCCTATCAAAATCCTGGCCGAATTGCAACAAACTGAGGCTTGTTTTCAATGTTTATGCCGCCAAAGCCTCAAATAAATGAATATCTTACCCCTCTAAATCGGCCTTAAAAGCTCTTCAGAGCGGATTGTATACTGTTGTGACTACGGATTTTAAAAATTTTTTAGTAATTCTACAATTTTTTCTTGACACCCATATGGGATAATTAGTATAAATGGGTAATTAGAGATGGAGTTATTCTGAGATTATAGCTTCGGGCGTATTACGTATCCACGGTTCCTGGGCAACCACCTGATGCGTGATCAGGTAGGGAACAGAGTTGGAGTGAGGTAATACGGCATGAGACGGAGGAGCGGTGTAAGGTGGAATATTCGTTTTTCACCTGAATCTCTCCAGTTTAGCCACATAGTATGTGGTCCGCCAAATCTTGCCTTATTGGCAATCTTCACTATTTACAACACAGAGGATCAGTGCGCAAGATTCTCTGAGTTGAAGGCAAGTTGAGATTGAATTGTAATGATGGTTTGAAATCAGATATTGAGGAGGAGTATAATGAATAAGAAGATATTTGTGATTTTCTGTGTTATCGCCTGCTTACTTGGCGCGGTTAATATCGCTCAATGTGCTCCGGTTTACAACCCGACCACTAATCATTGGTATGACATCGTGCCTTCCGGAGACGACGGGTCGTGGATCAATGCGGAGAGCAACGCTATCGCATCAGGCGGCCACCTGGTAACGATCAATGATCTTGCAGAAGAAACATGGCTCAGGTCGACCTTTGGAGGACAAACTCGTTATTGGATAGGTTTTTACCAGTTGCCTGGCAGTCTTGAGCCGGCCGAGGGTTGGGGTTGGGTATCCGGTGAACCTGTCACCTATACCAACTGGGACACAGATGAACCAAGCAACGACACACCTCCGACCGAAGGCGAGGATTATGGCGTCCTGAACTGGAATGCGGCAAACGGTGGATGGAACGACTGGGATCATCAAAGAGATGGCTATGAAAACATCAATGGCATTTCAGAAGTGATTCCCGCCCCGGGCGCCATTTTATTGGGCAGCATTGGCATTGGTTTTGTAAGCTGGCTGCGCAGGCGCAGAACACTGTAAAAGAATTAACAAAATTAAACCTTAACAAGGGCTGCGAGTTTGATACTTGCAGCCCTTTGGGGCCCCTGCTTTGTATACACTTTCCCTCCGAAAAGCAGGGGCTTCTTTTATATCCGCGTTTCATTACAAACCCTGAGATTATCTGAAACCTTTATTTGAACTGAGCTGTTAAGGGTTTTTATCCTCCAATCGATTCTCAGTGAGAAGCAAAAGGGGTCAGGAGCGAATGGCGGTTCCTTAAGGATTTGATGGAAACAATATCCCCGCTCCGACAAGAGAATTTGTATAAATTTACGCATGTCGCTCATGTCGGAATAGATACAACAAACCGTGCTTATAAGTAATTTCGGCAGTTTAGACAAAAATGCTTCAAAAATTCAAAAGAAACAGGATATTGGGCTTAAGGAACCGCCATTCGGGACGGGTGTGGCTAATTTTTCCGGCACTACATAAGCTTGTCTTGTGTAAAGGATTGTGTTCTTTGTCATTGCGAGCGAAGCGAAGCAATCTCGACCGTTCGCAGGATAGAGATTGCCACGGCCACATGCTGTGGCCTCGCAATGACGACAGGGGAAATTTCCAGCTTTGAGAGCAAGCATTTAAGAACGAAAAATCGCCTGCCAGAATATCTGGTCGCACCCTTCGGGACAGTCACCTATTTTTTTCTTGACACTAAGCTTGATTAGTCGTTGTCAAGTTGGTCGCGGGATTTTTCTCGAATTACACCAGATCGTTGGAACGCTTTGTAATTGATCTTCGCTGAGTTATGTCAATTCGGGATGCGGCGGAACTGACTTTTATATACTTTTTTTTGCGAAATGGAGGAAAATTAGACTAAAATGGGGGCGTGATTCGTTGTAGCAGTGAGAAGGCAACATTTTTGATATTGACGGGGCAATCGAGATATAGAGGAATAGTGACATGAAAAAGATAGCGGCAATTTTCGCAGGTTGTGCGATCCTGATTTCAGGGCTTTTTCTGCTTTTTGGTAATTCATCAGATAAGGACACGCCAATTACGGAGAGTCCAACTTCTCTGAGTCCGGCAAAAGTTGAAATTTCGCAAGAGGCTCCGGTAGAATTGCAAGCAGCAGAACCTGCGCAGCCAGCAGCAGTCGATGATTTTCCAATCAAAAAAGAGCAATTCGAGAGCCTGTCACCAGAAGACCAGAATGAGATACTGGTGGAATTTGTTGCCGACTTTTGGGAAAAGGAATTAGGTATTTCGGACGAAACGAACGCAGAAGAGAAAAGCCTGAGTCTTGAAATCTTCAATCGCCCGTACATGCGGACGCTGACTGAGCGTGAGTACTTGCAGTTATCGCCCGAGGACCGGGAAAAGGCCGATGCCGAGATTGGCGAGAATTGCCAGGAGATACGCAGTTACGTATTGGACGTAGTTGCCGATGCTGAGTCTATTATGGCTGACAAGGACTATGTGAACGCGGAAGCGTATCTTGTCCACATTCTGCAGATGGGCAGAGAATTAGGCGCCAATAAAGAGGGCATGGCATTAACGCGTTTGATTGGGATTTCATGTAGGAACCGTGCTTTGAACGGGATGGTGAAGTTATACACACAGACCGGAGATGATTCCAAGGTCCAAATAGCTCGGGAGCATATGTGGGAAAATCAAAAAGAAATCAAAGAAATAGCAGAAATGGTGCAACAGGCAGAGGCAAACAACTGAGAGCCAGACCGTTCGCAGATCAGGCAGACTATCGCAATGGCCGGTTTTTTTTATGAAATGGAGAAAAATTAGACTAAAATGGGGGTGTGATTCGTTGTACCAGTGAGAAATGGCCGTTTCTTTGATTGGACGAGCAGATTTGACGATCGACGAGAAGATACTTGTTTGGAAATTTAATCGCGGCAGCAAAGATGCTTTCCAGATGCTCTATGAAAAGTACAAAGATGACCTGCTCGGACTGGCAATTACACTGCTTAGAGACAGAAGCCTCGCCGAGGACGTTGTGCACGACGTCTTTGTCTCATTCGCCGGGACGACGGGGACCTTTCATCTCAGCGGGACGCTGAAAGGTTATCTGTCAACGTGCGTGGCGAACGCGGCCCGTGACAGAAACCGTATGAGGTCTCGCCGGGATGTCGGGCTGGAGGCCGCCGAAGCGATGCACTGCGATTCGGGCGATCCGGTTGAGCATGCGATTAACAGTGAGCAATCGGGGCGGTTAACGCAATTGCTCGGACGTGTTGCGTACGAGCAGCGTGAAGTTCTTGTGCTGCATTTGCATCAGGGGATGCGGTTTAAGGAGATTGCCGAGGCCCTTGGTATTTCGATCAACACGGCACAGAGCCGGTATCGTTACGGCCTGGATAAACTTCGCTCAATCATGAACAGTATGGTGACCAAATGAAACCTGCGAAAAATATCGAAGAATTTGTAAAACTCGAAAAGCCGGATGTCAAAACCGGCGGCACAATGGACGAGCGGACTTTGGATGACTCGTTTGCAGCGATGGACGAGACCATCCGGGCCGGCCGGCCGAATGCCGCCTGGATCATCCTCCGAAGCAGGGCGGCAAAGCTCGCCGCAGCGGCTGTAATTATCGTGGGAGTCGGTCTGATGATGGTTTATCGGAATCCGACCGTGCAGCAGCCGCCACAGCAAACGGTTAGTGTCGCGAAATCCCCCGCTGAAATGCTGACGGCAATGTCACTTAACATGGCCTGGCGTCGCGGCGGAATAGAGGCGATGGACGAACAATCCAGCAAGGCCTTCAAGATGCTGGGATCGAAACCCGCCAAAGCTACAATTGAAGAATTACGTGTAGAACTCAACGGTGTATAACCGGAAAGGGAAAAACTATGAAAACAGTAAACCAAAAGAGCTTAATCTTAACGTGCATTTCAGTAATATTGATTACGTCAGTTTCGCCGGCCATTGCATATCCGCCTGACAACGCGGCCGTTCTTTACTACAAAGCTTTTTTAATTCTCAAGGAGCCGAGTGAAGATGTTAAGAAAATGATGGCTGATTTGAGGGACGGCAAGATCAAGCCGAACGACGAAATCAGGCAATACCTCCAGGACAACCGGTACGTTATAGAATTTGTCGAGACAGCCGCCGGAGTGCGGGACTGTGACTGGGGCTACGACATATCAAAGGGATTCGATGTAATGTTGCCTGAGCTTTCCAAAATAAGGATGACGGCTTTTCTTTTGACTGCCAAAGCACAGATTCTTTCCGAAGAAGGCGATTATAAAGCGGCACTGGGCAAATGCCTTACCATTCACAGAATGGCCCGGCATGTAGGTGACCGCCTGCTGATTTCAAATCTGGTGGGTATCGCACTGAACGCACTGGCAAACAAGCATATCGGAGAGATACTTTCGCAGGTGCCTGATGACATCGAGACTCTTACAAGTCTGAAAAACCAGATATACGACATAACAAGCAGAGCTAATTCACTCAAGGCCGCCATGAGCAGCGAGAGGGAAATTGCCCTCCAGCAGATACGCAAAGAGAATATCGGTACAATTCTGGATTCGCTGGGCGATGTCCCTGATGGAATGTCCAAGGAATCGATTGAGAAAGTTCGCAATGGGGATGAGGAATTTTTCAGGGCAAGCAGGGAATACTACTCGAATTTAGTGACAAGTGTGCTGGTTGCGCTTGATTTACCTTATCCTGAATCCCATAAACAGCTTAAGCAATTGAGTGAAAAAGCAGAAAAACAAGCGGCTGATAATCCGGCAGCAATTTTGTCCGCCGCCTTATGGCCGGCTGTTACGAGGATATGCACTCTTGACGTAAGGGCTCGCACACATTTCAACGCCCTTAAAGCAGCTATTGACATTTATATCGTAAGGGCCAAAACAGGCCGGCTGCCGGATACACTTCCTGCTGGTCTGCCGAGGGACTTATTCAGCGGCAAGGATTTCGAATACGAAAAAACAAAAGACGGCTTCGTTCTTAGCTTCCAGAGCAAGGATTTGGATAAGGACGAAATATCTAAATACGAGTTCAAGGTTTCGAAATAGTCTGAATGAATTACGACCGGACTTTAAGCCGGCCCCTGTCGACAAAAGGCGGGGGCCGACTTTTTTTTGCGCAGAAACGGCATCAATTGTAACTTTTTCTCCAAAATAAGAAGTTGCGCAGGGGGGGTCTTTTTCGTCTATAATGGTGAAGTGTGAGAATTCGAGAAACAGGAGGTTATTTGAGAAGCCGGCAAAAAGAGCTTTTGGAGTTGTTGGACAAATCGGGAGCGGATTTGTACGCGCTTTTGACCAGGCTGACACTGCGCGAAGAAGTCGCCGAGGAACTAATGCAGGAATTATTCATAAAACTTAATAATTCGAGAGGCACCGGCAATGCCGCCAACCTAAACGCCTACGTCCGCAGGTCGGCGATAAATCTGGCCTTCGACTGGCGCCGCAGTCACACGCGAGCCG
>Ga0307378_10002230_pt1 | contig 30170 bp, 37 predicted proteins | sample UN1MG_FD_202238 | JGI IMG/M metagenome (GOLD analysis project Ga0307378, IMG submission 202238) | Soil microbial communities from Risofladan, Vaasa, Finland - UN-1 | ecosystem: Environmental > Terrestrial > Soil > Coastal area > Acid sulfate soil | place: Finland: Risofladan, Vaasa | collected... | reverse complement strand
TCTTCGATTCAAAAGGTATTTAGTACATCGCCTAAACTTATCAATGATTTGAAAATGTATGATAAGAAAAGGTATATTTATTGGATACCAACAGTAATCAATATGCCAAGTCGCGGGTTAATTTTCCCTGAAGGAACGAAATCACAAATTATTTGGACTTATATTCCGATAGTTGATATTCCTGAAAATGAACAAAAAAACTATCCTGTTGGTGATCAAACTGGTAAATTTCATACAAGAAAACTTGATCCGGTTAAAGCGAAAAAGTTTACTCGTTTTTATGACGCACTTCAAGAAATGGGAGCAATTATACGAATGGAAAAACTTGATAATCCATTCACAATAGAGGAGAATTAAAATGGCAATAGAACCGCGTTCCTGGTTAAGATTTCACGAGCGGAATATAATCCGCGAAGATGCGACGGTGAATTTAACAACATTAAGTCCTGGTCAAATAATTAGATTCAATTATAAAGGTAAATACGCGAGAGTATCCAGACCTTTGGTATTAGTTTTGAATCCATATTTTAGAGGAAAGACGCACGCTATATCATTGGATTACGTCAGTGATAGGTTACTTAAAATTTTATACAATCTTGTAAGTGAAAAGTTATCCGGAAAGATTCAAAAGTTGACTGGGTTGAGATTACCTTTACTCAAGGCAGACATTGGGAATCCGCAAACATTCTATGACAAACAAATGAAAAGATTTATTAAAACTTATTATGAGGGTAAAGAGTCACCGTATAGAACTTATGAAAGAAGTGGAATGACAAATGTGCGAATCATAGATTATAGGTTTAAAGATCTTTATTTAGGTTCACAAGAAGGATTAAATGAAGACCTTGAAGCTGGACAAACAAAGAAAGGATAAACAATTATGCCAGAAAAAAACACAAGAACAACTAAATCATTTTCAATTTATGCGACTTTAACTGTTGATGTTGGAGTTGATATTCAAGCAAATAGTTTGAGTGACGCGATTGAGCGAAGTAAAGAATTAGAAGTTACAGATTTTATTACAATACTCGGAGAGTATAATGATGGCAAATTAAAAATCACAGGAGCATTTGAAAATGTTTGAAAAGAATTTTAGAAAAGCGTTAGATTTTTATTTTTGGGAAGTCATAGACCCAAACGAACCGCCAAGTCAATGGAGTCCTCATAAACATAATGATGAAATTATTACAGTGTGGAGAACTCATTCGGATAAAAATGGATTAACTTCATATCAAGCATATGATCCAAAGAAAGAAAGATTTTTGACATCAAGTGAATATTGGAAACGAAGTGATAAAAGAATAAAAGAAAAATATGGTAAAATAATGATATTACCTGTTTATGAAAAAGAGTGGAATGAATTTCAGAAATGGAAAAGAGAAAAAAATGAAAATTAAATTTTATGATGAACTGAATTTTCCGTGGTATTCAGGAAATCCAAATGAAGATATAAAAAAATTAGAATTTCGATGTGGAAAATTAAACGAGCTTGTTAGTGATTATGGAAATTATCATTATCCAGAGAATTTTGATCATGATGAAAATAAACTTTATGTAATTGCATGGTATCCAATAACTTGCAGTTCAGTTCATTTTATTGGTGAAGTTGATCCGGGAGAAAAACCTGAATGGTGGGATAAAATGTATGGAAGTGAAAAATGAAAAATCAAATTTTTAATAAAAATGAATTAATAAAAGTTGAAGATAATTTACCTAAGCATTCGCTTGATGAATTTGAGATAAGACAAATTGTTTATCTTAGAGGCGGTGGGCCAGATATGTGGGTATTGGCGATATATGGCGAAAAATAGAATGTGGATGGATAGAAAATGATAAATCTGATTCTTATATGTTTCCATATCAATGTTTAGTTATAAAAGAAGGAGAGTATTAAATGAGAAATCCAAATTGTGATACCATATTTAAATCAATATCGGAATTACCAAACTATTCAGATAAAGAAAAGTATTATTGTAGTGCTGTTGTTTTTTCTCCTGAAACTGAAAATGATCATTTTGATGGATGCCCACCTTATATTGAAATACGTGGTGTTAATTGTTATGATCCTGCAGATTCAATTTTCTTTGAAGTGCCAAAGATTGTTGCTTACTATGCAAAAGTTCATCCTTGTTATACTCTGCAAGGTATAGAAAATAATATTGAAAAAGGTGAAAGAAGATTAGCCAATAAAATTAAAAAATTATTGGAGATAGAATGAAAATATCATACGCACTTTTATGTCATAATGAAGACGAATCGTTACAAACACTGATGGGGCAATTACTTAAACCAAAACCATATGATTATGAAGTGGTTATTGTTCATGATGTTGATGAACCAAGAACAAGTCAAGTAATTGAATATTATAGAACCAATAGACCTGATATAAAATTATATGAACGTCCATTAAATAATGATTTTTCTGCTCAAAAGAATTTTATGACAGAGAAATGTACAGGAGATTGGGTAGTAAATCCTGATGCGGATGAAATGTTTCCTGATTATATTTTAGAAAATATTCATTTGATAATAGAACAAAGTGATACTGAATGTATATGGTTGCCGAGAATCAATATTGTTGAGGGAATGACTGCTGAGTTAGCGCCTCGATTTGGTCAAAGACTTGATGAACGTGGTTGGATTAACTGGCCAGACCCACAAAATAGAATTTATTTAAACGATTATCCTCGCATTCATTGGGATAAACCTGTACATGAAAGGGTAGTTGGTTACAAAACACATTCACCATTACCATTTGACGTTGAAATGGCTGAATATGTGGCGATAAAACACATAAAAACATTAGACACACAAGTAAAACAAAATCAAAAATATGCTCAAATTGATCCGAGATATGGTGGTGCCCGTTGATAAAAATTAAGTTACATGAATATGATATTCATCGGAACGAAACAACATTTCGCCCGTGGGTTTTTATCAGGAATGAACTTCGTGAGATTGGAATTGATTTAATTTTTGATGGTGATTCTTATGACATTTTGATGGTAGGTCAAGCGACAATAGCAGATAAGAAAAAACCATTACAAGAATCTGTTGAAATGGGTTTGGCGAAATTAAATAAGATAGATGGTGATTACATAATAGTTGATGGACAAGATGCTCCAACATTAATAGGAACGGTTGATGTATTTCGTCATGTATACAAAGATAAAAGATGTAAGTTATTTCTCAAGACATCATATTACAAAGACTTTGATTTATATAAAAAACATTGGAATCTCGGAAGAATGTATTGGGGAAAACCAGGCCCATGTGATGATTATTATTGTGTTCCTGATATTGATAAGATGAAACATAAGATGAAACTTACAGGATTCAATTGGTTATCAACCGTTTCGCCAAATTGGAATATACCGAGTCGTGGGAATATGAAATATAACGATGTTTTTGCTATGTTTACATATCCAATGGGTAAAGAAGTATATGAACATGGAACGTTACAATCAAAATTTTATGATGAATTTCGCCGTCCATTATATAAAAAGTTACAATCATTACAAAACAAGTATAAAATTGCTATGTTAAAAGATGGTCAAAGAGTACCATTAGTTGATTATTATCAAGCGTTGGGAAATTCAAAGATCGTCATTGTACCGCACGGATATGGTGAAATGATGCCACGTGATGTTGAAACGTCGATGTTTGGGAATGTATTATTAAAGAATGATATGAGTCATATTGACACACAACCATTTATTTATCACGACAAGGCCACATACATTTCGATGAAATGGGATTATAGTGATTTAGAGGAAAAGATTGAGTTCATTTTATCGGATTGGGCGAAAATAATGAATCAATTAGTAATACAAATGCAGGTAACATATGAATCTGCTAATAGTGTGAATAATAGAATACTACATTTATATAATTTATTGAAAGATTTAGATGGAATAGGAGTAGAATAGATGGAAAAAAAACAACAAATAGATGAATTTATCAAGAAATTGACTGAGGAACATGACAATTTACCAAAATTTGCATATAACAATAAAAAGTTTGATAAGAAAGTATTTTATTCAGGCCCATTTTTTGATGAAGAAGAAATTTCAGCCATCATAGAAACTTTAGTATTTGGCAAGTGGTTTTCAAGTGGTGAAAATGTATATAAATTTGAGAATGGATTTTCAAAAAAGTTTAATGTAAGTTGGTCGTTGATGGTTAATTCGGGGAGTTCTGCTAATTTAGTAATGATTGCTGCTCTTAAAAAGTTTTTCAAGTGGAAAGATGGAGACGAAATTATATTATCTGTTGTGGGATTCCCAACAACCTTGTCGCCAATAATAATAAATGGATTAAAACCTGTATTTGTTGATATTGAAATGGACACACTAAATTTTGATGTTGATAAAATAGAGGAAAAAATTACGGATAAAACGAGAGCTATATTTATTTCACCTGTTCTTGCTAATCCACCTGATATGAATGTTCTTATGGAATTAGAACTAAAATACAATATAAAGTTAATACTTGATAATTGCGATAGTTTAGGTTCAAAATGGAAAAATGAATATTTATCAATGTATACTGTTGCTTCGTCTTGTTCGTTTTATCCCGCACATCATATTACGACTGGTGAGGGCGGGATGGTATCTTCAACGACAAAAGAAATAGTTGACATCGCTCGTAGTATTGCGTGGTGGGGTAGGGATTGTTATTGTGTTGGAATGGCGAACCTTTTACCGAATGGAACTTGTAAGAATAGGTTTTGTAAGTGGTTAGAACCAATGTATGACGGTGTAGTTGATCACAAGTATGTATTCACGAATCTTGGATATAATTTAAAACCATTGGATATACAAGGTGCTATGGGAAATGTTCAACTTAGTAAGTTTGACAAGATTCACGATTTACGGCGAAATCATAAAGAAAGAATAGAAAAAATCTTTTCAAAAATAGAAGGTATAAAACAAGTAAAGGTATATAAAGATGCTCATGTATCTTGGTTTGGTGTTCCAATTATATGTGAAACAAATGAGTTGAAAGACAACTTAGTTAAACATCTTGAGTTGAATGGAATACAAACGAGAAACTATTTTGCGGGGAACATTTTAATACATTCAGCGTATAAAGAGTATGGGAACTGGGAAGAATACCCAAATTCTAATGAAGTGTTACGAAAGGTATTTTTTGTAGGTTGCTCGCCTCACTATACAAATGAAGTTATAAATTATATAAATAAAGTTATAGAAGATTTTATAAAATAAAATATTGTGGAGAATAAAAATGAACGATTTAATTGAAATTGGTTTAAAATATGAAACCGATAAACAAAATAGGCATAAATATTTATTTAGTTATGAAAAATATATGAATCCTTATAGGGAATACCCAATCAAAATATTTGAAATAGGTATTGCAAGTGGTGGAAGTTTGTTGATATGGAATGAATATTTACATAATGATTCTACAATTTATGGCATTGATATTGTTAATCCGATACAGAAAGACGATTTAATTAATAATGGGTGTATTATTGAAATTGTAAATCAACGAAGTAGAGCAGATGTTACAGCTTTTGTTGAAAAACACGGAACATTTGATATTATTATAGATGATGGTGATCATCAACCACTATCTCAACAAATGTGTTTAGGTATGTTATTTAAATATGTTAATCCTGGTGGATTATATATTATTGAAGATTTACATACATCATATAATTCTGTAAGATTGAATATGGATCACACTGAACATTCTACGATAGAAGTGTTAAAAAATTTAAGAGATAAAGAAATCATAATAAGTGATTTTATGTTTGATGTAGAAATTTCATATGTTGTTGAAAATACTGAATGTTGTGAAATAAATAGATATGATACGGAATTACAACAAACAATTGATGTAACAACATTAGAAATAAATACACGACTGTCATCAAATAAACAAGTTATTCCATCCGAGATAGCGTTTATTAGAAAGAAATAAGAAGATGAAATTTGGAATGATAATAGATAAAATTAGACAGAATTCTTTTCATGTGGTTAATGGTGAATCAATACATTGGAAAACTGGAGCGCCATATTCATGGCATCATTCAATTGAAAATAAAACAACTATGGGGCCTGTTGCTTATCCGTTTTGTTTTGAAGGTGATTTTATAAATTGGGGTGAGTGGGATGAATTACCTAAAGAAGATTATGATGTTATATTTCTTACAATTGAAAAATTGCCTGAAAAATATAATATTGGTATGGTTAGAAAAACATATCCAAATGCCCTTATTGTTGGTACAATTAAAGAATTATATTTTATTCATTCATATGAACAACGTGTAGAATTTTTTAATTTATGCGATATTGTTGTTGTACCGTATCAAAAATCTATTTATACATATTTTCCAAATTTACAAAAAGATGTTAATAAAACCATTTATTATTTACCTCAACCATATGATGTAAATTATTTGTATGATAAATTTTATAAAGAAGAACGAAATGAAACTATATTTTCATATGTTGCTCATCATCCTCCGCGCTGGGGAGCGACAGAACAATTTGCTAAAGCTATAGGTGAAAAGTATAATATTCCTGTAGTTAGACAAAGGACGGAATTTTCCCCGACACAATGGCATGATTTTCTCAATATTTTTACAAAATCAACTTTTTGTTTTAATCTTGATCCGGAGCCGCAACAAGGACAACAAGGGATTCAATCTGCGATTTTGGGGGTTGTTAATATTGGTGGAGTAAACGATTCTCATTTTACTTTGTTTCCTGAAACAGCTAATAATGATGTAATAAAGTTAGAAAAATTATTTTATGAATATTTTACAAATTATGACAAGAGGGTAGAAATTATAAATTATGCATGGGAAAAGGTTAATGAAATTTATTCATTTTCTGCAACAAGAAAAAGATTCAAAAAAATAATTGATGAGAGAGAAGATGCCGCTATTGTATAATAAAAAAATACTTTTTATACATATACCAAAATGTGCGGGGTGTTCTATAAAAAAGTTGTTAGAAGATAGAATTGTATTATATGAAAGCCGTAATCGGAAAGATGCGTTGGTTTCGTTACAACATTATACAATTAAACAACTTATTGAAGAAAAATTAATAAAAGATTTACAGGATTACTTTATTTTGTCAAGTGTTCGTCACCCCTATGATAGAATTAGTTCTCATATACTAACTACTGATGCGAGGATGAGTGGTTATGAACAATTTACAAAGGACATTTACGAAAAACATAAACAAAAGAAATTATTATATTGGCGAGATAATCATTTATTACCAATGAATGAATTTTTATATTATAATGGAAAACAATATGGAGATTTTATATTAAAAGTTGAAAATATAAAAAGAGATGCTGATTTTATTACAAAAAAATTTAATTTAACTAAAAAAATAGAATATCTAAATAAAGGAAGATATAGTAAGCTTACTAAAAGCGGAAAACCACAAACGGGAACTAATATGTTTTCTGCGGACTGTAAAAAAATGTTAAATGAAATATACCAAAGGGATTTTGAACTATTTGATTATGAAATGGAATAGATTGTTATGCCATATAAAATATGAAAGGAAATATGAAATGCGAGAACCAATTATTTTGATTACTGGCGTAGCTGGGTTAATAGGATCACGTTTTGCTAACCATTTGTTGAGAAATAAAAATACATCAATTATAGGAATAGATGATTTGAGTGGTGGTTATATAGATAATGTACCAACCGACGTTTATTTTCAAACGATGAATATAGTACACGACAACATTGAAAACATTTTTAAAAATCATAAAATTGATTATATTTACCATTTTGCTGCGTATGCTGCTGAAGGCCTTTCACCATTTATGAGACAATTTAATTATGAAACAAATTTAATTGCTACAGCGAGATTGGTTAATATGGCGATTAAATATGATATTAAAAAATTTATATTTACATCGTCTATGGCGGTTTATGGTGATGGGAATCCACCATTTGAAGAAAGAGATCAACCTAATCCAATTGATCCATATGGAATTTCTAAATTAGCTTGTGAACTTGATTTAAAAGTAGCAAATGCTCAACACAATCTTAATTATACTATTATTCGCCCTCATAATGTTTATGGTGTTAATCAAAATATTTGGGATAAATATCGAAATGTTCTTGGTATATGGATACGACAAATTCTGAATGATGAATCAATTTCTATTTATGGTGATGGATTACAAAAAAGAGCATTTACGTACATCGATGATATTGTTGAACCACTTTGGAATGCGATGATAGAAGAAACAAATGGCGAAATAATAAATCTTGGTGGAATAAAACCTGTTACAATTCTTGAAGCGGCTGAAACGTTAATTGAAGTTGTTGGACACGGAAAGATTAAATATTTTGAAGCACGACACGAAGTAAAGGATGCTTTTTCAACTTGTCAAAAATCCATTGATTTATTAAAGTTTAAGCAAGAAACAACGTTAAAAGAAGGTTTTAAAAAGATGTGGGATTGGGCAAAAGAACAACCAAATCGTCCTGTGAATAAATGGAAAAACTATGAGATAGAAAAAGGTATGTATGAATATTGGAAATAAAAGGACAATAAATAGTATAATAGGATAACAAACATGAAATTAATATTAGGTGATGGTTTATTAGGAAATGAAATACATAGACAAACCGGATGGGCATATATTAGTAGAAAACAAAATGGAATAGATTTTGCTAATATAAAATCTTATGAATCATATTTAAATTCTGGATTTACTAATAGAGTGATTGAAGTTATAAATTGTATAGCACAAACAAATACAATAAATGAATCTGACGAAGATATAAGAAATAATTGGGAAATAAATTATAAAGGAGTTATGGATTTGACGGATTTATGTAGTAAACGTGATATAAAGTTAACCCATATTAGTACCGATTATGTTTATGCTAAGTCTAAGCGATTTGCCAGAGAACACGAAGTGCCTGTTCATTACGATAGTGTGTATACATACACGAAATTATTAGCTGATAGTTATATTCAAGCTCGTTCTAAAAATTACCTTATATTGCGGTCGTCATTTAAATCAAATCCATTTCCTTATGATTATGGATGGATTGATTTTATAGGAAATTTTGATTACGTAGACGTAATTGCTAAATTGATAATTGAACTTATTGAATACGACGCTCGAGGACTTTTCAATGTTGGGACGGAAATCAAAACTATGTATGATTTGGCGAAAAGAACAAATAAAAAGGTTAAACCAACTTATAAAGAAACAAAATATATAGATTCAAATGATATTTCTATGTGTCTTATTAAAATGGAAAACTTTTTACAAACAGAAAGGTTTAAAAGAGGATTAATTTTGCAGTAATAGTAGATCAATATAAGGAGAAATAATGATAATAAGAACAAATGAAATGCAAGTAACATTTAATAAATTATATAACTTATTGAGTACTGAAAAAAAGGTATACTTTGCTAGATTTGGTGATGGTGATACTAATATTATGTCTGGTGTGGGTAGATGTATAGAACATACTGCTTCTCCTGAACTTCAAAAAGAATTACTTAGTGCGTTTACTATTGATGATCCAAATTTTATCAAAGGTGTTATGATAACTGAGCCGATTTTTAATGGCAGCCCAGATTTAATTCAACAAGATCCAATATCCAGTCAAAATGCAAGAAATCTTGTTGAAAAACTTTACGCAGATAAACAAGAGGAAATAGTATTCGATTCTCATACTGTATTAATGTATATAGCCGTATATTATCCTGAAATGATGACGGATTTTTTAGATAGGTTTATTCGTCCAAAGAAAAAACTTTTTATTGGTAGTGTAGATAAGGATAAAATAGAAAGATTAGTAGGTAAGATAGATTATTATGTTAATATTCCACGGGAAAGAGTTACACAAGAAAAAGTTGACGCTGGAATACCGGTAGGAGCATATTATGCTATTGATGAATGGTGGCCGAAAGTATTAGAAGTTGTTGACGATGTAGAGCTGGTATTGCCTACGGCGGGAATGGCAGGACGAGTGATATGTGGTAGATTATGGAAATTGAATAAAGAGATACATTGTATAGAATTGGGATCAATGGTAGACGATGCGGTGGGAATAGTATCAAGAACTACTTGGCATCCAACTAAAGCCGGCGGAACAATTAGAAAATTATTGATGGACATATAATTTATATAGGGAAAGGGATTCGGTATGAAAATTAGTTTAATATACATAACAAGAAAACGATCACATGAATTGGTTTATTCTTTAGCATCCTTTATAAATAATGCTGATGATAATAAAAACATTGAGTATCTTTTTATATTAGATCCAGACGATGAAGAAACCGTTACAGCATTAGAAAAAATAGTTTTGATGGCTCATGCGCAAGATGCGGAATTGACTGTTTTTATTATGGACAAACGATATGGGTATGCTGAATTAGAACAATATTGTAACAAAGCCGGCGAAATATTTACGGGAGAATGTTTATTTTTAATGAATGATGATTTGGTTAGTATAGAACAAGGTTGGGATACTAAAATGCGAAATGCGGTTAAACCTTTTCAAGATCGTCCAGTGTGGATGGGTGCTGCCTCAACAAACGAATGGTGGAAAGGTTCACTTCCATTTACAGGAATTAATAGAAAATGGTATGAAATTGTTGGTAGAGTTGTTGGAACGAGATCGTGGGATGGGTATTTGCCGATTGTTGGTGCCGAAGTGGGCATAAAGCCTATTGTGCTCGATTTTAAATTTCTTCATCTTCAACGGGGTAAAGGTGCAATGGAATTTGATTCAACAAAAACAAAATTTATTTATGGTTTACCTGATGATGGGGCTGGTGGTTATCCAACTAAAAATACTATTAAACCGAAATATGCACTTGATCATGGTATTGGACGGGAGAGGATTACTGAAGATGTAATTAAATTAAAACAATGGATGGAGGCAAATAATGGGTAGAAAATATTTACCAACAATTGCTGAGTTGATAGACAGATTATCTATTGCTCAATTAAAGGAAGTGTTTATTCCTGAACATAAAAAAGAATATGCTAAAGAGATTGAAGAAATAGTACATGATATTGATTTGATAATAAAAGAAGAAAATGTTCAGCTTGACGGTGAAGCCGTAAGAGCACTTATAGTATTAGCACAAATGAATTTACACATTTGGCACAACGAAACATTATATCGTGCTGGAACTGGGAATGGAAATTTAGGTTTGACGCATGGTTTAAATGGAATACGAAACACAGCGAAAAACAAGATACAAGAAAGATTTGGCGGACGACAAGATTATAAAATTGATTGTGTTGCTGCTGAATTCAAAGATTGGGATGTAAGCTGGGCTGAGAAAGAAGAATCCAAATGAAATTTAATGGAAAATGGACGTTACCCGATATATCAATAAAAACATATAATGATCTTTTGAATGATCTTTTAAATGATATTAATTTATTTTCAAAATTTAAGAGTATATCTGACTATCAAGGAATAGTTGGGTGTGATTCCTATGGCAAAGAAGCAGCAGAACTTTTAGTCGCTATAATAATAAAAGATTATCCGGAATTATTAAATTATATAAAAAAATTTCAAGAAAATGATAAATTTGGTTCACCTAATATTTATGATACCATAATGGGTAAATTTTCTCCAAACACTTTGAGATATATAGTTATATTAGGAGAACTTGCGGAGCAGTTTGGTTCGTTGGATGGAAAGAATATTATAGAAATTGGTTCGGCATATGGTGGACAATGTTTTATTATTTCACAACGATATAAATTCAAATCATATACTTTAACGGACATTCCTCAATCGATTGAATTATCAAAACAATATCTTTCTTTATTGGAAGTAGAAAATATTATATATCAAGATACAAATAATATTGAAATAAAAGAAAGTGATTTAGTTATTAGTAATTTCGCTTTGAGTGAATTAGATGAAACTGGACGAAATTTTTATTTTGATAATATAATTTCAAAAACAAAGAATTTTTATATGATAACAAATATATTTAATAAAATTCAATGTACTCAATTATTGAAAAAATTGGAATTGCTTTTTAAGGTGGAGTTTTATCTAGAACCTAAACTTAAAAAAATCGGTACCGGAATTTGGATAGGAAAAAGATTATGAAAATATGTGGATTACATTCCGGACATGATTGTTCATTTGCGATATTAGAAGATGGACAATTAACAATACATCATGAATTAGAAAGATTTAGTAGGATAAAATTAGAAATTTCCGATGCTGCGGCCTTTTTATTTGATGTTTATGTGGAATATGATGATATAGATTATTTTACATTTGTCATAATGAATTGGCAGGGTGGTATTAAAAAACGATATCCAGAATCATATAAAAAACTTGAAAAAATAGTAAACAATAATATTCTTTTAACTTCAGTTGGACACCATCAAGCTCATGCGGCTGGTGCGTTTTTTTCGTCTAATTACAAGAAAGCAATAGTAATAACTATTGATGGTGGTGGAGATGATAGAATAAATGGAGTTGGGCCAGGAGTTCTCACATCTGCATTTACGGTTTGGTATGGAAAAAACAACAAACTATTTCCATTAGAAATATGTCATATTGATAAGTTTAACATTGGTGGTATTTGGCAGAAACACACGAAGAATACTTTTGGTTTATCAATTGGTTGTCCGCTTGGTTCACAAGAGGGGACTGTAATGGCGATGGCGGCGTTCGGCGACGAGAATAAATATGGATTTGATAAAATTCAATCGAGTGATTTTTATCGAGGCGAAATAGATAAAAATGAAGAAAACAAGTTTCATATAGCTGCATCTATACAAAGGAATACTGAAAACCAACTTCGTGAAAAGATAAAACCTTATATGGAAAAATATACACCTGAAGTTGTTTGTATATCTGGTGGTGTCGCCATGAATTCAGTAATGATGGGTAAAGTTTATGAATGGTTTCCTTGTATCAAAAAGATTTATATTCCACCAGCACCTTATGATGCTGGGTTGGCGGTTGGTTCTGCACAATATTTATGGCATCACGTACAAGACAACCCCAGGATAAAATGGGTAGATAATTATTCACCATATACTGGATATTCATATAATAAAGAGATAATAGAACAAACTATGTTAAAGAAAACCACATGGTTTCCTGGAATATTCAAGGAAAAACCCATAAAATCTTCAATAGTAACTGAAGATTATGTTATAGATTTATTGAACGAACAAAAAATAATATCGGTTTATGGTGGTAAGTCTGAATCTGGTCGTCGAGCGTTAGGGAATCGAAGTATTCTTGCCGATCCGCGACAAATAGAAATGAAGGATAAAATCAATGAAAAGGTAAAACATAGACAATGGTTTCGTCCATTTGCTCCAAGTATTTTACGAGAAGATGTAAAAGATTGGTTTGTTAGAGATATAGACAGTCCTTATATGTCATTTGTAGTAAAATTTAAAGAAGATATGAAAAATAAAGTTCCTGCGGTGGTTCATAAAGATGATACAGCGAGATTACAAACTGTAACTGAAAATGATAATAGATGGTATTATAATTTTCTTAAAAAATGGAAAGAAAAAACGGGAATACCTATTTTACTTAATACGAGTTTTAATGATAGAGAGCCGATTGTAGAAACGCCGGAACATGCGATAAATTGTTTTCTTGGTACTAATATCGATTATTTGTATTTTTATGAATACAAAATTCTCGTTGAAAGAAAATAATGAAAATAACAAATGAGAGGAGAATTAAAATGGTAAATATAGAATCAACTAATGACATGAAAATTTACATTTCTACAGCAAATCAATATTTACATTTAGTGAAACCATTTTATTATTTATTCAATAAATTTTGGAGTTCTGACAAACAAGTGACTATTTTGGGTTATGATGTTCCAACATTTGATTTACCGGCTAACTTTAATTTTGTTTCACTTGGAAAACAAGAAGGCGGAATAAAAATGTGGTCAACCGATTTGAGGAAGTTTTTTGAATCGATAGACGATGATTTTTTTATCTATACGGTTGAAGATCATTTCATAACATGGCCGGTCAATTTTGGAATTTTGAGCAAACTTGTATCATTATTAGATGGTAATGTCGGAAGAATAGGGTTGACAAATGATACGTGTAGGAGTGCTTATGATATTTATGATCGTTGTGATGGATATGACATTATTGAACGGCAACAAGGCGAACAATATAGATTATCATTATTGTGGGGAATTTGGAATAGGGAATATCTATTGAAGTATTTACAGCCGGGTCTCGATCCACATGATTTTGAGGTAACATCTGGAGAGGATGCGAAGAATGATGGTTACAAAATATTAGGTACTTATAGAGATCATTGTTTACATCATTGTCAAGGTGCGCGAAAGGGCAATACACAATATATATATACTAATCCTGATAGAGCATTTAAATTTATTAATGATCCACGGCCATTAGAGCCAGAAATAGTAGAGGATATGAAAAGAAAGGGTTTGATATGAAAGTAATAGTTATAGGTGGTAATGGTTTTGTAGGTCAAAATGTAGTTGATGTTTTAGAAGAAAATGGAATAGAAGTTCATGTATTTTCTCGACGAACAAATTTTGATTTACAATTTTTAGGAACAAATGATTATCAAGATAAAATGTTACGAAGTGCTGATTATATAATTAATTGTGCTGCTAACGTGGGTAGTTTGAATTATGTGACTGATAAAGCAGCTGAAGTTATTCATATAAATTCAATAATGATATTAAATTTATATTATTTATTAGCGAGATTAGAAACTTCAGCGACAGTAATAAACCCAATAGCGAATTGTGGATTTCCTGGTCATTTGAGTTTATATAGAGAGAGTGATTTTTGGGAAGGTGAGTTACATGATTCTGTAGTATCTTATGGAACGACACGAAGATTATTGACTGTTGTAGCGAAATGTTATGAAATGCAGTATGGAATAAAATCAATCAATTATTATGTGCCAAATATGTACGGCGAACATGATTCAACTGATCCAAATAAAGCTCACGCCTTGAATGCTCTTGTATCAAAGGTCGTGAAAGCCAAACATGAAGGTCAAGGTGAAATAGTTGTGTGGGGAACGGGTAAACCAATTCGTGAGTGGTTATATGTTAAAGATTTTGGTCGAGTGATATTAGAAACAATTAAAAATGGTAAATATTTTGTAGATAATGTTAATATAGGTCAAAAACATGGTATAAGTATAAACACATTATTGGATATAATTCTGCCGGCCGTAGAGTATAAGGGAATGTTAACACATGATATATCGAAACAAGATGGGGCGATGGAAAAGGTTATGGAAGATAAAAATTTTAGATTGAGATTTCCTGATTTTGAATTTACAAATTTTTATGATGGTATAATGAATACGATAAAATATTATGAGTCGGTTTATCCATACTAAAGGGAGAACTAAAATGACAAATGCTGCAAGGAAACGATTCGACGAAGCAAAATTGTGGTTTTTTCATATTTCGAAAACGGGGGGAACATTTCTTAGACATTATTTTGAAAAATATTATTACAATGAAATTGGAATGTCCAAACCACGTTACCATAATGGTGTTCGACATATGACGGCTCCCCTCAAACTAACAAAAAATATGGTTATTTAGAAATGAAAGGTCTTGAAAATTATTATAAATTTGGATTTGTAAGAAATCCGTGGGATTGGAGAGTATCATTCTATTTTCATAATATTCGAAACGATGGGGATGCGCGGAACTGGTTCAAGATACATCCAACATTTGAACATTTTGTTAAAGCTACTCATAACGCAACTTTTCCACTACAATTACGTTTTGAGAATATATATCGTGAAAGTAATCGTTATGATATTGTATTTTGTTTTGATGGCAAATTAGCAATAGATTATGTTGGTAAATATGAAACTTTATATAAAGATTTAAAGAAAATATTTGAGATAAATGATATAGAAATGACGGGATCAATAGATGATTATTTTGAAGAAAACAAAAACGAATGTAAAGTAATTAATTATAGTAAACATGACCATTACAGTACATATTATACAGACGAATTAATTGATATAGTTTATGAACAAGAAAAATTAATAATAGAAAAATATGGTTATAAATTTGAAAGAGATGTGGAGAATAATGGCAAATGTTGCTAATTATATATAACCCATCACAAATTTTAATAAGGAGTTAGGTATGGCAAAAGATTATGAAATGCCAGGTGAAGTAAGGACATGGGGAGTATATGTGCCCGATGAAGCTATTGACCGAGTGACTGAAGTTTTGAAAACCGGTTGGTTAAATACTGGTAAAAACGAAAAGTTATTAAGAGAAACATTTTGTAAGAGGTTTAGAGCGAAACATTGTGTAGCGGTGAACAATGGAACAGCTGCCTTAAGGGCGACATATTCAATGTTAGGTATTGGACTTGGTGATGAAGTAGTCACAACTCCATATACATTTATAGCTACAAATACTGCTATATTAGAACAAGGTGCTACACCTGTATTTGCTGATGTTCGTTATGAGGATTTGAACGTTACGGCTAAAAGTATTGAACAAAAGATTACGAATAAAACTAAAGCGATTGTGGTTGTTCACTATGCGGGAAATCCGGCTGATTTGGATGAAATACGAGTAGTTGCTAAGTATTATAAACTTCCATTGATTGAGGATTCTGCTCACGCTATTGGATCGAAATATAAAGGTAAATATATTGGAGAAACCGGCGAGTTGGTTACATTCTCGTTACAAGCTGTAAAGATTGTTACCGCGGGTGATGGTGGACTTATTGTTACTGATAACGATGAATATTATAGTAGATTGAAAGAAAAAACTTGGTATGGTGTTGATAGAGATAATAAACAATCAAATTTATTTTATGATCCACTTCCCGACGACATTACAACATTAGGATTTAAGTATAATATGAACGATATTATTGCGTCTTTAGGTATTTCTGCTATTAATAATTTTGATAAACCTTTTGAATGGCGGCAACATATTGGAAAACAATATAAAAAAGAATTAGATGGTTTAAATAAGATTAAGCTATTAAAATATTATTCTGATAGAGAACCAAACTATCAAATATTTCCTATTCATGTTGAGAAACGTAAAGAGTTCGCTCAATTTATGTGGGACGCCGGAATACAAGTTGTTGTAAACAATCGTAGAAATGATAGATATTCAATTTTTGGTGGTGAACAAAGAGATTTAATAACTTTAGATAAAGTGGACAAGGATGTTATTCTTTTACCTATTCATTATGATTTAAGTGATATTGAAATGGATAAAGTTATAGATAAAGTAAGGGAGTATGATAAGTTATGAAAATAATGGATCATAAAACAGCACTTATTGGTTATACAGGTTTTGTAGGTCATAACATATTCCTTCAACAGAATGATGTGATACATTTATATAACACATCGAACATACATGAAATATATGGAAAAGAATATGAGTTAATCATCATTGCTGCTCCCGGCGGGAGTAGGATTGTCGCCAATAAATTTCCTGGTGAGGATAGAATAGGTATTGCTGCGTTAGTAACACATTTGAATTTGGTAAAGGGAATCAAAAAGGTAGTATTGATTTCTACGGTGGAAGTATATTCTTGTAAAAATGGAATAGATGAAGATGTTAAAATTGAAGAAAGTCAATTAGATGATTATGGTCGAAATCGTAGAGCTTTAGAAAAGATGGTTATAACGGAATTTGAAAATTCATCAATAATTAGATTACCTATTTTATTTGGCGAAAAACTAAAAAAGAATTTTATATATGATTTGATTTATAATGAAAGAACAGAGTATATTAATCCTGACAATGAATTACCAATATATAATTTAGATTGTCTTTGGCCTGATATATTGACTTGTATAAATTGTAATTTATCAATATTAAATTTGGTGTCTGAACCTGTGAGTGTTGGTAAACTTGCTAAAGAAATTTTTGATATTGAATTACCAAAGAATGAATCATTACCTTTGAGAAAATATGATATTCGTTCAAAACACGCACATATATGGGGGCGGAAACATTATATGGAAAGTAGTAAAGAAATGATACATGATTTGAAAAAATTCTGGGTAAAGATGATCCACGGTGGTGGGATTGGGGAAATTCACCACCGTCATCAACTGCGGTTAGACAAATAGAGGCGAGGGATGAAATGATATTTAAAATTAAAGAGTTTTTAGAAAATCAAAAATAGAAAGAGTTTATTGATGAAAAAAATATCGCTAATAAATGATACAATTGATAACCAAGACATTGATGAATTGATTGAATGGTTAAAAACTTATCCAAGATTAACTAAGGGTGAGTTAACTGTACAACTTGAAAAAGAATGGGCTCATTATGTTGGAACTAAGTATTCAGTGTTTGTAAATAGTGGTTCGTCAGCGAACCTACTTGTATTATATGCATTGTCTTTAATGAATCGGCATGGTAGTTATGCTAAATTTTATGAACCGGGAGCGAAGATAGCCGTTCCAGCACTTTCTTGGGCAACTGACTTAGCACCAGTAATACAACTTGGATTTGAACCTGTGTTAATTGATTGTAACATGAATGATTTGACACTTGATTTAGATCATTTAGAAAAAGTTTTATGTAACGAAAAGGATATAGTTGCTGTTATTTCTGTTGCTGTACTTGGAATGGCACCTGATTTGGATAAACTTAAAAATATCACCGATAATTTCCATGTTGATTTGATAGAAGATAATTGTGAAGCTATGGGAACTTTATATAAAGGCAAACATGTTGGAAGTTACGGAATTGCCAGTACATATTCGACATATTTTGGACATCACATTTCAACTATTGAAGGTGGATTTGTAAATACAAATGACGATACCTTGTACGAAAACTTATTGATGTTACGAAGTCACGGATGGAGTCGAGATTTATCAGAAGATAGACAAAAATATTATAGAGATATATATAAAGTTTCTGAGTTTGATTCGTTATTGACATTTTATCAACCCGGATTCAATTTGAGATCGACGGACTTGAATGCTAAATTTGGTTTACAACAACTCAAAAAACTTGATAAACACGTTAAAATACGAAATAAAAATTTTCAATTATATCAAATATCGTTGTGGAATGAGAACACACCGGATTTTCCTGGTTGGAAGCCAAAACCATTACAAGGAACTATGGTTTCTAACTTTGCTTATCCAATAATACATCCAATGAAACGAGCGATGGTTTATGATTTACAAGAAGCTGGTGTTGAGGTACGGCCGTTAATATGTGGTTCAATGGGTAGACAACCAATGTATGTAAATCGTTATGGAAAAAATACATTATCAAATGCCAATAACGTTGATAGGTTTGGATTTTATATACCAAATCATCCTGGAATGGGTAGTGAAGAAATAAGTTATATATGTGATATATTGAATACTTATAAGGGAATTTCTGTATGAAAGTATTAGTGACCGGTGGGTTTGGTTTTGTTGGTAAGAATTTACAAAAGGTTAAACCTGATTGGATTTATGTTGGTCGTAGTGATGTCAATTTACTCAACCAAGAATGGACGTTTGATTATTTAGATAGGACGAAACCTGACGCCATTGTTCATTTGGCTGCTACAGTAGCTGGAATAAAAGCCAATGATACATATCCTGAAACATTTTTTTATGAAAATGTTAGTATGAATTTGAATCTTATTTCTGCGGCGGTTAATTTAGAAATACCGAGAGTTTTATCTGCCATTAGTTCGTGTGCGTTTCCCGATGTAGTTAAAAATTATCCATTTGAGGAAAGTAATTTACACGACGGAGCACCAGCAGAAACGAATTTATCATATGGATATGCCAAGAGGTTATTAGTTGTACACAATAATGCTTGTAGAAAACAATATGGGTTAAATTATTCTACGTTTGCTCCAAGTAATTTATATGGGTCAGGCGACGATTTTGATTTTGAGTCGTCACATTTTGTATCAGCGATGATTAGAAAGGTATATGAAGCGAAAGATGGAGATACGATAGTATTTTGGGGCACGGGCAACCCATTGCGTCAACAATTATATGTAGAAGATGTGGCGAAAATAATACCAATACTATTAGAGAAACATAACACTGATTTACCATTGATTGTAGCACCCAATGAAAATTTACGTATAAAAGAAATGGTTGCTATATTACTTGAGGTCACAAATCGTGATGTCAAGATTACATTCAATGGAGAGTTAGATGGTCAATTTAGAAAAGATGGTAACAATCAACAATTGATGAAGTTGATAGGCGATTTTGAATTTACTTCATTTAGAGATGGAGTGAAAAAAACATATGATTGGTATGTAAAGGAGAACGAATGAAAAAAGTAGCATTTATAACAGGAATAAATGGTCAAGATGGAAGTTACTTGACAAGATTTTTATTAAATAAGGGATATAAAGTTTGGGGAATACTAAAACGTAATTCGGTCGCCGAGAATCAAACAGCAAGGTTACAAGATATTTTTGATGACAACCTTCATAAAGAGGTTGAGTTAGTTTATGGCGACATGAACGATATGTCTTCACTTATAAGTGTGTTACAAAAGGCACAACCAGATGAAATCTACAATCTTGCTGCTCAAAGTCATGTGAAAATAAGTTTTGATCAACCAATATACACGGCACTAACAAATGCGGTAGGAACATTAAATCTTTTAGAATCAATGAGATTGATTGTTCCGAAGGCGAAGTATTACCAAGCGAGTTCAAGCGAAATGTTTGGAAACAATGTAGAACTTGATGGATTTCAGCGAGAGACGACAAAGATGAAGCCTGTAAGTCCATATGGAATAACGAAACTTTTTGGATATAATAGTGTTAATCTATATAGAAACTCTTATGGGTTATTTGCTTCTAATGGAATACTATTTAATCACGAGTCGCCAAGACGTGGAACAAACTTTGTAACTAATAAGGTTGTAAAGAGAGCTGTAGAAATTAAATATGGATTGAAAAAAGAGTTGGTGCTAGGTAACTTATTAGCGAAACGGGATTGGGGGCACGCTAAGGATTATGTAGAAGCGATGTGGTTAATTTTACAACAAGGATACCCGAATGATTTCGTTTGCGCGACAGGGATCTCACATTCTGTTGATGAGTTAGTTGATTATGTTTTTATGAAACTTGATATAGACAAGGCTCTTGTTAGGACGGACGATAAGTATCTACGACCTGAGGAACTTTGGGAATTGAAAGGTGATGCTACAAAGTTAAAGTTGGTGACTGGTTGGAAACCAACATATACATTTGAATCAATGTTAGATGAAATGATAGATTATTGGGAAGATTATTATTTAACAAAACAAGTAAAGGAGTTGGTATGAAAATAGCATTATGTTTTAGTGGTCTTATTGGCGGAATGAAAGGAAAAAGCCAACATATGATGGAAGGCAGTGAAGAATCTTTAAAAATTTCATCTGAACATATTAAAAAACACATAATAGATAAAAATAATGTTGATGTATTTATTCATAGTTGGGAAGTTGAATTAAAGGATTTACTTATTAGAACGTATGAGCCTAAAAAATCTAAATTTGAACAACAAATAATATTTGATATACCATCCCATCTTCCTAATAATTTACGTGCTCAAAGTCATTATAGTAGATGGTATGGTAACAAAGAAGTTATATCATTGAAAAATCAATGGGAAATTGAAAATTCTTTTTTATATGATGTTGTAATGGTATTACGATTTGATACCGTTTGGTATACTGATATTATTTTTTCAGACTTTGATATGAATTATTTTTATTTGGCGAAACTATTTTTAAAAGGCGGGCAAGAATATGGCTGGCCTAACGCAAATCCTGAGGTTATAGATCATTTTATATTTTCTAATAGTATAAATATGAATATTTTTTATGGTACAATATATAATAAATTAAATGAATATACACGTTCGGATCAATGTCCGACTTGGAATTATATATCTCATCATTTTTTAATTGTTTGGCATTTTCGTAAATTGGGATTATTAGATTTAATTAAATTTCCATTTATTCATTATAATTATAAAGCTGACATAACTAAACCATATGATTATACATTAATACGGCATTATGAAGAAATTGAAGAATATAGGAGAACCAAACTAAATGAATGAGACTATTAATAAACCGTGGGGAAAAGAAATTTGGTTAGAATTGAATGACAAATATTGTTATAAACGTATTTATATTAATGCAGGACATAGAACGAGTCTTCAGTATCATGAAAAGAAGATGGAAACAAATTACATTATTTCAGGAAAAGCCGAAGTGTGGATTGAAAACACAAAAACAAATGAAATCGAAAAATTAATATTAAAAGATGGTGATTATATTACGATACAACCACATGCAAAACATAGGGTTTGTGCGATCACGGATATTGTATTACAAGAAGTATCTACTCCTGAGGTTGACGATGTTATTAGATTAGAAGATGATACACATCGAGGATCCGGACGTATAGAATCTGAACATTTAAAATCAGCACTTTGTATAGTAGCGGCTGGTCAAGGTACGAGATTAAAAAGTATAGGAGAACAAATTCATAAAGGGTTATTACCTATGAACAACAAAGCAGTTATTTCTCATATAATTGATAAATTACCATTAGATTTTGACATTATTATTGCGATTGGATATAAAGGAAATACAATCAAAGAATATTGTGCTGCCGCTCACCCAGACAGATTTCCGAATATAACATTTGTTGAAGTAGATAATATAGATGGCGCGGATTCAGGTCCTGGTTATTCGACAATGATGTGTAAAGAATATTTACAACGTCCATTTTATTGGATTACAAGTGATTGTATTATTGATAATGATTTACCTTTGTTAGATAATAATTGGTTGGGGTTATATCCAACAAGTATTCCTGAACTTTATTCGACTGCAGAAATTGATTCTGATATGAACATAATTTCATTTAAAAATAAAGATAAAACTGGATATGATTATGCATATATTGGGTTAGCTGGTATAATTGATTATAAAACATTTTGGAAGGAACTTGAAACAAATATAGAAAGTGGTGAGGTTGTATCAGCATTTTATAATATTAAAAATTACAAATCATTTAAAGCTAAAATATTAGATTGGTATGATGTTGGAACGATCGAATCATATATGAAAGCTAAAAAACTATTTGGTAATGCGAAACTATATAGTATACCAAAAACATTTGGGGAGTTTTTGTATGTGGTAGGAGATAACTTTGTAAAATTGTTTAGCGATTCTATTGTTACAAAAAATAGAGTTGAACGAGCAAAATATTTATCAGGAATCGTTCCAAATATTATATTTAGCGGTGAAAATGTATATTCTTATAAATTAATTAGTGGTAAGACGTTATATGAAGCCAATGATATTGAGTTATGGAAAAGTTTTATTGAATGGATTAAAAATTTGTGGGTAGTCGATAATAATTTTGATTTATCGAAATATGCAGAGAAATTTTATGTTGATAAAACATTATCGAGATTGGAACAATTTTTATCAAAAAAAGATGGAAGTTATCTTGGCGAACATACTATCAATGATCTTGATTGTCGCGGAATATATAAACACATTGATTGTTTTAATTGGTTGGAAATTTGTCAATCACTTCCAACAAAGAATTTTCATGGCGATTTACAATTTGACAATTCAATGGTTGACGACAATGGCAATTTTTTCTTAGTTGACTGGAGGCAAGATTTTGGTGGATGTACGACACACGGCGACATATATTATGATTTAGCTAAATTATATGGTGGAATGATTATGTCTTATCAATTAATGAAAGACGATACGAAGTTTACCATATCAAAACAAGGAAAATATGTTGATTTTGAATTTGAAGTACCTGATAATTTAAAATCAATTAAACGGTATTTTGAGAATTGGATAACAATAAATCCTGATTATGATTTTAAAAAAGTTAAGTTGTTAACGGCATTAATATTTTTAAATATGGCACCGTTACACAATTATCCACTTGACGATTTATTGTTTTTTCAATCAAGTTATATGTTACAGGAGTTATTATGATAACTAAAGATACAAAGATTTATGGTTCATTTTCAAAAAAGGCAGGAAATTTGGGAACTAAATTGTTCAATTTAGCGTTTAAGTATCATGGGATTAATGCTATTTATCGTTCTTTTTCTGTAAAAGATATTGGTGATGCAGTTCAAGCCGCTCGGACATTGAAGTTTAGTGGGTTTGCAGTTAGTATGCCATTTAAACAAGAGTTACTTAATTATGTTGACGATGTGAATATTGAAGTATGGGATATTGGAGCTGCGAATACGGTGTTAAATGTGAGTGGTAAGTTAATTGCAACTAATACTGATTATGTTGCTGCCAGGAATGTAATTAAAACATATCCATTATTTACACAAATGTATGTTTTAGGTAATGGTGGTTATGCCGCAGCTGTTCGGTATGCGGCTAAGGAATTGTGTATTGAAATAGAAACTATTACTCGTGAAAATTGGGATAGTATTAATAAAATCAGAAATGGACTTATTTTTAATTGTACACCTGTCGAAAATTTAGAAGTTCATAAATCAAATAAATACATAGATTGTATAACATCAACTGAAACAGGAAAGCGGTTATCTGTTATTCAAGCAAGTTGGCAATTTTGGTTATATACAGGTAAACAATTTCCATTTCAAATCATATTATAACAAGGAACAAATGAAATTATTTATTGGTACGGTTTCAAAAAATACAGTCGATGCGGTTATAGAATATGCCAACGAATTCAATGTCAAAATGGGTTTAATTCCGTCACGTCGTCAAGTCGATTATGGTGGCGGTTATGTAAATAATTGGACAACAAAAACATTATCTGAATATGTAAGAGAAAATACAAATAACGTTATTATTGAACGTGATCATGGTGGACAAGATCAAGGTGAAAGCGATTATTTAGAATCGTATATGACTGATGCAAAATATTTTCAAGCAATACACATTGATCCGTGGAAATCAAGTCAATATTCATTAGAAGCTGCTGATAAAACAGTTCGAAATATTTTGTATTGTGAAAAGATGAAACAACATCCTATATGGTATGAGATTGGAACAGAAGAATCCATTTATAGAATGGAGACTGATTTTGAGAATTGGATTAAGTATATCAAAGATAATTTGTCAGAAGAAGTATTTAATAAGATTAATTATATAGTTGTTCAATCAGGAACAAGACTTTTAGGTAATACAAACATTGGTCAATTTGATGAGCAGCGGTTACGGAAGATGGTTGAGGTGGCCAATGATTTTGGTTTGCTGACCAAAATTCATAATGGCGACTATTTATCAATGAATGAAATCAAAAAACATTATGAAATGGTTGATGCCATAAATATAGCACCTGAGTTTGGTTATCTTGAAACATTAACATATCTTGAATACATGCACAATGGACAATTTGATAGATTTTATAAAATATGTTATGAGTCTAGTCAATGGAAAAAATGGGTTGATGAAAACTTTGAACCAATGCATTATAAACAAAAACTCGTTGAAATATGTGGTCATTATGTTTTTTCAACATCTGAATTTCAACAGATAAAAAAGGAACTTGAAGAATCGTGGAATATTGATAACATTATAAAGAAACGATTGAAGAAACAAATAGGATATATATTAAATGTATAGTCTAAAATATAAAATGGTATTTATTCATATTTCGAGAACTGCCGAAACAAGTATGACATATGCTTTAAAAGATTTTTCATCTGATTTTAAATACCCGGCGGAAAGAAAACACTCTCGCCAACATTTAGATTATCGAGAATATAAGAATTATTTGTATAGTACTCATAAAGAAGATATAAAAGATTATTATGTATTTACTATTATTCGGAATCCGTGGGAAAAATTAGTTTCACATTTTATGTGGCATACAGAAGGAACAGACAGTTGATGCCGTAAAATGATCCACCTATTATTTCATCAATTCCGGATATATCTTTTAGTAAAGACGATTCACTAAGTATGCAGGAGTTTATAATGGATAGTAGACCTTTTATTATATTTTGTGATATTGATGGTACGTTGGTTAAGAAAGTTGACCCGTGTATAGCTCATCATCCAAATCATAAAATGGAGTTGTTGCCGGGAGTTAAAGAAAAGTTATTGGAGTGGGATCGTAAAGGATATTATATTATATTGACAACTGGGAGAAAAGAATCTTTTCGTGAAGTGACAAAGAATCAGTTAGCAGAAGTTGGTATTTTCTATGATCATTTGATTATGGGTATTGGTGGTGGAAAACGGTATTTGATTAATGATACAAAACCTGATAGTGACGAAAAAACCGCATTTGCTATTACGGTTAAACGAAATAAAGGCATTGGTGAGGTAGAAATATGAAAAAGATTTTTATAGATTGCGGTGCTAATGATGGTTGTTCAATTGATTTATTTAAAGATCAATATCCTAATGCTAACGAATATGAAATACATAGTTTTGAGCCAACCCCAATATTTAGGGAAACACTTGAGAAAAAAAATGTATTTTATTATGAAAAAGCGGTGTCTATTTCTGATGATGATCAAATATTTTATTTTGATACAAGATATGCAAAAGGTGGAATTGATGAGTATTATTATTTTGGAAGTACATTAATAAAAGAAAAAATGGATGTAACAGAAAAGGCAGTCAAAAAAACAAATACAACATTAAAAGATTGGAAACCGACTCAACTTGTAGTAAAGGGAATAGATTTTAGTAGATGGATAATAAACACATTTGATAAAGACGATTATATTGTATTAAAAATGGATATTGAAGGCGCTGAATATGATGTATTAGAAAAAATGATTAAGGATAGGTCGATTTGTTATATTGATATTATTTATTTAGAATTTCATGGACATAAAATGGGCGAAAAATTTATCAAACGAGGCGTAAAAATATTAAACGAATTAAGAAAAGAAAAAATAAAAATATTCGTTGGATCAGGTAAATGGAACACTTTTAAAAATAAAATAGAACTTGAAAAGGACGACAATAAAAAGAATTTAGTATTTTGGACAGGGTTACGGAGCAAGGATGAATTTTTAACCAAACGACACAGTGATTATTCTTGGATGGATTATTCAAAGAAGACGTGGGAATTTTGGTGTAAAGAAAATGGAGTTGATTTTTATGCGTTTGAAGAACCAATTGAGGACGATTTAGTAGCACATCGTCCGAATTGGCAACGATGGTTCGAGATGTTAGAGTTCATTGATAAATACGCTCAAATCTTATCCACTGATGCTTCGATAATGGTCAAGTGGGATATGCCCGACATCTTTAATATGAGTGAATATAAGTTTTGTGCTCTTAAATCTGTAGAAAATTGGAAATGGGCCTGGGAAAGTGTTCAAGGTTACAAGCCAATGTTTAATAATTTTGATTTTGTTGTTAGGAATCATTTTAATAGTGGATTTGTTATATTTAATAAAAAACATAAACAAATGTTAGTAGATTTTAAAAAGTTTTATTATGATAATTATGAAATGGTTGTAGAGTATCAAACTAAAAAAGTAAAGAGGGGAACTGAACAACCCGTATTAAATTATTTTATACAAATGAATAATATAGATATAAAGTTTTTACCGCTCAAATACGGAATCAATCATTTATATAGATGGCAAGTTTTGGGAAACAACTGGCAACTCAATGATGATCCTACTCCATTTTTCATCAAGTATTTCTATGTATGGATATTCAGTGGATTTCCCGATAGGGGTGAAACACGTAATAAACTTATGAGTAAAACGTGGAATATCATCAAACACCACTACGGCGAGCGCTATGATAGTGATTTGATTTTGAATGAAGTACAACACAAAGATAATGCAAAATATACGACGAGTAGACAGTTTAAACAAGATATTTTAGATATGTTTTATAATGATAAGTTTAAGAACAAAACGATTTTAGAATTGGGAACTTCTCAAGGACAATCAACAAGAGTATTGAGTCATATATTTAAAAAAGTTATAAGTGTAGAAATCGATGATTGGAATATTGAACAAGCAAAAATAACTTGTGATGGACGAAACAACATTGAAATTATAAAATTTGATTTATATGAAAATGAGTGGAATTTTCCTAAAGATATTGATATAGTTTTCATTGATGCTAATCACACATATGAAGCAGTAAAAATGGACATTGAAAATTCATTGAAACATTTTGAAAAAGAGTTAACTTTAATATTTGATGATTATGGACATCCAATATCAACGGGAGTTAAAATAGCAATAAATGAATTTATAGATAACGGCAAATTAGAGTTTGTAAAATATATTGGACATTCGCCAGGAACAAAACTTAATGATAAATTAACGATTATTGATTGGGAAGGTATTATTTGTAAGTCAAAAATAATAAAGGAGTGAATTTGAATAATGTTATTTTTATGATTGATATGAAACTTGAACACAAACCAAATCGAGCAGACGCATACAAATATTCAATCGCCAGTTGGAGAAAGTGGGGCGACAAGAATAATTGTAAAATGGTTGTATTGGAAGAACCATTAACAGACTCAAAGGTAATGAGTCCCACATGGCAACGATATTATTTGTTCGATTTATTAGATAACAGTAAAATAGAATATGATCAAATTTTAATGGTTGATTCTGATACAATAGTTCATCCGGATTGTCCAAATTTTTTCAATCTTACGGAGAATAAATATAGTGGAGTACATTGTAATGGGAGTTATGATTGGATATTTAGAAGTATTGAAAATTATTCAAAACATATTTTCAATGACCACAAATTCAGTGATTGGGCGAAATACATAAATGGTGGATTTCAAATAGTAAATGAGAAACACAAATCTTTTTTTACTGCCATGATTCAATTTTACAATGATAATAAAGATCATTTATTAAATGTTCAAGAAACCTTTCATGTTGGAACTGATCAACCTGTGGTTAACTTTTTATTGGACATCTATAAAATAGATATGACAATATTAGATTACGAATTCAATATACAAGATATTACGATGCACGAGGGATTAACTGAAGATTTATTATTCACAAAGTTTGGTTGGGTATATCATTTTAATGCGATACCTGGAAATACAAATTCAAAAATAAGTAATGCGTGGATGGAAAAAACATATAAACAATTATGGGGGGAATTATGAAATTAAATAAAACTTACGCTATTCATTGTTTGATTATGTTTTATGAAATCGAAATGATGCGTGATTGGGTAAAAGGTATTGAAAATATGGTAGAGAGTATTGAGAATCCTGAGAATATTACTTTACACATTGATTACAGTTTACGACAAGATTTTGAAAAGATAGATCAAGAGGCGCTTCCGGAATCCGGATACTTAATTACTGAATATATGAAACAAATAAAAATTTTAATGAACTTGGGAATAAATGTAAATGATTATGTTTTATCTGGTGGACACGACGATGAATTGGTTGAAGGTAAATACGAACCAATGAGTATTGCTCGTGCTCGTCGAGATTTCAACTACAAATATGCCACAAAAGTTGATTATTTGATGTGGGGAGAAACAGATAGTTTTTTTCCAAAAGAAACTTTTCGGGTATTAGAGTGGATGGCTTTGTATGCTGAAGAACAAAAATTATATAAACATGTAGTAACTTTTGCTTATCGTAAGATGTGGGATATAGGGTGGTTAGCAATGGAACATCCCGAATTTATTAATGAAATTTTTCAAGATACAAATGAATGGAATCTTCATAATAAAGCGAGTGAAAAATGTTATATGTCAATTGAAGAAATGAATGAGATAAATAAAAAACCAGTCGAATTTGACATAATAGGAATAAATGAACCAAAGTTTGATGGTTCGTGTGTTGTATTTTCAAGCGATTTAGTAAAAAGTGGTGTAAATATTCCTCATGCATTACTTATGAGTGGAGAGGATACGAGTTTTGGATGGATGGCAAAGAAGGTGATGGACAAAAATTATACTCAATTTCATGTAAAAAATTTACTTCGAGTACACAATCGACGCCACCCAAAAAAGAGATTATACATTCAGGGTGAGAATAATCCACAAGGTTTTTGTGGCGAAAATGATAAAGGAAAATGGTGGAAAATTCTAGAACAATGGTCAAAAGAAAATTTATACAATTTAACCAATCCAGGATTTAAGTTTCACACTTGGAAAGAATATTTTACAACGATGATTTAGCAG
>Ga0307378_10002229_pt1 | contig 30194 bp, 21 predicted proteins | sample UN1MG_FD_202238 | JGI IMG/M metagenome (GOLD analysis project Ga0307378, IMG submission 202238) | Soil microbial communities from Risofladan, Vaasa, Finland - UN-1 | ecosystem: Environmental > Terrestrial > Soil > Coastal area > Acid sulfate soil | place: Finland: Risofladan, Vaasa | collected... | reverse complement strand
AGCTGGGAGATATGGGAGGAAATCGGTCCTGTTTGGCCTGCCAGCGACGTGTGTCCTCTCGATGCCGTATCTGCTTGTAGGTAAAGGGCATAGATAGGGCATGCAACTCCATGGAGGGGTGGGGGAGTCCCCGCTCGAATGCCTCGACCGGGGCGGGGGTGGTTCCCAACGAAAGAAGGCCCCCGTCCACGCAGGAGGGAGGCCTTTCGGTGTCGCGTGTTGCCCAACAGGGCCGGTCCGCGCGGCGGCTTGGGATTACGTCTCCTCGAAGTAAGCCACCTCGGGCACATCGCTGACGAAGTGGCTCGGGCTCCAGTCTCCCTGGTCGCCGAACAGGCTGGCTCCGGGGGCCCTGGCTGTGGCGCATTCCCCATGAGATGTATGGCAAATTGACGTACATTACCGTAGAATGATGGGTGTTGTGGTGGCGGACGCGTCGTGGTTCTTGCGACACGGCGGCGAGGCGTGTTTCAGAGCGAGGTGCGACATGGCTTCCGACGCGAAAAACGATGCGAGGCTCAACTTCCGCCTCCCGTCGGAGCTCAAGCAGACGATCCAGCAGGCGGCGGCGCATCTTGGGCAGTCGGTCAATGATTTCGCCGTGTCGACCCTGGTGGAGACCGCGCGCAGGGTGATCGAGCAACATCACGTCACCCGATTGTCCAATCGTGATCGGGACCTTTTCATCTCGCTAATGGACGACGCAAGCGCCGAACCGAATCTCGCGCTCGTCGCGGCTGCTGAGGAGTACAACGAACAGCGTGCCTGACCAGCGGAAGTCCCCGTGGGACATCCAGAGACTCGACAAGTCCCACGAGTTGGCCCCGTTCGACTGTGGCAAGACACCGCTGAACGACTGGCTGAAGCAACTGGCCGGCCAGTACGAGAGACGGGACCTGGCGCGGACCTACGTGGCCGTGCGAACGGGCCAACCAAGCGTGTGCGGCTACTACGCCGTCTCCAGTCACCAGGTCCGCTACGAAGCGCTGCCTGCCGATCAGGCCAAGGGGTTGCCGCACATCGACGTGCCGGTGGTCCTCCTCGGCCGTCTTGCCGTGGACAGGGCCCTTCAAGGCCAAGGCCTGGGCCAGCATCTGCTCGTCGACGCCCTACGACGTGCCAATCACATCTCCCAGCACCTTGGCGTTCGGGCGGTCGAGGTCCACGCGATCGACGAGGAGGCCCGACGCTTCTATCGGAAGTTCGGCTTCGTGTCGCTCGAGGACGATCGACGTCACCTCTATCTGCCCATCCAAGTCGTGCGGAAGCTCGATCTTCCGCCACTGTAGGTTCCTACGTCTCCTCGAAGTAGGCCACCTCGGGCACGTCGCTGACGAAGAGGCTCGGGCTCCAGTCTCCCTGGTCGCCGAACAGGCTGCCCGCGGGGGCTGCGCTTGCGGTCGCCGTGAACGGGGCGGCACCATCGGACGACGCGGAGCCGGGGGCCGGGGCTGCGGGCGTCCCGGCCGGGGCGGTCGCGGTGGGTGTGCCCGCGGACGTAATCTGCGGCGGGGCCACGGCGTCGCCGTCATACAGATCGAGCGTCTGCTCCGGCGTCACGGCCACTCGGTACAGCCCGCTCTCCACCCGCTTGGTCTTGGACTTCCCCTGACCGTCGTCGAAGCGAACGACCGGAGGGTAGTCGCTGGAGTGTTTCTGGGCCTGGCCGGCGGGCACGGTTTGATGCTTGTTATCGAGGACGTAGAGGAAGTCGAACGGGTTTTCGCTGTTGTCGATGGTGAGGTCGAACGTGTGCTTGAACAGGTTCCACCCTTCGTCGGTCAGCGTGAACTTGTAGGTCCCTTCCGAGATGCCGTACCTGGCCCGGCCGAACGAGCCGCCCCGGTCAAAGGCCACGGTCCAATTCCTCCCCGCGGGCAGGGGCTGCCTGTATTCCGACTCCATGCTGTAGGCGTTGTTGTTGACGTTGTAGTTCACGGCGACGTCTTCGGCGTTGATCAGCACGGCGCCGGACGTGACGGGCTTGGCGTCGGTCTCCGGCAGGGGCGGGCCGACGGCCACGGTCATCCCGCACGCCTGGGCCACGTTGCCACGGCCCACGGTCACGACTTGCCGAAGATTCCCGACGCCGATGATCACGGTGCCGTTCCCCAGCACGATGATCGTGCCCCGCGGCAACCCCGGCACCAACGCCATCGGTACCTGGTTCCCCTGCGGGATCGGCCCGCCGCCGGGGACGGCCGTGTTCAACAGGGCCATCAACCGGCTCAGCACGGCCAGGCGGTTGAAGATTTGGTTCGCCCTGCGGCCCATGCCGGGCGCCATCCTCGGCTTCATCTTCAGGGCCAACGCCTGGAGATCCGTGACGGCCAGCGCGCCGCTGTTGGTTTTGTCGGTGATGTCGGCGAGTTGTGCCAGTGCCTCGGCCGCGTCCTGGGGGATCAAGTCGCCGATCTCGGCCAGCACCTTATCGCTTTGTCCCTTGGTCTGATCCTTCCAGGCGGCGAGCACCTCGGCCGTCAGTGGGCTTCCCACGAGAGAGAAGTCGTCGTTCTTCTTGACCTGCGCAGGTACGTCGATCGTGTTCGGCCGCGGGGGCGTTACCGGCGTCGGCTGCGGCTGCGGCTGCACGTAGTTCGGCGTCGGCTGGACGGGGTACGTGTAAGTGGGAGGGTAGTAGGGTCGGGGGGGATAGTAGTTCGGCTGGCTGTTGTGAATGGCATTGCCCAGACCGATGATGCCCCCGATGATCTGGCCCGCATTCGCACCCGAGTGTGAGCCACCTTCGCCATGGGAACTTCCACCAATCCGGATTCCGCTAGAACTGCCGCCGGAGTGGCTTCCGCCGGAGTGGCTTCCGCCGGAGTGGCTTCCGCCGGAACGACCCCCGCCAATGGAGAACCCGCCTCCGGGCGGAGCCCCAAACGCGTGATTCCGTCCGCTATAGGGAAAACAAATCAACATCATCGACAGAGCAACGATCAGCGTCGTCCCGTAGTTCAGCGAACGTGCCATGACGAGTTCTCCTCAACCCCAGAGTGATTCGATTGTCCTGCCAAGGCGACCGCCGCCTGGCGATACGAGATGGGCACACAAAACGCAGGCCTCCTCTGCGGAGCCTTCTATCGATAAGTTAGCTCCTTTATAGAGGGAGCCCGTGGAGAAGTTACCATTCCCCCCGAAATGAGGGTCCCTGGTGACAAACGGACGGAGCCTGAAGGACCGAGAGGCCGCCGTCTCGGCCGACCGAATGATTATACGCGGGTAGCCGGGTCCTGTCTCCAAGTAGCCGAAGTCTCCCCACTCCGGAGACGACCGCGCATACGCCCGAATTCCCGAAAATTCAGCCACGCGGAATCCCCGAGTACCGTCCGCCGTCCGCGCATTGGACAGCCTGCCCGCGGCCGCACGGGTGCGGTTCCGGGCTGAGCCGTCGCGCATTCTCGGCGGAAGAACCCGATCAGTCGGGTTGATACGAAACCGTTCTACCACCACAATCGCTTTTTGGGTCCGTCGCCCGACAGGTGGCCGCGACGGCCGGGCGCGCAACAATGTATCCCCCAACAGTCAGGGCGGGTTGATCGGGAGCACTCGGTCACCCGGACCGGTTGCGGGCTGACCCTTTCCGAAGGTCGACTCCTATGATGCACCCATGGCCCGTTCCAGAAAAATTGCAGCGAATGCCGGTAGTCCACACGGACCCGAAGCGCAAGCGAAGACCGGCGTTTTCACGTTGTTTTCCCTCGCTCGCGCTTCGGGTTGGTGTCGCAGCTTTCCTGGGACAGGCCATACGCCTCGTCTCCGTGGGGCTGGTGGTCCTGGCGGGGATCGGCGGCCCGGCCGTTGCGCAAGAGACGCCGGAAAAGCCAATGTTGGTGCTGGACCCGGGCGGCCATACGGCGATCGTGGCCCAAGTGGCCTTCACCCCGGACGGCAGGCAACTGGTCTCCTTCTCGCACGACAAGACGATCCGCATCTGGGACGTCTTCACCGGCGAGCCGCTCCGGGTGTTGCGCCCGCCGATCGGCCCGGGCCGACAAGGAATGCTCTACGCGGGCGCTCTGTCGCCCGACGGGCAGCGGCTGGCCGCCGGCGGGCTCGTCGTCCCCAGCGGCACTCAGTCCAACGTCTACCTCATTTCGCTGGCTTCCGGGCAGATTGAGCGAGTGCTGGTTGGGCACACCAGCGCGGTCTTTGCCTTGGCATTCTCGCCGGACGGGAGTCTGCTGGCCTCCGGCGGCGGGACCGATAAGACGGCACGGATCTGGGACGTCCGGACCGGCGAGTGTCGGCACGTCCTGCTGGGGCATCAAGAAGTCGTGGCCGACGTCGCCTTTTCCCCGGATGGGCAGAGCCTGGCCACTGCCTGCCGCGACGGCACCGCCCGAATCTGGTCGGTCGCCACGGGCCGGACGACGGCCGTTCTGGCCGGTCACCGGGACGACGTGGCGTCGGTCGCCTGGAGCCCGGACGGACGCATGGTGGCCACCGGCAGCGACGACGGCTCGATCCGGCTGTGGTCCCCCGAAGGCACGTTCCAGACCAGCTACGCCCAACGCGGCGGCAAGGTGGTGAGCCTTGCCTTTTCCGCCGACGGTCGCCGGTTGCTCTACACGGTTTTGGCCGATCCCCAGCGGTGCGGCGGCTACGTGCTCGACGTGGCTACCGGCCAAGTGGGGGCAAGTTTCACCGGCTACGACACGGGCGCCTACGACAGCGCCTTCTCGCCCGACGGCACCCTGGCGGCCACGACCGGCGGCAGCGCGAATGAGATCTCGGTGTGGACGACCGACGCAGGGACGCTGGTTCACCGGCTGGCCGGGGGCGGGCGGACCATGGTCAGTTGCGGTTGGACGCCCGACGGCACGACCATTGCTTGGGGGAATAAGCTCGAGCCGACCTCGTACAACAACTACGGCCCGTTGGAGCGGGCGTTTCAAGTCGCCGAGCTCGAGCCGATCCCGTTGCCCTCCGGGCCCTTCTATCGCGCCCAGCCTGCCCGTGACTGGGGCTATCTGGAGAAAGACGGCGACTACCGCATCCTTTTCAAGCAGGCCGGGCAGGCCGACGTCGCGCTCCAACTGGGCCAGCGCGAGCGCGTGTTGTGCAGCACGCTCTTGGCCGGCCAACGGGCGGCGGTGGGGTCCACGCGGAGCCTGTTCCTGTTCGATGCCCGGTCCGGCGAGCAGATCGGCGAATTTCTCGGCCATGCGGGCCCCGTTTCGGCGGTGGCGCCGTCGCCCGACGACCGATTCCTCCTGTCGGCCTCCGCCGACCAGACGTTGCGCGTTTGGGACCGGCGGCGCGGGGCGCCGCTGTTGTCGTTCTTCTTCGTCGCCAGCGAGTGGGTCGGCTGGACCCCGGAGGGCTACTATGCGTGCTCCGCCGGCGGCGAGCGGCTGATGGGATGGCAGATCAACCACGGATGGGACCAGATGGCCTCTTACTACCCGGCCGTCCGCTTCCGCCAATCGCTCTACCGGCCCGACCTTGTCAAGCTGCTGCTGGAGACCGGCAGCACGCAGGAGGCGCTCGCTGCGGCCAACCTTCAGAGCGGCCGCACCGGCGAGGCGACCAGCGTCGCCGAGGTGCTGCCTCCGATGGTGGTGATCACTTCCCCCGTGGGCCCGAAAGTCGAGGTCGGCCAGGCGACGATCGAGGTCCAGGCGACGGCCACGCCGCGCACGCGAGAGGGGATCCTGGCCATGCGCCTGTTGCTCGACGGCCGACCCTACCTCGGACGGCAGGGAGAGAGGAGCATCGTGCGCGACCGTACCCGGGCCGAGCCCGTCCAGCAGTCCTGGACGGTCCAGCTCGCCCCCGGGGTCCACCAGATTGCGGTCAAGGCGGAGACGGCGGCAAGCTCCGCGCTCTCCCAGCCGGTGGAAGTGTCGTTCGCCGCCGATCAAGTCGAGCGGCCGGCGCTCTACGTTCTGACCGTAGGGCTTTCAGAACACGAGAGCCCGCGACAGCGCCTGCAATTCGGGGCCAAGGACGCGCGCACGCTGGCCGAGGTGTTCCGCAACACGAGCCCCCCGGTCTTCCGCGACGTGCAGGTCCAGGTGCTGGCCGATCAGGAGGCGACCCGGCGAGGGATCCTCAAGGGGCTCAACTGGCTGAACGAGCAGATGACCTCCCGCGACGTGGCCGTCTTCTCCTTCTCGGGACACGGGGTCCGAGACCGCCAGGGCGTCTTCTTCCTCTTCCCCTACGACGGCGAGCCCGCGGAGGTGTCGGTTACCGGCGTCTCCGAGGAGGAGATCAAGCGATACTGCCAGACGACGCCCGGGCGGCTCCTGCTGCTTCTGGACGCCTGTCACTCGGGCGCCATCGGCGGCGACTTCCGCCCCGGCGAAGTGGCCATGGCCGACGACCTGGTCCGCGACCTCTTGACCGAAGACTTCGGCGTGATCGTGATGTGCTCGTCGATGGGGCGCGAGGTCTCGCTCGAAAACCCCGAGTGGGGGCACGGGGCGTTCACCCTCGCACTGACCGAGGGTCTGCGAGGCGGCGCCGACTACAACAAGGACAACACCGTCCACCTCAACGAAATCGATCTCTACGTGGCCGACCGCGTCGACAAGCTGACCCGGGGCAAGCAACACCCCGTCACCCAAAAGCCCACCACCATCCGCAGCTTCCCGCTGGCCAAGCCGTGAAGCCGCGCTCCGCACCTGCGTAGGGGCTCCTTGCGTTGGGGGCTCTACCGGATACAATCGAGGGCTATCCGGTCAGGACGCACTCGCGGTCTGTCCACCTCGACTTGGCACGTTGGGTGCCACTGCTGGCTTGCCCAGCAGTGCCGGAAACACGGTTGGACAAGCCAACCGTGGCACCCGTGAATTCAACTTGGACAGACCACCCGGTGGGGGATCTCCTATGGCCAGCTCCGGTGGAGCGAGCGTGCGCACGTGCCTGTGCCACAGGCTGCTCCGCGCCCGGGATTGGCAGGACCGGCCGCAGTTGGAGGCGGTCTGCGGGTGGTGGCGCGAGGGCGGGCCCGGCGTTTGCTCGCTGGTGGGGATCGGCGGGGCCGGCAAGACGGCCGTGGCCGACCGGTTCCTCCAACTCCTGCCCGGCGCGACCGAAGAGGCACCCGACGTGCCGAAGGACGGCTCGCTCCCCGTGCCCGACGGGCTCTTTGTCTTCTCCTTCTACGACGCGCCCAACCCGGAGCAGTTCTTCGACCGGCTTTACGACTGGCTGGTCCGCGACTTCGGCGTCCCAGACCGCCGCCGGACCACGGAGTCCGGCACCCGCCTCCAGGCCTCCGCCTCCCAGGTCATCGACACCCTCTCGAACCTCCGCTCCCACGTGCGGCACGCTTCCACCGTGCCTGACTTCCGCGTCCTCCTCGTCCTCGACGGCATGGAAAAGGTCCAGGACGACGGCTCCCGGGGCGGCGTGTTCGGGCACATTGAGGACGGGGGCCTTCGCGCGTTCTTGCTCCGCACGGCCGCGGGCTGGATGCCGGGCGTGTCCGTCCTGGTGACCACCCGGTTCGTGCCCGACGACCTGGAGTACGAGCGCGAGCGGGGCACGGCGCCCCTCTACGCGCCGATCGACGTAGAGAGGATTTCCGAGACCGCCTGTATCCGGCTTCTGCGCGACCGGGGCGTGCGCGGCGGGGACGGCGCCTTGCGTGGGATCGCACGCGAGTGCGGCCGACACGCGCTTACCGTGGACCTAGCGGCCACGTACCTCGTCCAGTTCTGCGACGGCGACCCGCACGCCCCGTTGGACATGCCCACGCCCGAGGAGTTGCAGCAGCTTGCCGGCCAAACGCGCGATCGCCGGCTCCGCTACGTGGCCGAGCAGTCGGCCCGATTCGCGAAGCTCGCCCAGCGCTACCGCGACGCGCTCCGCCGATCTGACCCGGCGGCCCTGGCCCTCTTGGAACGCATCTGCCTCTTCCGCCTCGGCGTAGCGGCCGACACGCTCGCCGCCGTCTTCACCGGCAGAGGTAAAGAAGAGATCTCCGGTCCGGAGCTCGCTCACCTCTCTCGCGAGGACCTCGATTTTAAGCTCGCCCTGCTCACCGATATGCGGCTCGTTGAGCGCAGCGATCCTGCATCACCTTCCGGGCCGACCGAAGCAGACTCCTCGCTCCCCAGTCCGTACTCGGGAGTCTCCTACACCGTGCACCCGGCCGTCCGCGACGGTTTCCTCGCCGGTCTCGACCCCGAGGCCGCCCGGTCGGGGCACGACGCGGCCAAGGAAGGGCTGGAGGTAGCACTCGGACGGCGCGGCGGCGTCAACCCCTCCGATCCCGCCACGCTCGACCTGTTGGAGGAGATCGTCTATCACACGGTCGAAGCCGGCCACGTGGCCGACGCGTGGGGCATCTACGAGGATCGAATAGGCCAGTACGAGAACCTCGGCTGGCGTCTGGGGGCCTACGAGCGGGGCGAGCGGATCTGCCGCGCGTTTGCCGGGGGCAAGCCCCCGGAGACCGCCCCGCTGCCCGACGGGCTCTCGAAGCACGATCAGCCGAACTTCATCAACGAGTGGGCGCTGTATCTTTCAGACCTCGGCCGACTCGCCGCCGCCGCACGCTGCTACGAGCGCCACAACGAGATCCGGATGCACCAGGAGAACTGGAGAGACGCCTCGATTGGCAGCTTAAACCTGGCCGAAACATGCCTATTGGCGGGCCGCCTCGCCCCTGGCCTGAGGGTAGCCGAAGAGGGCGTGCGACTTGCCGCGCTGGCGGACGACGCGGAGCAGCGGGGTGACTCCCACGCCTATCGCGCCCACGCGCATGCGCTGCAGGGCGACACCGGCGCCGCGCTGGCCGATTTCCGCGATGCGCTCCACTGGCAGCACGAACACCAAGGCGAGTCCGAGCGACCGCTATACAGCCTCACTGGCATTTGGCAGACGCTGCTCCTTGCTCGCCTCCGGCGGAACGAAGACGCGACGCGACTGACGGAGTGGAACAAGCGGTATCTGCTCGACACTTATGGGCCGCAAGACAACGAGGTCCCCAAGTGCGGCTTTGTCCTCGCCGATCTTGCTCGCGAGCGAGGCGATTTGTCCTCCGCGCTGGAGCTTCTGGATCAGGGCCACGCGTGGGCGCTCCAGCGGGACGCCAAGGAGCCGCTCTGCTGGGCAGCGCTCGTCCGCGCGAGGATCTGTAGGGTGCGTGAAACGCACCATATTGGTGAATCCGCACCGACGGTGACCGGTCAGCCAGAGGATGGTGCGTTTCACGCACCCTACGAGGCGGCCAGAGCGATCGAAGAGGGCTTGCGGATCGCCCGGGAGTGCGGGTTTGGGATCTTTCACGTCGATCTCTTGTTGGAGCGGGCCCGGCTGCACCTCCTCTCGGGCGACGCCGAGGCGGCCCAGGCCGACGCCCGGACCGCGCTTTTCGACGGCCACACCCCGCTCCCCGACTCCGGCCTCCCCACCCTCCTATCCGCCACGCACCCCGAGTGCGGCTACGCCTGGGGCATCGCCGCCGGCCGCCACCTGCTGGCTGAAGCGCTGCTCTCGCAGGCGGCGCAGACGCTCGGGCGAACCGAGTTCACCCCCGCGCGGTTCCACGAGCTTCCAGCCGACGTGCAGCGCCTCGTGAACGAAGCCCGCGAGGAATTGACCCAGTGTTTGGAGCTTCGCGAGCGGATTCAAGATCCCAAAGCGGCTGAGACCCAGAACGTGATCACGTCGCTGAAGGGGGGAGTGCTCACCGAGTATCCTTTGACCGTCCCGAAGCCCAAAGAGGCCGCGCCCACGCCCGGACCCGAGCTGCCACCGGGGGAACCCAAAGGAGGCGCCATGCAAAACGTCAAAATCCTCTTTCTGGCCGCCAACCCGTCCGGCACCGACCCGCTCGCGCTCGATCAGGAAGCACGGGAGATCGAAGCAAAGATCCGGGCGTCGAAGCATCGAGACAGCCTGGAGCTGATCACAAAATGGGCCGTGCGCCCGGACGACCTGCTCCAGTACTTGAACCAGCACCGGCCGCACGTGGTGCATTTCAGCGGTCACGGGAGCCCGAGCGACGAGATCATCCTCAACGACGAGCACGGTCAGCCCAAGCCGGTGTCGAAGGCCGCGCTTCAGAAGTTGTTTCGCGTGCTCAAGGACAACATCCGCGTCGTGGTGCTCAACGCGTGCTTCTCACGGCCCCAAGCCCGGGCGATCGTCGGTGAGATCGATTGTGCGATTGGCATGACGAAGGCGATCGGCGACCAAGCGGCGATCACGTTCGCCGCCTCGTTCTATCGCGCGATCGGCTTTGGCCGGTCGGTCCAAGAGGCGTTTGACCAGGGCGTGGCCGCACTGCTGCTGGAAGGAATCCCGGAGGAAAAGACACCGAAGCTTCTGGTGCGCGACGGGGTGGACGCGTCGCAGGTAGTGCTGGTGAGCGGCGAGTGAGCGGGCGTTCGACGCGTCGCTAAGCCGTGGGTCTCGCTTCGCTCGACCCACCCTACACGAAGGGCGCAGTCTCCACCGGGGCAGGTCGGCTTCAGCCGACCAATCGTCTGCCCCCAGCTTGAGCTGGGGGGAAGGGGGGCAGTCTCCCTTGGGGTGAGCCGGCTTGAGCCGGGCTTCTCGATAAGGGGGTTTCAACCCACTCCCGGCGTCTGAAGACGGCCCGAGAAGCCCGGCTGAAGCCGGCTCGGTTTATCGCATGGGCCCGCTTTCCACCAGCTAAAGCTGGTGGCAGACTGGGAGTCGGCTGAAGCCGACATGTGGGGCCCAGCCTGCGCGACCGGCCTTGAGCGGGCAGGTTGCCAGCGGGCGCGCGGTTTATTGATCCTTGCATAGCCAATGCGCGAGGCCAGCCGACGGGAGGCCGGAAGACAAGGTGCTTGGGCCCGTTGGCCCGATCATTGACTAGGCAAGGATCAATAGTAAGACTTATGGTGCGCCTCCCAGAGGCGCCCGGAAATGATGACACACGTCGGCGGATTTCGACAGAGAGGCGTACTACCATGAAAAAGATCTCGCGTCGCGGGTTTGTGAAGACGGCGGCGGCGATCCCGGCGGCTGGGTGCTTGTCGGGCGGGCTGGGGGTGAGCGGGTTTGTTGCCAACGAGCGGGCGGACGGGGAGGACGGGTATCGGTCCCCGTGGCAGCGGTTGCCCGACCGATACTGGACCGGACCGGACACTTGGGCGAACCCCTGGGAGGACTGGCAGATCCAGGGGGGCAAGCTCGTCTGCACGAAGGCTGCCCGGGGGAACCGGAACGTCCACTGCCTCACCCACCAGCTCAACGACGCAAGCGCCGAGGCCGAGATCGCCGTGACCGTCGAGTATTGCGGGGCGAAGGCGAGCGAGACGGGCGAGGGGCTGGTCGAGCAGATCGGAAAGGGCGAGGGGGACCGGGCGGTCGGCTCGGCGGGGATGGAGATCGGCATCCGGGTGAAGGACCCGATCGACGACTACCGCAGCCGCCTGCTGTTCGGCTCCGGAATGCCCGTGGGCATCACCGGGGCGGGCGAGCTGGTGATCGGCCGCCGCGCCCGGGCGGAGTCGCCCGCGTTGGCCGCCGCGCTGGCCGCCGGGAAGCCCGTGCTGCTGGTGTGCAGGATTCGTCCGGAGCCGGGCAAGGGGACGTTCGAGATCGAGCTGGAGGCGGTGGGGCACGGCACGGTGAGGCAGACGGGGATCGCCGCCGAGCAAGTGGCCGGGAACGTCGCCCTGGTAAACAACCTGCCGGAGAACGTGGCGAAGGTCAAGCCCGCCGGGCTGTTCGCCTTCTCCGACTGGACGATCGCCGGGCCGAAGATCACGGCGTCGCCGGGCCAGGGCTTCGGGCCCATCCTCTGGACGTTGTACACGCTGAGCAAGCGGGTGATGAAGATGACGGCCCAGATGCCGCCGCTCGGCCCGGCCGACCGCGACACGGCCGAGCTCCAGACGCAATCCGCCGCCGGGTGGAAGACCGTCGCCGCGGCGAAGATCGACCCGCTGGCCCACACGGCGACGTTCCGCGTGGCCGACTGGGATGACTCGAAGGACACGCCCTACCGCGTGCTTTGGACGCAGGAGTTCACCGACGGCACCGCCGAGGAGCATACCTGGTCCGGCACCGTGCGCAGGGACCCGAAGGAGAAGCCCGAGATCGTGGTGGCCGGATACTGCTGCTTCATCGACTACCTGTTCCCCAACGTCGATCTCGTCCGGCAGACAGCACAGGTCGACCCAGACGTGATGCTCTTCACCGGCGACCAGATCTACGAGGGCGTCGGCGGGTTCGGGATCATTCGCGAGGGCGACATCCACCGGATGACGGTCAACTACTTGCGAAAGGTCGCCTTGGTGGGGTGGAGCTTCCGGGAGTTTTCCAAGGACCGGCCGACCGTCTGGATGCCCGACGACCACGACGTCTACCACGGCAACCTTTGGGGCGCCGGCGGCCGGAAGATCACGCTGGAGGAATGGAACGGCAAAACCGAGTATCAAGGATCGCCGTGCACCGGCTCGAAAGGGGGCTACGTGCAGCCGGCCGAGTTCGTCAAGGCGGTCGAGCGGACGCAAACCGCCCATCTGCCCGACCCGTTCGACCCCACGCCGGTCGAGCAGGGCATCGGCGTCTACTACACGGCCATGGACTACGGCCGCGTGAGCTTTGCGATTCTCGAAGACCGCAAGTTCAAGTCCGGGCCGATGGCCGTGTTTGAGCACAAGAGCCACCGGCCCGACTGGATCACCGACCGCGCGGCCGCCCTGGCCGCCGACGTGCCCGAGGCCGTGCTGCTTGGGGACCGGCAACTGAAGTTCCTCCGCGACTGGGTGGCCGACTGGTGTGAGGTCGACTGCAAGATGGCCGTCTCCCAGACGATCTTCTCGGGCGCGGCGACCCATCACGGCGCGCCCGGCCACTTCCTGGTGGCCGACATGGACTCCAACGGTTGGCCGCAGAGCGGGCGCAAGGCGGCCCTGGACCTCATCCGCCGCGGGCACGCGCTGATGCTGGCCGGAGATCAGCACGTGCCGACGATTATCCAACACGGCATCCGCGAGCACCACGACGCCGGGTTTTCCTTCTGTGTGCCCGCCGGGGCCACCGGGTATCAGCGGTGGTGGCGGCCCGAGGAGATCGGCGAGATGGAGCGTGTCGGCGAGCGGCACGACGATCGGCCGAACACGGGCGAGTACGCCGACGGGTTCGGCAACCTGGTCGACGTCTGCGCCGTGGCCAACCCGCCGATCGAGAGGAACTGGACGACCCGGCTCGACATGGGGCAGAAGAAGTCGGCCGGGTTCGGCGTGGTCCGCGTCGACAAGAGGCAAGGGACGTTCACCCTGGAGGCGTGGCCCGTCGGCGTCGATCCGACCGGAGCCGGTGCCGAGAACGCCCAGTATCCCGGCTGGCCGATGACCGTCACGGCGGCCGACTGCGGCGGGGCCGCCAACCCGACCTTGCCGCCGGTCGTGCTCCAAGGCTGGAACCGCGAGGTGCTGCCCGTCGTCCAAGTCTGTGACGCGTCGGGCGAGCTGGTGACCATGGCTCGCATGACGGGCCGGCGGTTTTCGCCCCGCGTGTTCGATCCCGACGGCGAGTATACGGTCCGCCTGATCGTCGCCGAGGCCGCCGATCCGCGCGATCGCGTGCTGAAGACGTTCGAGAAGGTCCGCGTTGGGCCGGGCGGGGAGTTGGTGGCGCGATTCGAGGGGTGAGGCGCAGGAGCCGTCTCAAAACGGGTGAAGCCACCTCACCACGGGTTCCCGAGCTCCGTTGAGTTGGCTGCGCAATGGCAGATCGATCATGGGCCTCTGGCTTGAAGTCGGCTCAGGCGCTGAGAATCCGCACGAGCTTCGCCAGGACCTCCTCGATCTTGGCGGCGCTTATCGTCCCCGCCCGATAGAGGATGATGCTGCTCTCAGCCGTGAAGAGGCGGTTGGGGCGAATATTGCTGGCCTGCCGCAAGCCCCCGCTGGTGAAGTCGTGATCCGCCACCGGCACCGCGTAGCTGTCGGCGATCGCCTGGCTTGTGATTTGGCAGAGGATGACGTCGTCGCCGGTGAGCGTTGCCACCACCAATGCCGGTCGCTTCTTCGTTGCACTCAGATCCGAAAACGGAAACGGTGCCACGACCACATCGCCCTTTACAAATGCGCCCATGCAGCATCCTCCTCCGGGCGATCCCAATCGCGGCGAAGCACCGGTTCAGAGGCCAGCATGGTCCCACGGGCACCGCCGTCGCGCGCTGCCAGGAGATCGGCCACATCGCGCTCCAGCAAGTACGAGACGAAATCATAAACGACGGGCAGTTTTTCCGCCGGCAATTGGCGCAATCGCTCCTCGATCTCGGCAATCGTCACAGATGCCATGGTCGTCCTTCCTTCGCATCGGGCGGTAAACCGGCCAAAGGCCGGACAAAGAGGTCAGGAGTCTCTGTTTGGCCAAGGGCCTTTCTCATCGTTTATTCTACCGGGCGCTATCCCGATTCGTCAACGCTCAGCGCCGCGTGGCCCTTGTAGCGGTCGATGATCGGGCGGGAACACCTCATCGAGCTCGCTCCAGCGGCTTATCCCGCAGGTCGAACACCCAGTGTCCCTTCGGATCGCGGCGGCTGTCGAGCCGAAAGGAGCAGCCGAAGATGGCCGAGGTTTGGAAGCTGGCGGCGTCAGGCTCCTCGGGGACGTACGCCGCCTCACCCGGCTGGTGGATTCGGAAGACGACCGGGTCCTTGCGGGCGTCGGCCAGCCAGAACTCGCGGACGCCGGCCTTGAAGTAGGCCTCGGGCAACCGGCGCGTGTCCTTGCCCACCGAGCTGTCGCTGACGATCTCGACGATCAAGTCGGGCGGGCCTTCCAGCTCGATGTAGTGCCCAGGCTCGTGCGTGGCGGCGGGAATGAGCCGAACGCGCCCCGTGTCTAGCGCCTCGTGGGAGACGAAGAGCCCGTCCGGCTCGACGGACAGGTCGCCTTGGGGACAAGACACCCGGCTGCGGGCGGTGAACACGTAGCCCAGATTCCGCCGTTTCACGCACGGAGAGACCATGCCGACGATCTCGGTCTTCAGCGTTCCGTGGCAGAACAGATCCTCGGGCTGCATGTCGACCTCGATTCGCCCGGCAACGTAATCGATTCTGCCCCTTTCCGGGAAATCCTCCGAGAGTGCCCAGCGGCGGAATTCGGCGAGGGACCGAATCGTCAGAGGGATCTCCACCTGCTCTTGGAAGATCACGGAAGTCGCCATCACGGCACCTGAGGAGATGCGATTTCGGCCAACGGCAACCCCTCGTTCCCAAGTTCCAGCTTGGGAACGCACATCAAGTTGGGTTCCCAAGCTGGAGCTTGGGAACCAGAGACGCCTCGGAACACACGATTCCGGCCAACGGGAAGAGCGGTTGGCCGAATGCCCGCCCTCATCACCCATTCTACGCGCACGGCCGTGCCGGCAGCAAGAGGATTCGTGGGGAAGCCCCAGGTGGTCGCGGTCTTTGCGCCGGGGCTCACCCCGATTCCGAGGCCCGGTCTCACGCGGGCTGCTCGCTCTCGTCCGCGGCGAGCGTTAACGCGAACTCGCGGTTCTCGCGCTGGACGTTTTCCGCGAACTGATCGACCGTGACGAGGCTCTGCTTGCCCGAGTCGCGGTTGCGGACCATCAGCGCGCCGGCCTCGACCTCTTTGGCCCCGATCGTGCAGAGGTAGGGGATCTTTTGCAGCCGCCCCTCGCGGACCTTCTTGCCGATGGTCTCGTTCCGCCCGTCGAGCTCCGCGCGGACGCCGGCCCGGTGGAGCGTGGCGAGCGTCTCCCGGGCGTAGTCCAACTGGTCGTCGGTGATGGTCATCAGGCGCGCTTGGATCGGGGCGAGCCAACAGGGGAACGCCCCGGCGTAGTACTCGATCAGGAAGGCCATGGTGCGTTCCAGGCAGCCGATCGAGGCGCGATGGATGACGACGGGCCGCTTCTGGGTGCCGTCCCTGTCGGTGTAGAGCATGTCGAACCGTTCGGGCAGGGCGAAGTCGATCTGGATCGTGAAGATCGTCTCTTCCTTGCCCAGCACGTTCCGCATCTGCACGTCGAGCTTGGGTCCGTAGAAGGCGGCCTCGCCCTTGGCCACCTCGTACTTCAAGCCCGCCCTGTCCATGATCTCGACGAGGATCTTCTCCGACATTGCCCAAAACTCGGGATTGTCGACGAACTTCTCCGAGTCGTCGTCCCGAAGCGACGCCCGGTAGGAGATCACGTCCTTGATCCCCAGGCAGGTCATGATGTAGTCGACCAGGTCGATGACGCCGAGAAACTCCTCGGCGAGCTGTTCGGGCGTGCACATGATGTGCGCGTCGGCCAAATGGAACATCATCACCCGAATCAGCCCGCTCAGCTCGCCCGACTGCTCCCGCCGAAACTGCGGCGAGATCTCGGCCAGGCGCATGGGCAGCTCCCGGTACGAGCGGGGCCGGTGGTTATACATCATGAAATGATGGGGGCAGGTCATCGGCCGAAGCACGAACTCCTCGCCGGCCACGTCCATGGGCGGATACATGCTCTCCTGGTAGTGTTCCCAGTGCCCGGAAGTCTCGTAGAGCTTCTTTCGCCCAAGCGGCGGCGTGTAGACGTGGCTGTAGCCGCGGGCCAGCTCGGCGTCGACGGCGAACCGCTCCAGAACGCGCCGCAGCGTGGCGCCCTTCGGCAACAGGAGCGGCAACCCCCGGCCCACCTCTTCCGACGTGACGAACAGCTCCAGCTCGGCGCCGATTCGCCGGTGATCCCGCTTCATGGCCTCTTCGCGGGCCGCGATGTAGGCGCGTAGCTCCTTCTTGCTGGGGAACGCGAGCCCGTAGACCCGCTGCATCATCGGCCGCTTCTCGCTGCCCCGCCAGTACGCCCCGGATACGCGATCCAGGCAGAAGCCCAGACTCCTCAGGTGCAGGGACGACTCCACGTGGGGGCCGGCGCACAGATCGACGAAGTCGCCGGTATGGTAGACGGAAACCACAGGGTTGCCTTGGGCCTCCAGGTCCTCGATCAGCTCGAGCTTGAACGGCTCGCGGTCGGCGGGGAAGAGCTGCTTGGCTTCCTCGATTTCCAGCTCCTTCCGCTCAAAGGCCGCACCCTCGCCGATGATCGCCCGCATCTCGTCTTCGATCTTCGGCAACAGCTCCGCGGTGATCCCCTGAGCGTCGGGGAGCAGAAAGTCGTAGTAGAAACCGTTCTCGATGGCCGGGCCGATCCCCAACTGGACGGAGGGGATCAGCCGCTTGACGGCGGCGGCCAGCACATGGGACAAGGAATGGCGGCAAACCTGGATCTCCACGTCGATGCTCCTTGAGTAAGCTGGCCACGTGGCGCGGTTCCCGGAGTGCGACGCAAAAGACATCTTCACGAACCGGAAGCCGGCGCTTCCTGCGCGCCAATTAGCGTAAGGCCGTGGCGAAAAACCGCGCCCCGTGCCGCTGGCGTCTCGGCAGTCGGTGCCGGCACGGGCGAGATGCCCGTGGCACCCTACGCCGCGTGCTCGTGGTGCCTCCATCTCGACGGACCGCCCGCGCCGGGGGCAGGTTCTTGGGTTCCCGGCAAAAAAGCCCGCAACCGTGGCCGGGCAAACGACGCCTACGCCAGCGCCTTGCGGACCGATTCCAACCGGCCGGCCGAGCCGAGCTTGGCGTTTTTGTGGGCGATATACTCGGCGAAGGCGGGCATGAACTTCTTGCCGGGGGTCCGCGGGTCGAAGTCCTCCGGCTGGTCGCGGAACGACTCGCGGTAGACGGCGCACCAGACGAGCCGGCCGTCGGTGTCGATGTTGATCTTGCACACCCCCATTTTGGCGGCCGGCAGATACTGGTCCTCCGGCACCCCGCTGGCCCCTTTCATCGCCCCGCCGGCGCTGTTGATCCGCTCGACCCACTCTTGGGGCACGCTGCTGGAGCCGTGCATCACGAGGGGAAAATTGGCCGGCACGACCTTCTGGATCTCTTCGAGCCGGTCGAGGCGTAGTCCCTGGGAGCCACTGAACTTGTAGGCCCCGTGCGAGGTACCGATGGCGACAGCCAGCGAATCGCAGCCGCTTCCTTCGATGAATTCGGCCGCCTGATCGGGCTCCGTAAGACACACGCTGCCGACGATGTCTTCCTCGACCCCGCCAAGCTGCCCCAATTCGGCCTCCACCACGACGCCCTTCTCGTGCGCCCGGTCGACGACCCGCTTGGTAATCTCGATATTCTTTGCGAACTCCTCGTGCGAGGCATCGATCATCACCGAGCTGTAGAAGCCGCTGTCGATACAGTCGTAGCAGGCTTCCTCGGTCCCGTGATCCAGGTGCACGGCGAAAATGGCTTCCGAGAAGACCTCGTCTGCCGTGCGGATCATCGCTTCCAGGAAACGCTTGTCGGTGTAGCCTCGGGCCCCCCGAGAGATCTGAAGAATGAACGGCGCGCTCACGGCCGGGTCCGCTGGGTCGTCGTTCGATGCCGGCTTTCCCAGGTTCCCCCGGAACAGGCCCACCGTCTGCTCCAGATTGTTGATGTTGTATGCCCCCAGGGCGTAGTTTCCGTGGGCAATCCTGAAGAGGTCCTTGGTCGTAACGATCATTGATTCTTCCCCCTTCCGGTCCGCCTCGAAGCGGCCGATTCTTGAACAGGCTTAACCCACAGGCCAGTTTGGCTTTCCTTCAAAACGTGAAATTTTATCGGATCACAGGCCGGCTTGCCAGGGCATTCTTCAGGGGGGGGAGCGATCAGCGTTGCCCCGCCCGCCGGTTTCGGGTTATGATCGCCACTCGGTCGCCTGGAAACCGCCTCATAGCATCAGAAGGAGTCAGCCCCGCGATGGCCCACGAGGAGCAAGTTGAGGTTCACTGGCACGAGCACGCCGTCTCGCGCGAGGAACGAGAGGAACTGAACGGACACAGGGGATGCGTGGTTTGGTTCACCGGCCTGAGTGCCTGCGGCAAGAGCACCGTGGCCAACCTGGTGGATCACAAGCTCCACTCGATGGGGGCCCGCAGCTTCGTGCTCGACGGGGACAACATCCGCCACGGCTTGAACGCCACGCCCGACATGCTCCGCCAGCGGCATGGCGACGAGTTCGGCAAGCGGTTCGGCCTGGGATTCTCCGCCCAGGACCGGGAGGAGAACATCCGCCGGATCGGCGCGGTGGCCAAGCTGTTCTGCGATGCCGGGATCGTCGCCATCACGGCGTTTATCAGCCCCTACCGGGTTGACCGCGACCGGGTTCGCGCCTTGGTGGCCGAGGGTGACTTCATCGAGATCTTCGTGGATGCCCCGCTGGAGGTGTGCGAGAAGCGTGACCCCAAGGGGCTCTATCGCAAGGCCCGTGCGGGGGAGATCAAGGGCTTCACGGGGATCGACGACCCTTATGAAGCGCCCGAGAAGCCGGAACTCGTGCTCGACGCGGGCGCCAAGTCGCCCGAAACGCTGGCCGACGAGGTCCTCGCCTTTCTCCGATCGGCCGGCAAGGTCCGGTAGGTGCCGCTACTTGAGGACCAGCACGACGGGCTCGCTGGTCCCGGCCGCGGGCCTGTTGGCCTGCCACCCGCCAGGTGAGCTGCCACGGGTATCCGCCAGATCGAGATTGGGGGATTGGAAACCTGGGCGCGGGGCGCGAACATCGTTTCGGCCTGTGCGTACTGAACCCGGGCTCCATCGCGTGGTCTGGCCACCTGGTTGCAAATGGCATACCAGTTGCGGGCCTCTCCGCCAAATCAATCGGTTCCGCCGCAAAGGGGTTGACTCCCTCGCGGGACAAGTTGTAGACTTTGCACTTGGGATACTGTCTTCGTGCACGCCAGTCAGTAAGAAGGAAGCTTTGCTGAGGAATCGGCGATCCCAGGCGATCAGTCGGTGATAGTCTCTCGGGCAACCGCCGAAAGGGATTGGGGTTCTCGTCTGGTCTTGTCTGCTACAGGCTCGCCCGGGGGACGGTCCTGATCGTCACGTGGAAGACAAACCCGGTTCCAAGGAAGGGAGCCAACGTCTCATGGGCGAGGTGTCGGGCAAAGACGTGAAGCCGCGTGCCCAGGCCGCGCTGGCCACCAGCCCCATTCACGAACTGCGGGATTTGCGAGTTGAGCAGCAGAATGGTGCGTTGGTCATTTGCGGAACCGTTTCGAGTTTCTATCACAAGCAGTTGGCACAGGAGGTTGTCCGGGCGGTCTGCCGCGAAATCGCGTTGATCAACTCGGTACATGTCCGGTAGTCTGCCCCGCATGCCGTGTGAGGACCCGTTGCGCCCCGTTGCGCTGCGATGAGGATAGCTTGGAGAAAGGATTGGGGACACGGAAGTTCCTCGGGGTTATCGTTGTTGCCGGGAACTGAAAGGAACCAGCCGGCAACGGCGAGGAGGAAGCCATGGACGATCTCTCATACGGCGTCGCGCGCGTCTTGTCGCCGGACGATTTCCCGAACGACCCCCTGCCGGAGACGCTGGCGGAAGCCGAGAGGCTTGCCGCATTCATCGAGCGGGCGGTCTGGCGTGAAACCGGCGGTGGAGTGCGGGACCTCCGCGTGGAAATTAGCCGGGAAGGCGTGCTTATCGCCGGACGCTGCGACACGTACTACACCAAGCAGAAGGCCCAGCACGCCGCCATGGGCGTGCCCGGCGGAGGCCAGTTGACCAACCGAATCGTGGTCACCTGACCGGCGGGCAGTCAGCCGCTCCCCGCAGCCACGTCTGCCTCCTGTTGATGCTAGCTTTGCCAGCATCATCTTAAGGACAGAGCATACCTCGCCCGGCCTCTTGGAGCTTCGCTGGCAGCGTGAATCGCCCGCAGTGCCCCCACGAGTCGGGTCCAGAATGCCCTCGCACCTGAATTCGTTTGCGCCTTGGCGCCTTTGCGAGAGACAATCCGCGCCAATACCAGCGGATCCCCATCAGCGGCTCCCCTTGCCACGCAGCAATTGGTCCGCCCAGGCGGCGTCGGCGGCGTCGAGCGGAGGGGTCGGATCGGCCTTGTAGTCGAGGTCGTCGTAGCGGCCGTTCTGGTACGACAGGTCGACCAGGGCCTGAAGATCCAGCGGGGCGTCGGGATCGGTCTGGCGGAGAGGAATCCCGATCACGGGAAGTCGCTCCGCGAGCGGGGCGCGATAGATCTCGAACCGGTCCAACTCCCAGCCGCGACGCACGCAAATCTGGTACGTCGTGCGATGCGACGGCGGAATCCGCCCCGGGGGACACGAGAACACGCGGTGTCCGGTCCGCGTCAGGTCGATTTCCACCAGGCTCACACGCGCGGCCCGGGCCTCGCGCCGCTTCCTGAGGTAGAGATCCTGGCCGTCGCCCGGGAGCTTGTTGGCCGGGCTCAACAACTCGATCAGCGTGATCACGCGATTGCCCGAGGCGGCGTTGACGATCTCGATGCAGCCTTGGGATATGGGCTCGTCGGGCAGGTGAATCACCAGGGGCTCCGCGACCGCCGGATCGCTGACCGCGGCAACACCCGACCGTTGCGCCCGGCCGTGCTCCACGACGTGCACGTCGGGATAGATGCTCCGCACCTCCCCCTCCGGAGCCTCGACAAACACCCGCTCCTCCACGCGAGCCCGCAGATCGGGCGGCAAGCGGGGTTGGAGCTGATCCCGGGCGTACACGATCAGACTCTCATGCACGTCGCTCCAATGCTGCTCCAGGTACGGGTCCATGCCGGGAAACGGGCTTTTCATCGATACGCCTCCCCATGATGGCTTCGCGTCCAACCTGCCGATCGGTCCGTGGACCGGCCCGGTTGCCGGAACTCACTCGGCCGGCGCCCATTCTATCAGCCCCCGGCCTCCTTCGACCAAACGCCCGCGATTCTCGTCCCGCACGCCTTGCACTTGCCGCCGTCGAGGTTGATCGTGTCGACGGAGTACCCGTCGCGTTGGACGACCTTCTCCCGGCAGTTCGGGCAGAACGTCGTCTCCGCGTCTTCCACCCCGCGGACGTTGCCGATGTACACGTAACGAAGGCCGCACTCCCGGGCGATCGCCCGGGCCTCGACGAGCACTTCGATCGGCGTGGGGGGCAAATGCGTCAGCTTGTGCTGCGGGTGGAAGCGGGAGAAGTGCAACGGATAGTCCGGACCCAGGTTTTCGAGCAGCCAATCGCACATCCGGCGGATCATGTCCATCTTGTCGGTGTACGTGGGGACGATCAGGTTGGTCACCTCGAACCAGACGCCCCGCCGCTTGAGCGTCACGAGCGTGTCGAGGATCGGCTGGAGCTTCCCCGAGTTGAGCGTCGCGTAGATCTCCTCGCTGAAGCTCTTCAGATCCACGTTCGCCGCGTCGAGCACCCCGGCAAGCTCCTCCAGGGCCTCCGGCCGGATGTAGCCGCAGGTGACCCAGACGTTCTTGATGCCTTTGGCCCGGGCCAGCTTGGCCGTGTCGTACATGTACTCGTACCAGACGGTCGGCTCGGAGTACGTGTAGGCGATCGACGGGCTTCCCAAACGCTGGGAGAGCGCGACCACGTCTTCCGGGAACATGCTCAGGCGGTCCATGTCGGCGCGGGTCAGCGAAGTCAACTCCTCCGGATTGAGCCGGATCGACTCGCCGCGGGGGTCCTTGCTCTCCTCCGGCTTCCGTTGCGAGATGTCCCAATTCTGGCAGTTCAAGCACCGGAACCCGCACCCGGACGAGGCAAACGAGAAGACGTCGGTGCCGGGCAGGAAGTGCAAGAGCGGTTTCTTTTCGATGGGGTCCAGGCCGAGCGAGCAGGCGTTGCCGTACGAGAGCGTATACAGCGTGCCGTCCTTGTTCACCCGGTTGCGGCAGCGGCTGCGGTCTTCCGGCTCCAACAGGCAGTCGTTGGGACAGAGCTTGCACTGGACGTTGCGCCCCAGCTTGAGGTAGTGCCGCGCCTCCCGGACCCAGCCCCGCTTCTGCCACAGCTCCCAGAGCCGGCCTCGGGGGGCGTCGTTCTTGAATACGTCGGTCGTGGCCAGGCTCGTGGTCACCGACTGCACGGCGCTCATCACACCCGCGACCGGACCGCCTCCCCGCTTGACCAGATAGTACGCTCCCGCACCGCCCGCCCCCACACACGCCAGCCCGAAAACGCCGTACTTGAGAAACCGCCGGCGCGAAGCGCGCCCGACGGGCGGCGCTTCGACCTCCTCGGCGCTGGCCGGGCGGTTCACGTCTTGGCTCGCTTCTTGATCCATCCCCATCTCCTCAGAGCGAAGTAGATGGTGGTCGAGCTGTGGGCCAGGAAGATGACGATCAGCGGCCATTCAAAAATCTTGTGGACGTCGAGCGCCGCCTGGGGGCTGATCACCTTGCTGAAGCCGTACTCTCCGCAGAGGGCAAACCCTGTCAAAATGTATAGTATCACCAGCGGCAGCAAGAGCCAACCGCTCACGCGGACGGTCTTCATCAGCCAATAGTTGACCTTCCCTCTTGCCATGGGCACGCTTCCTCCGTCTACCGCCGCGACCTGCACGGCACAACTCACCTCGGCGACGTCCACAGGACCACCACGCCGCTAAGCACGTTCAACCCGGCCACGAACAGACAAACGGCAACCACCCCCATCACGGGGATCAGAAGCGTGCTGACCAACAGCGCCCCCAGGGCCGCGCCGAGATAGTCGGCCGTATACAGCCGCGCGGCCGTCGAGGAGACCGTGTGGAAGTCGGCCTTGCCTGCCAGGGGGAACTCCAATCCTACCAGCACCGCCAGCACCAGGGCCAGAAGGGGCACCGCCACCTGCGAGGCCACGGCCGCGGCCGCCGCGCTGCCGATCCGCCCCAACAGAATCAACACCAGCGGCAAGCAAGCCGCGTAGGCGGCCACCGCAAACTCCAGCCCGGCCAGGTCCCGGCGCGACCTTCGGGCAAGCATCCGGTTCATCATCGCCGAGCCGATCCCCAGCCCAAGCATGAACATGGTGACGATCAATCCCACGCGATGGTACACGCAACCATACAGAATCTGGAACGCCACCAACAGCACGACCTCCAGGGCCGAGGCCGCCAGCCCGGTGGTGAAGAGGGCAAACGAGACGGGCCGGGCGCGCACCAAGGCGATCACGAGGATCAGCAGCAGTCCGCCCTCCAGCAGCCCGAAGCGTACGCGGAACTGGCTGATCCAGTAGCGGAGGTGGTAGTAGTAGAGAATGGGGCTGAAATCCTCGTTCACCGGGGCGTCTTCGGAGATCGCCCTGCGCACCCCCTCCAGGCGAAGCGGCCGGAGCACGTCGCCCTCGAGATAGGGCCGCTTGACCCACTCCGCGAGAATCCCCTTTTCCTCGAGGCGCGTGGCGATCTCGGTGGTCAGCGGTCCGTCGGAGGCCAGAAAGTAGATCCGGCCGGCCGGAAGGATGAGCACGTTCTGGAACACGTCGCCGAGCGTCCGGTGGGCCACGGCAATCAGGTTCGCCAGTTCCTCGCTCAAGTAGTTCTCATATTGCCCCAGCGAGATCGAGATCACTCCGTCGCTCGCCAGGCGCCGGCTCACTTCCTCGAAGAACTCCCGGGTGTAGAAGCGGTTGATCTGGGACGTGGAGGGGTCGGGAACGTCGACGATCACCACGTCGTACCGGTAGGGCTCCGCCGCCTGCCGGACGAAGAGCCGCCCGTCGGTCGTGAACACGCGGATCCGCCCGAGCGGATCGGCCAGGCTCTCGGGCAGGTACCTCTCGGCGACGCGGATGATTTCCGGATCGAGCTCGACGTAGTCCACTCCGACGTTGCCCTCGCCGCCCTCGGCCTCGCCGCGGCCGTCCTCCCAATACTTGAGGATCTCCTGGGCCGTGCCGGACACGCCGCCCGAAATGAGAAGCACCCGCTCGGCGTCGGGCCGCTGCGACATGGCGTAGTGGACGGTTTCCTCCACCTCCTTGTCCGCGTAGTGGATCGCCTCGTTGCCGCCCGCCGCCTGGGCGGAGAACAGGGCCACCCCGTTGTGGATGAAGTTGTACTGACCCGACGACTCGGTGACGATCAGGCGGCCATAGGGTGAATTGCCTTGGTAAAGGATCGCTTGCCCGGGGTGCTGAATTCGGGTGGAGAGGTCGTCCAGATCGTACGTCGCAACGAGCCCAACCATCGCCACGGTAGCGACGCCCGCGATCCCGAGCAGTATCCGCCGGCCGAACCGCAGGGCGACCAGGCCCGCGAACAGGAGGTTCAAGACGGCCGGGAAGTAGAGGATCCGGAAATGGTCGAACCAGTAGACGAGCACGAAGCTGAACAGCAGCCCGCCGACGACATCGCCCACGTTGTCCAGGAAATAGACCTGGCCGATGCTCGAAGAGTCCTCTTTCGAAGCGAGGATCAACGAGCAGAGCGTGAGCAGGAAGCCGGCGATCAGGCAATACGGCGCCAAGAGCACGAAGCAACTGAGCACCGTCTCCGTCACCCCGACTTCCGCGCCCCGGACGAAGACCAGGTCGCGCACGGAGCGCAACAGCCACACGTCGCCGATCGGCAGCACGGCCACGAGGATCTGGGCGACGATGAGAACGGCGATCGGGTCCCTGAGCCTGGGGGCGATCTTGCCCAGGTACGAGCCCGCCCCCGTCAGCAGGAGCCAGTTCCCCAAGACGATCCCGAAGATCAGCTCATTGCCCGAAAAGACGCCGAGAAGCTCCCGCATCAGCACGAGCTGGGTGACGAACGCGGAGACGCCCAGGGCGCAAATCGCCAGGAACAAGACCAAACGGTTCCGCTGGGTGGGCATGGGGAACGAAGAGATCGCCTGGGGCTACTCCTCCGATTGCTCGAAGGCTTGCACTTGATACGTCAGGACCATGGCCTCAGGGCTTTTCCAGCCGTCGGGGGGGAGTCCCGCCTTCTGGGAGAGGTGGCGCATGAACTCCTCCGGATCGGGCAGTTGCTCCCACACCTGGGGCAGATACGTTGCTTGCCGCCCTCCGACTTGGAGCACAACGCCGTCGACCTTCGGACGCAGCTTCGCGAGGAGATCCTCGGGCGATTCGTGCTCCAGGCGCTGGGGGATCGTCAGCACGCTGACTTCGATCTCCAGGTCGTCCAGCTCCTCCGGCTTCACCGGTGGAAACCGCGGGTCCTCGGTGGCGGCGCTTCTGGCCCGCTCGATCACCGCCCGGCGTAGCTCCTCCTGGGGAAAGATGCTCCCGATGCAGCCCCGAAGCTCGCCCTTCTTGGTCAAGGTGACGAAGCACGCCCGCCGCTGAGTGAGGCCGTCGGTCATCTCGGCCGCGTCGACCGAAGGCAGCGGCCCGCGCGTGACCACCTCGGTGACCGTCTTCTCCGCCAGCTCCAGGAGGATCTTCCCGTCATCCGGCGAAAGCTCAGACGCCGCTTCGTCCGAAAAACCGAAGGTCGGCGGCTCCTCGGGCGGCTCACCTTCGCCCGGCTCGAAGAAGGCAATCGCCGCATAGCCTACCACGCGCGACTTGTCGCCCGATATGTCGCCGCTGTTGCGACAGTCGAGCAGCTTCGCCCGCCAACCGTGCTTCTTGGCCAAATAGATGAGGGTCAGGATCGGCCCTTTGCCGCAGGCGTCCGCGCGTTGCATCCGGTCGACGTCCAAGTCGCAGATCGCCCGGATGCAGGAGGAATCCGACTGCTGGGCGGCCTCGTACGGGAGGTAGTGGCTCAGGTCGGAGCTGGCCACGAGGATCGTCTGGTCGTTGAGGACGCCTTCCATCGCCTCGGCGACCTTTTCCGGCTCCACGCGGCCAAACACGATGGGCACGATCGTGAAATCCTTGAGCGTCCTCTGGAGGAAAGGCAACTGGACCTCCAACGAATGCTCCCACGTGTGGGGCGTGTCCTCGCCGAACGGCGGCAGCTCCTTGGGCGCCTGGCGCCACCAGTCCGGCCGGTTCACCTCGCATTTCGGATTGGTGACCAGCGGCCGTCGCTTGGCAAGCTCCACCGCGCGTGGCGAGAGCCGGAGCAAGCCGAGCGGCGTCTCGTAGGCGTCGACCTCGGGGACGCTCGCCCCTTCGAAGTCGGCGTAGTGGCTGGGGGCCATCACGATCACCGTGTCGACGTCGCGGCCCTCGAGCTGCTTGTAGGCCACGGCGGCGACCGGCCCCGAGTAGTCGTAGCCCGCGTGCGGACAGACCAGCCCACGAAGCTTCTTCACCGGGGCCGGCTTCACTTCCGCGAGATACTTGTCGACCTCTTGCGCCAGCTCCTCCCGCCGCCGCGGGTAGAAGAGCCCTGCGACGGCCGGCCCGCGGACCTTCTCGATGGTTGCCGACGTCCCCGGCGGCCCCGAGCCGCCATCGCCGGCCCGGCCCGTCACGGGTGCAGCCAGGTCGCAGCCGCCGAAGCCGCCGACGGTCACCAACACGACGATCAGCCAGCCGGTCCGAGTCATGATTTCCCCCTCCACCTGATGGAGCCGACCCAACCGCCATCTTACCTCGGGCGTCGATCGTTGGGGAGAGCGGCCGGGGCTGCCGATCCGTGGCTCTCGCCTCGTGCCCAGGCAGAACCCAACAACGCGGCGTGAGCGGTTCGCGGCAGCCGGTGTGGTGCGCGACTAGTGGTCTGTCCACTTCGACTTTGCACGTTGGGTGCCACTGCTGGCTTGGCCAGCAGCGCCGGAAGCACGGTTGGACAAGCCAACCGTGGCACCCGTAGATCCAGACCACTAGTGGTCTGTCCAATTCGAGTTTACGGGTGCCACGGGCATCTTGCCCGTGCTCTCGTAGCTGCACTGGCGAGACGCCAGTGGCACCCGACCGGCAAAGTCAATCTGGCCAGACCACTAGAGCGCCGCAGGCGTTATGGCGACCCGTCGCGAGTCGGACGACCGCTCACACGCTCGATCTGAGGCTCTCGGCCAATCGCTGGAGGACCTTGCTGCAATCGCTCGGATCGAGGTGGACCTGGATCAGGCTCATTGCGCGGGTGTCGGCCTGGGCGGAACGGAGTGCGCGGTCGAACTCCCCTTCGGTGCGCACCTCGTAGCCGGTTCCGCCACCGAGCACCTCCGGCAGCTTGTGGTACTGCCAGGGATGGATTTCGTTGAACTCGTGGTCGCCCGCGTGCAGAAGACGCTCGGTGCCGTAGCCCTGGTTGTCGAGGACGATGACGATCGGACTGAAGCCGTGGCGCACGATGGTCGACAGCTCCATGCCCGTCATCTGAAACGCCCCGTCGCCCACCAGCACCACGGGGCGCAAGTCGGGCCGGGCGACCATGACCCCGAGCGCGGCGGGGACGGCGAAGCCCATCGACGCGTAGTAGGCCGGGCTGAGGAACTCCGTCTGGCGATGGATCACCAGCTCCGTCGAGGCGAACAGCGCGTCGCCCACGTCGGCGATCACCACCGTCGAATCGTCCAGGGCCAGGTTCAGCCGGGCGATCAGCCGCTGGATCGTAATCGGCTCGTCGGGACAGAGCTGGAAAGCCGCGCCGTTGGAGTTCGGATTCATAGCGGGGAAGTGCTCGGGCGCTTTCAGTCCGGCGGCCACCAGCCCTTCGAGGAAGTCGGCCAGCAGGACGCCGTGAAAGTGGTGGTGGCTGATGCGGAGCGTCTCGCTGGTGGCATAAATACACCGTAAGGGGTCCAGCTTGGCCGTGTAGATCCCCATGTCGATGTCGGTCAGAAACGCGCCCAGGACGATCACGCAGTCGCTCTCTTCGACCAGCTCGGTGACGTCCTCGCGGCCCATGGCCCCTGCGTAGATGCCGGCAAACCGCGGATGGGTCTCGCTGACCACGCTCTTGCCCAGAATGGTGGTCGTGATCGGTATTCCCGCGCCTTCGGCCAGGGCCAGCAGTTGGTCCTGGAGGCCGAGCCGGTGAATCTCCACGCCTGCCAGGATCACCGGCCGTCGGCTCTTGGAGATCCGCCGCGTGGCTTCGGCCAGGGCTTCGGCCAGCGCGTCGGGCTCGCTCTCCTGCTCGGTGAACGCCGGGGTATGGGGTCCCTCGGGCACCACGTGGACCATGTCGCGGGGCAGCTCGATGTAGCCGGGCCGACGTCTGCGGACCACCGCGTCGAACACGCGGTCGATCTCGCGGAACGCCGTGTCCGGGTGGTGCAACTCGGCCGTGGCGCCGCAGAGGCAACGAAAGACCTCAAACTGGGTGCGGAACTTGCCCACGCGATGGTGCAAGAGCGGATTTCCGTATCGCTCGCGCAGGCCCGGCGAGCCGCTCACGAGCACGACGGGCGACTTCTCGGCATAGGCCCCGGCAATCGAGTTGCACACGCTCAGCCCGCCGACCGTGTACGTCACGCAGACTGCCCCGATGTCGTTCACGCGGGCGTAGGCGTCGGCGGCGAAGCCGGCGCAGTCCTCGCGGGTGCATCCGACCGTGTTGATGGGGCTCTTTTCGAGCATGGCGTAGAAGGCGAGCACGTAGTCGCCCGGGATGCCGAAAATATCCCGCACGCCGTAGTCCTGAAGCCGCTCGATCAGGTACTGGCCGATCGACAGCCCCGACACGGCCGCCCGGCGAGGCGGCGTGCCCCGCCGGCCCTTCGCTGGGGGCGTTTCTTTCTCCGCCATCGGTTCCCCTTCTGCTGTGCGTGGGGAGTGCGCCGACGGATGCCGAGGCGCCGCTTCAAGGCTGCTCGGCTCGAGCCATCTCCATCGCGGCGGCCTCATCCTCGGCGACGTAGAGGGCCAAATCCAGGCGCATCATTTGCAGAAGCTCGAGGATCGCCGGGGTGACCGAATGCAGGACCATTTTGCCACCCCCCTGACAGAACCGCTTGTGGCACAGAACCAGCCAGCTCAGGCCGGCGGAGTCGATGAAACGGGTTTCCGCCAGGCTCAGCAGCATGCGCCGCCCGTAGCGTTGGGGGCCCAGCAGTGGCTCGAGCGACTCGAACCGCGGCGGCGACTCGCTCTGGACGTTCCTCGCCACGACCTGCAAGTGGAGCACGTTCCCATCATCAGACAGCACTCTCAAATCCATGTTCTGACGCTCCGGATCAGGTCAGCCGGTCCTCAATCCCGGCGCATTATTGCAGATTCCCGCGTCCGTGCCAGGGGCGGAATTCAAGGGGGGGCCGCATCCCCTTGCGATGGGCATTCCCGGACTCCCCGAGCGAAGGGTGCGCGAAAGGCTTTCCCCCTTGCGGAGAGGCTGGGGCACTTGGCTTCGGACGTTTGCTGCAAATGAGTCAAGTTCTTGGGGTTCAGGGCTCAGGACTTGGAGTTCCACGTATACATGTAAATCCTGAGCCCTGAACCCTGACCTCTCGCCTCGGTCTGAGGCCCCGCCTCGCTAGCCCCAAAGCAAGCGACCTTTTGGAGTGCGGCGACTTGTCGCCGCTTTTCGAGCGGCCGGAAAACGTAGGCAGACGACTTTCAGGTGACCTTCGACATCGCTCGCCGGTTGCGCAGGACGCCCAAGAAAGCGGCGACAA
>Ga0307378_10002228_pt1 | contig 30219 bp, 36 predicted proteins | sample UN1MG_FD_202238 | JGI IMG/M metagenome (GOLD analysis project Ga0307378, IMG submission 202238) | Soil microbial communities from Risofladan, Vaasa, Finland - UN-1 | ecosystem: Environmental > Terrestrial > Soil > Coastal area > Acid sulfate soil | place: Finland: Risofladan, Vaasa | collected... | reverse complement strand
AGGTGGAGAATGCGGCGATCGCGGTCAGCAAACCGTTACTCATTTCGTGGCGTCGAGGGTTTCGACGGTCACCTCGTCATTGGTGTAAACGCAAATCTTGGCGGCAATGGACATGGCCTTGCGCGCTATTGCCTCAGCATCCATGTCGGTGTCGAGCAAAGCGCGGGCGGCAGCCAAGGCAAAGGAGCCGCCGGAGCCGATGCCCATTACGGCATCGTCCGGTTCGAGCACATCGCCCGTGCCGGTGAGCACCAGGCTCTCGTCCGGATCGGCGACGATCATCATGGCTTCGAGACGGCGTAAGTATCGGTCGGTGCGCCAATCCTTGGCGAGCTCGACGCAAGCGCGCTTGAGCTGATCGGGGAACCGCTCGAGCTTGGTCTCAAGCCGCTCGAACAGGGTGAAGGCGTCGGCCGTGGAGCCGGCGAACCCGGCGATGACCTTGGCAGAGCCCACCCGGCGGACCTTCCGCGCGGTGCCCTTGATGATGGTCTGACCGAGGGAGACTTGGCCGTCGCCAGCGACCACGACCTTGCCGGCCTTGCGGACGGTGAGGATCGTGGTGCCGTGCCACGTCTCGGAAGGGGAGTAGGGGGATGAACTCATGCTGCAATGCGATATCGGCGCGGGGGTGCCATTCGTCAAGCTCTCCGCGGTATTGAGCCTAATGCCCAGCCAGGCCAGTGGGGGCCTAAGGCCCCGGGGAGATCAGGTTCTCCAGGGGCGGGAGGTCAATTCCGACGACGCGCCAGCGGATGCCGACCAGCTCCATGATGGCCGTGACAGTCACGGAATCGGGCTTTTCCGGGTCTTTCAGGTCGAAGGTGAACCGGGTCGGGGAGGCGAAGAAGGCGTAAGTGACGAAATCGGCGAAGGATTCGTCGCGTTCGCGGTGCTCGACCACGGTCGGGCTTCCGAGGATTGAGTCGGCGGTGACCATGCCGTCCACGGCGCTGTCCAACAGGCCAGGGGCGACGAGCTGGGCCAGCACCTGCCCAAAAGCCCCAATAATCGGCCGTTTCTTGGCGAATTCGTCGGCTTTGACGGTCACCTGGCCCTGCACTTCGCCCTTCAGGTCCGCCTGCACTTTGGGGAAGTCCACCAGACGCTCCAAGGCCGCCTTGTCGTCGGTGAGCAGCGCCCGGTCGATCCAATACATGGTCAGGTAGGGGTAGCCGACATAGGCGGCGAGCAGGATGACGAGCAGCAGAAGCAGGCGGCGCATGGCGGTCCCTCTATTTTGGGGGTTGGGCGTAGCATGGCCGCATGACGCGGCGTATAAGCCGGGGCTGAGACGACAGCCTCTATTTGAGACCCTTATTTAAGACCCTTTGGCTATGCTGGCAGACATGCAGAAGCGAAGCAAATCAACGGACTCCCGGGCCGCGACGGTCAAACGGCACACCAAGGAGACCAGGATCAGCGCCAGCGTCGATCTCGACGGGACGGGCGCCTACGACGTCTCCACGGGCGTCGGCTTCCTCGACCACATGATCGAGCAGCTGGCGCGGCATTCGCTCATCGATATCGCGCTCAAATGCGAGGGCGACCTCCACATCGACCAGCACCACACGACAGAGGATTCAGGCATCGCGCTGGGCCAGGCTTTGGCGCAAGCGCTTGGCGACAAGGCCGGCATCACCCGCTATGGGGCCTGCTATCTGCCGATGGACGAGACGCTGACCCGCGTCGCGCTCGATGTGTCGGGGCGCCCGTTTCTCGTGTGGGACGTCGAATTCACGCGCGCCAAGGTCGGCGAGATGGACACCGAGCTGTTCCGCGAATGGTTCCAGGCCTTCGCGCAGCATGCCGGGATCACGCTGCACGTCGAAAACCTCTATGGCGAGAATAGCCACCATGTCGCCGAGACCTGCTATAAGGCGCTCGCCCGGGCGCTTCGCCAGGCGATCGCCATCGATCCCAGGCAGAGCGGGCGGGTGCCCTCGACCAAGGGCCAGCTCTAACGAGTCCCGTCATTGCCGGGCTTGATGCGCTTCGAGGGATGCAGTGACCGTATATTCCGTTTATGAGCCCCCCGGCGACGAGACCGATCTCGCCGCGCGCGCCGCCAAAATCGCCTTCGTCAAGGAAGGCTTTTCCTGGCCCGCGCTGTTCGTGCCGGCGTTCTGGCTGATCTTCCAGCGCATGTGGCTCGAGCTGATCGTGTTCCTCGTGGTGATCTTCGCACTGCCGTGGCTGTTCGGTGCGGGCGAACAGGCGCGGGAAATCGCCGGCTGGGCGACGCTTGCGCTGACCGTTCTGTTTGCCTTCGAGGCCAACGATCTCAGGGGTTGGGCGCTACAACGGCGCGGCTACCGCTTTGCCGCCGTCGCGTTCGGCCGCGACCGCACGGAGGCGGAGCGGGCGTTCTTCACCGCATGGCTGCCGGAGCAACAGCGGGCGGCACGGCGCCTCGCGCCGCCGGCAATGACTCGGGCGTCGAGTGGGGCGCCGGGTGGGGCACCAAAGGACAAGGCGCTGGTGCCGACACGCTCAAGCGCCGGTGACGAGGTCATCGGATCGTTTCCACGAGCTTGAAGTCCATGCACGTCGCCATCATCGATTACGGCTCCGGCAATCTCCACTCCGCCGCCAAGGCGTTCGAGCGGGCGGCGCGAGAGCAAGGGTCCAAGCTCGAGATCAAGGTCACTGCCGAGCCCGAGGACGTGCTCAGCGCGGAACGCATCGTGCTGCCGGGCGTCGGCGCCTTCGCCGACTGCAAGGCGGGGCTCGCCAGCATCGAGGGCATGATAGAGGCGCTCGAGGAATCCGTGCGCGAGCGGGGCACGCCATTTCTCGGCATCTGCGTGGGGCTGCAGCTCATGGCCACGCGCGGGCTGGAGCATGGGGTGACACCGGGGCTCGATTGGATTGGCGGCGAGGTGCGGGCCATCGAGCCCGACGATGCATCGCTCAAGATCCCGCATATGGGCTGGAACACATTGAAGCTCGCGCGGGAGCACGCGTTGTTCGAGGGCATCTTCACGGGCGATAACGGCCTCAACGCCTATTTCGTGCACTCCTACCATTTCGTGCCGAAGGCTGCGCGCGATCTGATCGCCACCACCGATTACGGTGGCGCAGTGACGGCGTTCGTGGCGCGCGACAACGTGGCGGGCAGCCAGTTCCACCCGGAGAAGAGCCAGACGCTCGGTCTGGCGCTGATCGGAAATTTCCTGAAATGGACTCCATAGGGGCCGCATGATTTTATTTCCCGCTATCGACCTGAAAGACGGCCAATGCGTGCGCTTGCGCCAGGGCGAGATGGACCAGGCGACGGTGTTCAACGCCGATCCGGCGGCGCAGGCGAAGGCGTTCGAGGATCAAGGCTTCGAGTGGCTGCACGTGGTCGACCTCAACGGCGCGTTCGAGGGCAAGCCCGTGAACGGAGCAGCGGTCGAGGCGATCTTCGATGCGGTGCATCTGCCGATCCAGCTCGGCGGCGGCATCCGCGACCTCGACACCATCGCCATGTGGCTCGACAAGGGCATCGACCGGGTGATCCTCGGCACGGCCGCCGTGCGCAATCCCGATCTCGTGCGCGAGGCGGCGCGTGACTTTCCGGGCTGCATCGCAGTCGGCATCGATGCGCGCGACGGTAAGGTGGCGATCGAAGGCTGGGCGGAAACATCAGAGATGACTGCGCTCGACCTCGCGCGCCGGTTCGAGGACGCCGGCGTGGCGGCGATCATTCACACCGACATCGCGCGCGACGGCGTGCTGGAAGGTCTCAATCTCGATGCGACGGCCGAGCTTGCCGAGACGGTCTCAGTTCCCGTCATTGCTAGCGGCGGGCTGGCCTCGCTCGACGACATCAAGCGGCTGTTGGAGCCGCGCTTCAAAAAACTCGATGGCGCGATCACCGGCCGCGCGCTCTATGACGGGCGTCTCGATGCGAAAGAAGCCCTGGCGATGATCGCCGCGCGCTACGGCCACCACGGCATGACGGGGCAGTACTAGAGTCATGCTGAAGGTCCGCGTCATTCCCTGTCTCGACGTCAAGGAAGGCCGCGTCGTCAAAGGCGTGAACTTTGTCGATCTCAAAGACGCCGGCGATCCGGTCGAGGCGGCCACAGCCTATGACGAGGCCGGCGCGGACGAGCTCTGCTTTCTCGACATCACGGCGAGCCACGAGAAGCGCGGCACCATTCTCGACATCGTGCGCCGTACGGCGGAGCGCTGCTTCATGCCGCTCACGGTCGGCGGCGGCGTGCGCTCCACTGAAGACGTGCGCGCGCTGCTCGAGGCCGGCGCCGACAAGGTGTCCATCAACACCGCCGCGGTGCGGGACCGGCAGCTGGTGCGCCGGGCGGCGGAGAAATTCGGCGCCCAATGCATCGTTGTGGCGATCGACGCCAAGCGGGCGGGCGCCAACGGCAAGGCGCCGCGCTTCGAGATCTTCACCCATGGCGGCCGCGAGCCCACGGGCATCGAGGCGATCTCCTATGCCGAAGAGGTGGTGTCGCTGGGGGCGGGCGAGATCCTGCTCACCTCGATGGACCGGGACGGCACGCGCGCCGGCTTCGACACCGAGCTGACCCGGGCCATTGCCGATGCGGTGTCCGTTCCGGTGATCGCGAGCGGTGGCGTGGGAACGCTGCAGCACCTCGTGGACGGGGTGCGCGAGGGGCACGCCTCGGCCGTGCTCGCCGCCTCGATCTTCCATTACGGAGAGCATACGATCGGCGAGGCGAAGCGCTTCATGGCCGCCGCCGGGCTCCCCATGCGGCTCGATCGTTAACGTATCGCCTTAGGAATACCGGGTTTCGGCCTATTCCCACCGTCCCCGCCACAGTGTATGAGCCAGGACATGAGTAAGGATGGCATGAGCACGAATGCATTGGATAGGCTCGCGGCTACCATCAAGGCCCGGCGCGAGGCGACGCTTGAAGACTCCTACACCAAGCGGCTCCTGGCCGACCCCGTCAAGCCGGCCAAGAAGGTCGGCGAGGAGGGGGTCGAGGTGGCGATTGCCGCCGTTGCCCAGGACAGGGACGCGCTGATCTCCGAGACCGCGGATCTGCTGTACCATCTGCTTGTCGTGCTGGAGTCCCGCGATGCGACGCTCGAGGAGGTCTATGACGAGCTGGAGCGGCGCATGGGCGAGGCCGACGAAAAACGGAAGGCCGCCTCGGTCTGATCCGACCGGCGCGCCTCGTTCCAAGATGAACCCGCGGCCCAGTGTTGCCTTTTCTCCCTACGCGACCTACTCGCGCGAGGACTGGGCGCGGCTGCGGGACAACACGCCGCTCACCCTGAGCGAAGCCGACCTCGAAAATCTCTCGGGCCTGACAGAGCGAATCTCCACCGACGAGGTGGTGGAGATCTACCTGCCCCTCAGCCGCCTGCTCAGCCTCTATGTCGAAGCGTCGCAAGGCCTGCACGGCGACACAGAGAGTTTTCTGCGCCGGGGCGACGGCAAGATGCCCTTCATCATCGGACTTGCCGGCAGTGTCGCCGCCGGCAAGAGCACGACGGCGCGTGTGCTTCAGGCGCTGCTGGCGCGCTGGCCGAGCCATCCCGACGTGGCGCTGGTCCCGACGGACGGATTCTTGTTGCCCAACACGGTACTCCAGGACCGCGGGCTGATGACCCGCAAAGGTTTCCCCGAGAGCTACGACCTGGCGCGGCTGCTGAATTTTCTGGCGGATGTGAAGTCGGGCAAGGCGGCCGTCGAGGCGCCGGTCTATTCCCATCTGGTCTACGACGTGCTGCAGGATCAGACGCTCGTGGTCGACCAGCCGGACATCGTCATCGTCGAAGGGCTCAATGTCCTCCAGCCTGCCAAGCTGCCCAAGGACGGCGAGGTCATTCCCTTCGTTTCGGACTTCTTCGACTTCTCGATCTATATCGATGCCAGCGAGGAACTGGTCGAGGCCTGGTATGTAGAGCGCTTCTTGCGCCTACGTCAGACCGCGTTCCGCGATCCCGCCTCTTACTTCCATCGCTACGCCACGCTGTCGGAAGACGAAGCGCGCGAGACGGGGCTGTCGATCTGGCAATCGATCAATCTCGTCAATCTGAAAAAGAACATCCTGCCAACGCGCCAACGCGCGGATCTCATCCTGCGCAAAGGCGCAGATCACGCGGTGGAAAGCGTGGCGCTCAGAAAACTCTGAGCCGCAATCTCAGTATTGATCAGGATAGAGCTGCTGTGAGCCGAGCCCGATATTGAGCCGGAGCATGGTGCGGGTGGCGAACACGGCGTCTTCGTCGATCCGCGTCGTGCCTCCGACGCCGGCATATTTCATCTGCGGTACGGAGGAGATGTACTCATAATCCGTCCACAGCGACAGGCTGGTGCGCGTGCCGAGCTGCTTGCGGGTCTCCAGCGATATTGTGCCGATGAAGGCGAGTTCGTCGTTCGACTTGGCGAGGCTCGTGGGAACGCCAAGACCGGTGAACCGGCCGTTATAGTCCGTCTCGGCGTTGTACAGGCCGGCCGTCGCATTCACGTAGGTGCGCAGACCGAGACTGTCGTAAATACCGCCGACACTCTTGACCCCCGGGATAAAGCCGAAGCTGTACTCGCCGCCGATGCCGATGTAGCCACCGGAATAGGTGGTGTCGAGGGTCTCTTTGTAGGTGAAGGCCGTGCCCCGCGAGCCGCGAAGCTTGTTGTCTTGGTCGATGCCGCGGACGTCGAAGCCGACGATGAAATAGTCGTTGCGGTAGATGTCAGGCTTGACCTCGGTCGGCGCGCCGGTGGCGAATTTCAGCTCGGCTTGGGCGCCCCAATAGTCCGCTTCGCGATCCGTCCTGGTTCTGAGCGAGTTGCCTGTGTAAACTTGGCTGCCGGTGGGGTCGATGACCACGCAGTTCGCGGCTGCGCCACTGCAGCCGATTGTATCGTCGTCCTCGACCTGGGACCAAAAGCCCTCGACGCTGCCGCTCACGCGATAGCCGCCCCAATAGCCGAAGGACGTCTCGAGACCGCCGCCGACCGATCCGCCAAAGTCGAGCCAACCGCTTTCGGTATTGTGCTGCCGGTGCCCGCCTTTTCCGGTGAACCGGATATCGGGAAGCGACAGAAACTGGACGCCGCCGCCCGCCCAAATGGTGGTGCCGCCGTAGGTTGCGGTCGTGAAGTCCTGTGCCGCCGCCGGCTGGGCAGCAACGGCCGCCGCTCCGATGAGCGTGGCGGCGAAGATGTAGGACAGTCTCGACATGGGGGCCCCCAAAAAAACGCATCAAAGAATCTGTGGACAAGATAGCAGGAGAATCGCCCGTCCCGAGAGCTATCTCTTGCCGTCATAAGACGATTTTGCCCTTGCGTGGCGCATCGGCCACAACGCCGAAATGGCGTTCCAGGGGCTAATCCAGGAGCCCGCGGGCTCCGGCAAGCTTGGCCAGGCTGGTTTCGGGGCGCGCGCCGATATGGGAGATGACCTCCGCCGCAGCCAGGCTCCCCAGCTTCCCACACACCGCGACGGGCAGTCCTCGCGCGAGGCCGAAGAGGAACCCCGCGGCGTAGAGATCTCCCGCACCGGTTGCATCCACGACCTTCGACACGGGATCGGCGGGGACCTCGATGGTCTCGCCGCCGCCCACGATCACCGATCCTGCTTCCGAACGGGTCAAAACAGCCAGCTCACAGTCCTGGAGCGCCGCATCAGCCGCCTCAGCGAAGGAATTCACCTCATAAAGCGTGGTGATCTCCTTCTCGTTGGCAAAGACGATATCGGCGTCCTCCTTGACGAGCTTGAGGAAATCGGCCCGGTGGCGGTCGACGCAGAAGGGGTCGGATAGCGTCAGGGCAACCTTGGCGCCGGCGGTCTTGGCCAGGCGCGCCGCCTCGCGGAAGGCGGCTTTGGCCGCATCCTTGTCGAACAGATAGCCTTCGAGACAGACGATCTTGGCGTTGCCGATGAGCTCGGCATCGATGTCGTCCGGCGTGAAGTCCACGCTCGCCCCGAGAAACGTGTTCATGGTGCGTTCGCCGTCGGGCGTGACCAAAACCAGGCAACGCGCGGTGGGCGCGCCGTCATCCGCCGGCTCGGTGGTGTAGGCGATGCCAAGCGAGCGAATGTCGTGGCGGAAAATCCCGCCGAACTGATCGGCGGCGACGCGGCCAATGAAGCCGCATTTGGCGCCGAACGAGGCGAGACCGGCAATGGAGTTCGCCACCGAGCCGCCGGAGCGCTCAATGGCCGGGCCCATGGCCTCGTAAAGCCTCGCGGCCTCATCGGCATCGATCAGGCGCATGATGCCCTTGTCGAGATCGTGCTTGGTCAGAAAGCCCTCGTCGCAGCGGGCAATGATGTCGACGATGGCGTTGCCGATGCCGACCACGTCGTAGGATTCTTGAGCCATAGTCCCCCGTTTCCATTCAAAACTGGCAAGGCGTCCCGGCGCTGGCGTCCCGGCGCTGGTGTCATGCGCGCGGGCCACTATATTCGCCCTGCCGAAACCTCAGGGACAACGTTCATGCTCGCCGCCGCCGGTCAAGCCTTCGAGGAGCTGTTCTCGCCACCCTTTCGCGGCGTGATGGTGAAATGCGTAGGTTTCACGCTTGCTCTGCTCGCTGGACTGATCGTCGCGGTGGAGTGGTCCTTCACCCATTTCGTCGCCTGGCCGGGCTGGATCGAGACCGCGATCCAATGGCTCGGCGGCTTGGCTCTGGTGGCCGCGTCGATCTTTTTGATTCCGCCGGTGACCTCGCTGATCGCGGGGCTCTATCTCGACGACATCGCGGGCCAGGTGGAGCGCTCGGCCTTTCCCCAAGACCCGCCGGGGCGCGAGCTGCCCATGGCGCGCTCCGTGTGGCTCGCCATCCGGTTCTTTTTCGTGGTGCTGGCGGTGAACCTGCTGGCGCTGTTCCTGCTGCTCATTCCCGGGGTAAACCTCATCGCGTTTTACCTGGGCAACGGATATCTGCTGGGCCGCGAATATTTCGAGCTCGCGGCCATGCGCCATGTGAGCGCGGCGGAGGCCAAGCGGCTGCGGAAGGCCAATCGGGTGACGGTGCTCTCCTGCGGGCTCATCATCGCGGGGCTCGCTTCAGTGCCGATCCTCAACCTCCTGACCCCGCTCTTCGCCACGGGGTTCATGGTGCGGATGTTCAAGCGGCTGGCGACAAAGTCCGGCCTGCAGCTCGCGCCGCGGCCGGTCGCCTAGTCAGAATTGTGTTATAAAAGAATGGCTTAGTTGGCGGAGACGACGGCGGAGCCCACCGGTGCCGCGACGGCGCCAATGGCCGCGCCCGCGGCCGCGCCGATCGGACCCCCAAGCAAGAGGCCGGTTCCACCGCCGACGGCGGCGCCGCTCACGACTTTCTGTGTGGTGGTGCACCCCATGACGCCGACCGTCATTGCGGCCAGGGCCAACATGGCCGGCACGAAGGCAGGTACGCGTTTCACTATTTCCCCCTCCCGCACTGGCGGGTTCCCAAAGGAAACAATGGGTGAAAATCACTAATGTAAGGTTGAGGGCGGCCGCGTGACGGAGACGCGGGCGGGCTTAAGCAGGCGCGGGCGATTTCGGCTTGAAGACGCAGAGATCCGCGATGATGCAGCGCCAGCATTCCGGCTTGCGCGCCTTGCAGACATACCGGCCGTGCAGGATCAGCCAATGATGGCAGTTGTGCTTGAAGCGCTCGGGCACGACCCGGTTCAGGACCTCTTCGACCTTTAGCGGGGTCTTGCCCGGCGCCAGCCCGGTGCGGTTCGAGACACGGAAAATGTGGGTGTCGATGGCGATGGTGGGCAGGCCGAAGGCGACGTTGAGAACGACATTGGCCGTCTTGCGGCCGACGCCGGGCAGGGTTTCCAGCGCCTCGCGGGTGTTCGGCACCTGGCCGCCATGTTCTTCGATGAGCTTCTTGGAGAGGGCCACGATGTTCTTGGCCTTGTTACGGAAGAGCCCAATGGTCTTGATCTTGTCGGTGACACCCGCCTCGCCGAGCGCGATCATCTTCTCCGGCGTGTCGGCCACGGCGAACAGGGCCGGGGTGGCGCGGTTGACCGAGATGTCGGTGGCTTGGGCCGAAAGCACCACGGCGACGAGCAGGGTGAAGAGGTCCTGGTATTGGAGCTCGGTCTTGGGGTCGGGGTCCAGCGCCTGGAACCGCGCGAAAATCTCATCAATCTGGGCTTGGGTGAGCTTGGAACCCGGCGCTTTCCTGCTGCCGCTTGGCGCCTTCCGGCTGCCGCCGGGCGGCTTTGCGCGTTTGGTTTGAACGGTCACAGTCCCTTGTCACCCGCCAGAAGTGTATTAGCTTCCTTGCTATGACAGAGCGCTCCCCCGATCCACAAGGGTCTTTGACCCAAGGGCCTTTGACCCAAGCCCCACAGGCCGAAGTCCCACGGGACGATGACCCTCAGTTCAGTGCCGTGCTGGCGCCCCATCGCTCGCTCGGGCCTCAGGGCTTCGTCGTGTTCATGGCGGCGATCAGCGCCATCTCGTTCGGCACCGGCCTGATGTTCTTCTTGATGGGCGCGTGGCCGGTGATGGGCTTCATGGGGCTCGACGTGCTGCTGGTCTATGTCGCCTTCAAGCTCAATTTCCGGGCGCTGCGCGTCTACGAGACGGTCGATCTCAGGGATGAGACGCTCACGGTGACGCGCGTCGATCCCAGAGGCCGGGAACAATCGTGGCGCTTCAATCCCTATTGGGTGCGGCTCAGTCTCGTTGAGCGGGTGGGGCGCACGTCGGAACTGTCGCTGAAGAGCCACGGCAAGAGGCTGGTGCTGGGAAGCTTCCTGACCGATCCGGAACGAGAGGAGTTCGCCGCCGCGTTGAAGCAAGCGCTGCGTGGTGTGCGCGGGGTGGGCGCGGTCTAAGCGGCGAGGTCGCGCTTCTCCACGCTGCCATCGGCGTTGAGGCGATAGATCACCGGCGAGGCGGTGGCGAGCGAGTAATCCTTCACCTCCTCCGGCGTGAGCTTGTCGAGCTCCATGATGAGGGAGCGAAGCGAGTTGCCGTGGGCGACGACGATGACGTTCTTGCCCTCTTGCAGCTCGGGCACGATCCATCTTTCGAAGAAGGGGCAAACGCGGGCGGCGGTGTCCTTGAGCGATTCACCGCCCGGCGGGGCGATGTCGTAGGAGCGCTGCCAGATTTGCACCTGCTCGGCGCCGAAGCGCTTGCGCGCCTCTTCCTTGTTGATGCCGACGAGTTGGCCGTAGTCGCGCTCGTTCAGCGCGGCGGCCTTGACGATGGGGAGCTTCCCCTGGCCGACCTCGTCGAGGATGACGTCGAGGGTGCGATGGGCGCGCTTCAGCGTCGAAGCGAAGGCGCTGTCGAACACCAGGCCGGCTTCCTTGAGCCGTTGGCCGGCGCGATGCGCCTCCGAGACGCCTTCCTCGCTGAGCCCGACGTCCTTCCAGCCGGTGAACATATTGAGGCGGTTCCACTCGCTCTGGCCGTGACGGACCAGGACGAGGACGTTCTCGGCTTTTCGGGGTTTCTCGCTAGCCTTTTTCAGCATGTCCCTTGGAAGGCGCCCTGTTAACGCAAATCCGGGGTCCTTGGAGCCGTACTGGCCGTTCGGACGTGCCGGCCACTATAGGGGGGAAGATTAAAACTGCCGCTACCATCGCTCTATTTTTGGGCCACTTTCCGACCATGAGGACATTGGTTCTAGGCGCTTGCTGCAGGTCTTGCCAATGCCGAAACAGCACATATCAACGAGTTGTCACAAACCTAGCACATCGGCCATGGCGTAAATCCCGGGCGGCTTGCCGCGGGCCCACAGCGCGGCCCTTACGGCGCCTCGGGCGAAAATGCCACGGTCGGTGGCGACATGGGCAAGCTCGATGCGTTCGCCGGGGCCGGCGAAGATGACGGTGTGTTCGCCGACCACGTCGCCGCCGCGAAGCGCGGCAAAGCCAATATCGCCAACCTTGCGCGGACCGGTGTCCCCGTCACGAGTCCTGACGCTCTTGTCGACCAATGCGACCGCCCGCCCCTTGGCCGCGGCCTCGCCCAGCATGAGCGAGGTGCCCGAGGGCGCATCGCGTTTGTGGCGGTGATGCATTTCCAGGATCTCGATGTCGAACTCGGGGCCAAGCGTCTCGGCCACGCGGGCGGTGAGGGCCGCCAGGAGGTTCACGCCCATGCTCATATTGCCGGCCTTGACGATGGTGGCGTGATTGGCCGCGGCCTCCAGCTTTTCGAGATCGTCGTCCGAGAAGCCGGTGGTGCCGATGACGTGGACGATGCGGGCCTGGGCCGCCAGCGCGGCGAACGCGACCGTGGCCTTGGGCGAAGTAAAGTCGAGCACGCCGTCGATTTGGGCGAAGAGCTGTACGGGATCGTCGCTGACCGCGATGCCGAGAGGGTCGAGCCCCGCGATCTCGCCGAGGTCCTTGCCTACCGCAGGCGAGCCCTTGGCTTCGAGACCGCCGGCGACCGCGCAACCCGGCGTTTCGGCAAGCGCCCGGGTCAGAGCCTGCCCCATCCGCCCCGCGGCGCCGAGCACGGCGATTCTCATGTCACTCATGATGGTGGGCAACCTCTGCTGGGACGAGCGTCTCGGCGTCGTTCTAGGACGGCGCGGGGCCCGTCACAAGTGCGCGAAGGTGGCGGACGGCACTCAGGTCGACTAGGCGACCAGGGGGCGGTCCAGCGGCGGGATGTCGAGCGGCGTGTCACCCTTATCATCTTCGGAGACATCCGCCTCGGGCCGGCCGTAATAGTAGCCTTGCACCTGGTCGCAGCCCCACTTCTTGAGCAAGGCGGCTTGACCTTCGGTCTCGACGCCTTCGGCGGTGATGGTCACGTGCAGGGACTGGCCGAGGCCGACGATGGAAGACACGATGGCGCTGTTCTGCGGGTTTGAGCCGAGGGTGTCGATGAAGGAACGGTCGATCTTGATCTTCTTCACCGGGAAGCGAGTGAGGTAGCTCAGGCTCGAATATCCGGTGCCGAAATCGTCCATGGCAATGGAAACGCCGAGCTGGTCCAGCTTGGTCAGCGTCTCGAGGACGGATTCGGTGTTCTGCAGGATGATGCCTTCGGTGATTTCCAGCTCCAGCCGGTTCGCGTCGAACCCGGTCTCGGCAAGGACGCGGCGGACGAGGCCGTAGACGTCCTGGGTCTTGAACTGGGCGGGCGAGAGATTGACGGCAAGCTTTGTGTCGAGCGGCCACGTCGTGGCATAGGTGCACGCCGTTTTGAGGATCCATTCGCCCAGCGGGACGATGAGGCCCGTTTCTTCCGCGATCGGAATGAACGTGGTGGGCGGGATCTCCCCTTCCGAGGGATGCCACCAGCGCACCAGCGCCTCGTAGCCGGTGAGCTTGCCGTTCTCAAGACCGAACTGCGGCTGATAGTCGAGATAGAGCTGGTTCTTCCGCAACGCGTTGCGCAAGTCGTTCTCCAAGCGCCGGCGCTTTTGCAGCGCCGCATCCATGGCCGGCTCAAAAAAGCGGAAGGTGTTGCGGCCGTCTTCCTTGGCGCGATAGAGCGCAAGGTCGGCATTCTTCATCAACGCATCGATCGGCTCGCTGTCCAGCGGGCCAAGAGCAATGCCGACGCTGGCCGAAATCGTGACCTCGTGACCGTTCACCTGGTAGCCGGCGCCGAGCGCGTTGCAGATTCGGCGGGCAAGACGCATGGCATCTTCCGGCGTGTCGACCTCCTCGGCAACAACGGCGAACTCGTCGCCGCCAAGCCGGCCGACAAGATCGACCTCCCGGGTGCTTTCCTTCAGCCTCGCGGCGACTTCCTCGAGGAGCGCATCGCCCGTGGCGTGGCCGAGCGTATCGTTGACGCCCTTGAAGCGGTCGAGATCGAGACAGAACACGGCCATCATGTTGCCGTGGCGCTTGGCGCGCGCCACCGCGCGCTCAAGATGCTGATGGAACTGGACGCGATTGGACAGGCCCGTCAGGGAGTCGTGCATGGCGAGGAAGCGGATCTTGTCCTCGGCGTGCCAGCGCTCGCGGATGCGCCGCGAGGCGATCGCCGCCGGCACGGAGAAGCCCATGACGATGAGAAGGCTGGTGGTCAACGTCACCACGGTCAGCGCGACATTGGTAAGGGACGCGGCGGCCGTTTGATCGACGGAGAAGGCGTAAACGCGCGAGAGCTTGCCGTCTTGCATGACAGGCACGAAGGCCATGCGCAGGTCTTTCTGTCCGTCGCTGGAAAGGGCGGCGAGCTCGATGGTGTCATCGCGGGTCGCATCGGCGAGCGCCTGCTTGACGTCGCCCTGGTTGAGGATGGCGGAAATCTCATCGGCCGAGAGATCGCCGCCAACCGCAAGCGCATGCCCGTTTGGCGACAGCACGGCGAAGCCGTCCATCCGGCTGACGAACTCACCCTTGTTCTCGTCGAGATCGCCGAGGAACCAGCCGCGGGTGAGGCGATCGAAGCCATTGATCAGCTTGAACCCGTCGTCGCGAAAGCTCGGGCCCGCTGGGAGGGCGATCTTCTGCTCTCCGGCGCCAGCCACAGCGCCCTCAAGGGCGACGGCATTCAGGACTTCGATGTCACCGCCCGAACCACGGGGCACCGTGACGTCGGTCGAATTGCGCAGGCCCTCATCGATTTCGCCGGTCCAGGTCAGCGCCGCTTCGCGGGCGTCCCTGCTGAGGACGTAATTGATGGTAGATCGGCCCGACAGAACGCCGGCGAAAACGGTGAACAGTCCCAGGGTAACCAGACCGGCCATAATCCACCGGTCGCGCGTGCCAACTTCCGTCATTTTCGCGAGTCCCATAGCCCCTATCGGAAGCCGCGACTGTAGGAAAAAGGTTGTTAAGGCCCAGCCAACGTTAGCGGTAAATAAAGCACTAAAGTTGTGAGGCCCAAGCGAACGCAACCTTGCGCAAGGACTTGTCGCCGAAGTTCTCGGCCCCTTCGGCGATGGGCTTGCCGCCCTGCCGCAAGTAGAAGCCGCAGGCCGCCTCGTTGTCGGCAAGCGCCCACACCAGAAGCCCTTTGAGCCGCATCTCGCCAAGCCGCGCACGGGCGCCCTCGAACAGCTTCTCGCCAAGGCCGAGGCCCTGATAGGTGGGATGGAGGTAGAGTTCGAAGATCTCGCCCTTGTAGGGCGCGTGCGCCAGCCGGCAGCGACCGAACGTCACATATCCCGCCGCTTCGCCGCGGAAATCGAGGACCAGCAACGGGGCGCGCTTGCGCAACGTGTCGTGCCACCAGCGCAAGCCGCGCCGGGCAAGCATGCGTTCGAGGGGAAGGTGCGGGATGACGCCCTGATAGGCGCCGCGCCATGCCTCCTCGTAGGCGGATGCAAGTGCGGGGGCGTCCTTTGGCCGTGCCGGCCGGATGTGAGCGACATCGACGGACATGGGTATGAGCCTAGCGCAGGACTCGGGCGCCGGGCAAAGGCCACGTCGCGGTTTTCCCGTATGAGCTCATGGCAGAGGCGGGCCGGAGGACCCGGCCCGCCTGAATCGCAATCGCTTGCCACGCTACGCGCCGATGGCGATCAGTAGCGCGAGATGAGGATCACGGTGTAGTCCTTGTCCAGCTTGATATCGACCGTGCCCATTTTGCACTTGGCGTCTTCGATCTCGTAGATGCCGGAGCCTTCCTTCTCGATCCCCTCATAGCCGCTGCAACCGAGCGTGCTGAGAGTCTCCTCGACCTTCGTCACCTCGGCGGCGGGAACTTTGTCGTCATCATCGTCGTCCTCGGCGTAGGCGACAGTCGCGGCCAGCGCCAAGGCAACGGCCAGTCCAACAGTCTTGATCATGCGAGAAATCTCCTGTTCGGCGGACGAAGCGCACGCACGCGCCGCTTGTCCGCGGACTAACGGTCGCTCCACAATGCCAGAGGTGTCCGGGAGACAGGTGCCACGAATCATGGCGATCTGACCCACCTTTCGGCGGTCAATCGCGCAATCTGAATGACCAAGTTTACTGCGGCGGCGCGGGAGAGTTAGGCAACCTCTTCGGTGACGCGCTGGCGCTCGGCCTTCTTGCGGTCGTTGGGATCGAGATGGCGCTTACGCAGGCGAATCGACTTCGGCGTCACCTCGACCAGCTCGTCGTCTTGTATATAGGCGAGCGAGCGCTCCAGAATCATGCGCATGGGCGGGGTGAGGCGCACCGCCTCGTCCTTCGATGTGGTGCGGATATTGGTCAGCTTCTTACCCTTGAGCACGTTCACCTCGAGGTCGTTCTCGCGGGTGTGCTCGCCGACGATCATGCCGCGATAAACGCGGGTGCCGGGGTCGATCATCATCGGCCCGCGGTCTTCCAGGTTGAACAACGCATAGGCGACGGCCTCGCCCTGGTCGGTCGAGATCAGCACACCGTTGCGCCGGCCCTGGATCGCGCCCTTGTGGGGCGCGTAGCCATGGAACAGACGGTTCATGATGCCGGTGCCGCGCGTGTCGGTGAGGAGCTCGCCCTGATAACCGATCAGACCCCTTGTGGGGGCGTGGAACACCAGGCGTTGGCGGCCGCCACCTGAGGGCTTCATCTCCACCAGATCGGCTTTGCGCTCGGACAGCTTCTGCACCACGACGCCGGAGTGCTCCTCGTCGAGGTCGATGACCACCTCTTCGATCGGCTCCAGCAGTGTGCCATCCTCGCCGCGCGTCAGCAGCACGCGGGGCCGCGACACGGAGAGCTCGAAGCCCTCGCGCCGCATCGTCTCGATGAGAATGCCGAGCTGCAGCTCGCCGCGGCCGGCGACCTCCATCGAATCTTTCTCGTCGGACTCGGCGATCTTGAGGGCGACATTGCCTTCGGCTTCACGCAGGAGCCGGTCGCGAATCATGCGGCTCGTGACTTTGGAGCCCTCGGTGCCGGCGAGCGGCGAGTCGTTGACCCGGAAGGTCATGGACAGGGTGGGCGGATCGATGGGATGGGCCGCCAGCGGCTCGGTGACCTCGGGCGCGCAAATCGTATGCGCAACCGTGGCGTTGGGCAGACCGGCGAGCGAGACGATATCGCCGGCACTGGCTTCGTCGAGGGCGACACGCTCGAGACCGCGGAAAGCCAGGACCTTGGAGACACGGCCTTGCTCGACAAGGCCGCCGTCGTGGTCGAGCACTTTCACCATCTCATTCGGCTTGATGGTGCCCGAAGTGATGCGGCCGGTGACGATGCGGCCGAGATAGGGATTGGCCTCGAGGATAGTGCCGAGCAGGCGGAACGGTCCGTCCTCGACGGTAGGCTCGGGCACATGCTCCAGAACGAGATCGAACAAGGGGCGCATGCCGGCGTCCTTCGGTCCGTCGGCGCTTGCCGCCATCCAGCCTTCCTTGGCCGAGCCGTAAAGTATCGGAAAGTCGAGCTGCTCCTCGCTGGCGTCGAGCGCGGCGAACAGATCGAACACCTCGTCCAAGACCTCGGTGGCGCGCGCGTCGGCGCGGTCGACCTTGTTGATGACGACGATGGGCTTCAGCCCCATCTTGAGGGCCTTCGACACCACGAACTTGGTCTGCGGCAGTGGGCCTTCGGCGGCGTCCACCAGCACCAGCGCGCCGTCGACCATATTGAGGATGCGCTCGACCTCTCCGCCGAAATCGGCATGACCCGGCGTGTCGACGATATTGATGCGGGTATCGTCCCAGAGGATCGACGTCGCCTTGGCGAGAATGGTGATGCCGCGCTCGCGCTCCAGGTCATTGGAGTCCATGGCGCGCTCGTCTACCCGCTGGTTGTCGCGGAACGAGCCGGACTGCTGGAGCAGGCGGTCGACCAGGGTGGTTTTCCCATGATCGACATGGGCAATGATGGCGATGTTACGGAGCTTCATGTTCGGGAACGTCTTTCGGCCGCGAAGCGGCGGTTGTTGCGGCGCAATATAGTGATTTCGCGTTCAATCGCAATGGCCAAGCCTTGGGAGCCTGCGAGCGACGAGTGAGGTCTAGCGGCGGGCTTTGCCCCACGGTCCGGGCTGGCTCTCGGGGCGGGCGGAATGGAGCATCATCATCTCCCCAAGATTTTCCACGGTCAGCAGGCCGATGAGCTTGCCGCTCGCGTCGGTGACGCCCACCACGGGGCAGCCCTTCTCCATCAGCGCGCGAAGCGCCGTATCGAGCTTGGCGCGGGCTGGGAAGGTCGGGATAGCCCCTTGCATCACCTCGAGCACAGGCGTGTCGGGGCCACGCTGCTTCAGCGCCTTGATCATGGCGTCGCGGGTCAGCACGCCGCGTAAGTGCTCGCCGCCATCGACAATGGGAAATTCGGTCTGGGTGGTGCGGATCAGCGCGTCGGCGGCGTCGGCGACCGTGGCCGAAGTCGGCAACGACTCAAACGCGGTGATCATAGCGTCGGACACCAACGTGCCCTGGGCGACGGCACGGAGTTGGGCCTGCGTCGCCTCGCCGGACGCCGCGAGGAAGATGAAGGCGGCGATGATGATCAGCATCGGATTATAGAAGATACCGAGGATGCCGAAGACGACAGCAAAGCCCTGGCCAATGGTGGCGGCAAGCTCGGTGGCGCGCGCGTTGCCCATGCGCATGGCGAGGATGGCGCGCAATACGCGGCCGCCGTCCATGGGGAAGGCTGGGATCAAATTGAACACGACGAGGATGACATTGGCGGCGGCCAGCTTTACCGCGAGGGACACGGCGGGGTCTTCGATCTTGGTCAGGTTTTCCAGATCGAACCGCGGGCCGAGCCACAAAATCAGCACGGCGGCGATGACGACGTTTACTGCCGGGCCGGCCACGGCCACGATCAGCTCCTCAGACGGCTTATCGGGCATGCGCTCCATGTTGGAGATGCCGCCGAATGGCCACAGCATCACGTCGCGGGTCTTCACCCCGTAGCGCCGCGCGGCGAACACGTGACCAAGCTCGTGCAACAGCACGCAGAGAAAGATGAGCACGATGAAGATGGTGCCCTGCCACGCAACCTCGGCACCGCCTTGGCGGTAGAAAATCACGCCAAGCCAGACGAGAAACAGCAGAAAGGTGATGTGGATGCGGATCGCCGTGCCGGCGATTGTTCCCACATTCAGGGACCAGCGCATAATCAAGGAGCTATCGGTTGAGGGTGGTGTGTGTCCACGATATAGGCATTGCGGCACGCCAGGAGAAGCCTAGCGCCCAAATACGCTGTCCGGGCGCGTGCGATGTGGGTTGCCGCCCGGCAACGCAACTCAGCGTTGAGGACGCAAGTGATTGATTCACCATAAAGTTTATATTGAGCGGCGCATCGAACTCGGTTCGGCCAGGTTAGGAACTTCTGTCACAAACGGGGATTGCCTCTCCATGGCTCATTACGACGAAAAGAACACTCAGGCGAGCGTCGATCGGATCTGGGAGATCATCGAAAAGGCGCGCGTCTGCATGATGTCGATGCAATTCTCTGACGGCATGCGCGTTCGCCCCATGGAGGCATTGCCGGAGCGGGACGACAACGTGATCTGCTTCCTCACCGACCGTCGCGGGTTGCGAGAGTACGAGATCGAGGTCAGTCCGGAGGTCTACCTCACCTTCGTCTACCCCAATGAGAACGTCTATCTGGCGCTCACGGGCGAGGCCTTCGTAATCGACGATATGGATTGCGCCGAGAGGCTCTGGGACCGGCAGCAGGACGGCTGGCTGAGCGGACCCTACGACCCGAACTTGATGATCATCCGCGTCGAGCTATGGCGGGCCGAAATGTGGGATGGCCCGGCCAACTGCGCAGTCGCCGATTTCCAGTTCGCCAAAGCGCGTCTCTACGGCATCAAGGCCAATCTCGGCGAGAGCGACAAGGTCACCGTCGAGCTCTAGGGCCAGCAACCCTCTCCACATAGGCTGAACGACGGCCGGCCCCCGCGCGGAGGCATAGTCAATTTGCGCGGACTGAGGCATGCTCGCGCGCCGCACATCACACGCGTGGAGAGAGAAGATGGGTTGGGAGCCGAACGAAACCATGCAGCCGCCATTCGGGCCGGCGCCCGCGCCGCTCGCAGGGCCCGAGCTTCCTTCATTCCGCTATGCGCTCGGCGCCGCGCCGACAAAGCAATTCGACGGCGGCACCGCCAAGCAAGCGACCGTCGTCCAGTTCCCCGTGTCCGACAAGCTCGCCGGCGTCTACATGACGTTGGAGGCGGGCGCCGTGCGCGAGCTCCATTGGCATGCCAACGCGGCCGAGTGGGCCTACGTTATCGAGGGCCGTGCGCGGGTGACCACCATCGATCCGGAGAACCAAGCGGAGGTCGTGGATTTCGGGCCGGGTGACGTGTGGTATTTTCCGCGCGGCCACGGCCACTCGATCCAAGGGCTCGATGGCGGCTGTACCTTCCTGCTGGTGTTCGACAACGGCTATTTCTCGGAGTTCGGCACGTTCTCGATCACCGACTGGCTGGGTCATGTGCCGCACGAAGTTCTGGCTAAGAATTTCGGCATGCCGGAATCTGCCTTCGCCAACTTCCCCGACCACGAAGTCTATATCGCCAAGGGGCCCGTGCCGCCGCCGCTGCCGCAGGAGCCGCTCCCGGGCTCGCTGAACGCGCCACCGCTGACGCATCGTTACCGTCTGTTGGCGCAAGCGCCGGAGCCGTTTCCCGGCGGCGAGATGCGTATCGCCTCGGAGATGGAGTTTCCCATCTCGACGACCATGACGGGCGCGCTGCTCACGATCCGCCCCGGGGGCTTGCGGGAGTTGCACTGGCATCCCAATGCCGCGGAGTGGCAGTACTGGCTGAAGGGCACGGGCCGCATGACCGTGTTCGGCTCGGGCGGGCGGGCGCGGACCGACGATTTCGGCGCGCACGATGTGGGCTACGTGCCGCAAGGCTACGGCCATTACATCGAGAACACGGGCGAGGACGATCTCGAGCTGCTCGTCGTGCTCAACAACGGCACGTATCAGTCGGTCTCCATCACCGCGTGGATGGCGGGCACGCCGGACCTTCTGCTGGCGACGACTTTCGGCGTGAAGGAAAGCGTGTTCGAGGACATGCCCGGCGACGCCGTGATCATGCCGGAGGGAGATTAGCCCGCGCATCCTCGGCGAGCCATGTGGTGAGCGCGGCGGCGCCCATCGGCTCGGGCAGCTTGGCTGCCTGGCCGGACCAGAGCGGCGAAAAATCCATCTTGCCCTCTGCCTCGGCTTTGGTCCTGAGCGGCGCAATGGCCGGACGGCCGCGCGGAAAGGCCGGCGCGGCCGCATTGACGAAGCCCTGCTCGCGCATGAAGCGGTTGACGATGCCGCGCGCCGGGCGCCCCGTGAGCACATTGGTGATGGCCGTCACGCGGTCCGGGTCGGAGAGCTGTTTGCGGTGCTCCGCGTGGGTCCAGGCCTCGGGACACAGCAGATAGGCGGTGCCCACTTGGGTGGCCGAGGCGCCAAGCGCGAAGCACGCGGCGATGGCGCGCCCGTCGGCGATGCCGCCCGCCGCAATCACCGGCACGTCCACCTTCGCACAGATGCTGCGCACCAGCGCGAAGGTGCCGGTCTGCGTCGCCACCTCGGTCTCCAGGAACATGCCGCGATGGCCGCCGGCCTCGGCGCCTTGAGCAATGATGGCATCGACGCCGTTCTCGGCGAGGAATTTTGCTTCCCGGAGCGACGTGGCTGAGCTGATGATTTTGCAGCCGGCCGCCTTCACTCGGGCAAGCAGCGGCGCCGGCGGCAAGCCGAAATGAAAGCTCACGATCTCCGGACGCAGGGCCTCGACGACGGCGCATTCCGCCTCGCCGAACGGCGCGTGACCGCCCGGCAGCGGCACGGCCGGCGCGTCCGTCTGGTACTCCGTGAAGTACGGCAAAAGATGCGCGAGCCAGGCGCGGTCGCCTTCCTCGTCTTCGGGCGCGATCTCGTGACAGAAAAAGTTGCAGTTGAGCGGCGCCTTTACGCTGGTCCGGAACGTGGCGATGCCGGCCTCGATCTCCTTCGGTGACAACACGGCACAGGGCAGCGCGCCGAGGCCGCCGGCCTTGGCCACCTCGATCGCTACCTCCACGCCGGTGGAGTTAGCCATGGGCGCTTGGACGATCGGCAGGTCGATGCCGAACAGATCGAGGATGCTTGTGTCTGGCCATCTCATGTGCGCGGCCACGCCGTTAGCTGCGGCGTCTGCCGAGCAGGCGCAGGCGCAGCGCGTTGAGCTTGATGAAGCCTTCGGCGTCCTTCTGGTCGTAAGCGCCTTCGTCGTCCTCGAAGGTGACGATCTCGCTGGAATAGAGCGACTTGTCGCTCTTCCGGCCGATGACGATGACATTGCCCTTGTAGAGCTTGAGCCGGACTTCGCCTTCCACATGCTCCTGGCTCTTGTCGATAAGCGCTTGCAGCATCTCGCGCTCCGGCGCGAACCAGAAGCCGTAATAGACCAGCTCCGCATAGCGGGGCATCAGTGAGTCTTTGAGATGCATCGCCTCGCGGTCGAGCGTCAGCGACTCCATGGCGCGGTGCGCGGCATAGAGGATGGTGCCGCCCGGCGTCTCGTAGATGCCGCGCGACTTCATGCCGACATAGCGGTTCTCCACCAGATCTACGCGGCCGATGCCGTTGTCATGTCCGAGCGCGTTGAGCTTGGTGAGCAGCGCGGCCGGTGACATGTCCTTGCCGTCGATAGAGACGGGGTCGCCATGCTTGAAGCCGATGGTGACGATCGTCGGTTTGTCTGGCGCGTCCTCCGGTGCGATGGTGCGCTGATAGACGTAAGGCGGCGGCTCGGCGTTCGGGTCTTCCAGAACTTTGCCTTCGGAGGAGGAGTGCAGCAGGTTCGCGTCGACCGAGAACGGCGCCTCGCCCCGCTTATCCTTGGCGACTTGGATTTGATGCTTCTCCGCAAATGAAATGAGATCGCTGCGCGAGACGAAGTCCCACTCACGCCAGGGTGCCACGACCTTGATGTCGGGATTGAGCGCGTAATAGGTGAGCTCGAAGCGCACCTGGTCGTTGCCCTTGCCGGTGGCGCCGTGACACACGGCGTCGGCGCCGGTCTGCTTGGCGATCTCGATCTGGCGCTTGGCGATCAGCGGCCGGGCGATGGAAGTGCCCAGCAGGTAGACGCCTTCATAGAGCGCGTTGGCCCGGAACATCGGAAAGACGTAGTCGCGGACGAACTCCTCGCGCAGATCCTCGACGAAGATCTCCTTGATGCCGAGCAACTCAGCCTTCTTCCGCGCCGGCTCCAGCTCTTCGCCCTGGCCGAGATCGGCGGTGAAGGTCACGACCTCGCAGCCGTAGGTCTCTTGCAGCCATTTGAGAATGATTGAGGTGTCGAGCCCGCCGGAATAGGCCAGCACCACCTTCTTGATGTCGGTCATAGGAAACGCCTTGCGGCTAAATGCTAACTTGGCGGCGACTATAGGCAGGCAATGCGCTTGTGCAAGTGCCGTCCGGTCTGGCGCAAGGCGCCACCGGCATGGGCCAGCGCCGTGCCGAGCCTGGCCAGGAGTGCGCCTGTGCTCTTGTGCAGCGCGACGGAAGTCCGCTCGATGGCTTTCTCAAGGCGCGCGTCGTTTCGCCGGACGGGCGCGAGCAAGAGCCGGTAAAGCATCGCGACGATAAGGATTGTCACCACCCCTGCAAACAGCACATCGGTGAGGAAGTGGCGTCCGAACGCCATGCGCAAGCCTCCTACCAAGGTGCCGAAGACGACGGCGGCGCCAAGCGCCACGGGCCTCACCGGCGGCGGGGTGAGGGAAGCCGGCGCCACCATCCAGAAGGCCTGAGACGCCTCGCCCGATACGAAAGAGCAGTTCCGTTCGCAAACGCCGCTCGGGCGCCACCAGGGCTGAAATTCGGCGGCGCCTGCAAACTGCTGCACGTGATGGGGCCGCGGCCTGCCCCAATTGTCCTTCAACACCAGATTCGTGGCCAGCCCGGGTGCAAGGAGGAAGGACCCGAGGAGAAACACGGCGACCGAGGGGGTGATGAGCATCGGCGCGCTTGGGAAGACCAGCTTGCGAAGCAGTGCAAATAGCGCCGGAAGCAGCAGAAGAAACGAGAGGCAGTTGGCGATTTCGCGAACCGTGTTCCACGCGTAGGATTTTGCCAAAGGGAATGTCGCCGCATCGGAGTCAAAAAACCAAGCGGCAATCTGAATGTCCAAATGGGGATAGACGGCAAACAGAAGTCCGATCGCAAATCCCGAGAGGCCTGCCGCAACGGACGCAAGCAGCCAGCCACGCGACAGCGGCTTGGTCGCCCTCAGTCCCGTCAATATCGATGCCATCGCAGCGTCCCACCGTCCGGAGGACCATGTGGGAGTGCCCGATCAGCAACAATCAGGCAGATGCGATAAAGGGCGGCAGGCAGAAGCCGACTGGTTCTACTGCCGCGCCCTATGACATTTGTTCGTCGCCGGCCTTGCTAGTCAGCGGCCTTGGCAATCAAGAGATCCTCAAAAAAGAATGCCGATAGCTCGGCGCGCGACGCCAAGCCGGACTTGCCGTAGATGGCAGTGGCCTGCTGGCGGACGGTCGCCTCGCTCGAGTTTCGGAGCCGCGCGATCTCCTTGTGGGAGAGGCCCTTCAGCGTGAGAAGCGCTATTTCGGCCTCGCTGGGGGTCAGGCGCCAGCGCTGAAACTGCTCCGCGATGGCGTCGTGAAGACCTTCAATATGCGCGCGCGCGGTTTTTCGCCACCTATCGCCCTCGGCCCGGGCTCGCGAAAAATCGCCGAGCAAGGTGGACTGCTCGGACCGCATGTTTTGAACTTCAAAGGAGAAATAGGCGGTTGCGACGACGGCGGCCGCCAACAGCGCGATCTCAAAGAGATCGAAAAGCAGTTCTTCGATCGTAATCTCCGGCCAGTTCTCAAAAGCCTCCAGCGCCACGAGAGAAAGGAAGAGTGCAGCCGCCAAGCCCGAAAGGACGATGATTCGCTTCATTGACCATGATCCCTCTTTTTCCACGTTCCATGGTAGAACGCCCCCCACGGACACATCTAAGGATTGAATTTTGGCGAGACTATAGGCGGCTGCAATGAGCAGAAGCCCGCGCCTCAAATCCGCCGTTGCGGTGATGGAGCGTCGGCGAAACCAAATGGAGGAGACGCAATGAAAACCGCTTTCTTTTCTGGGCTCGTCATGGCCGGCATCGTCTGTGTCGGGCTGACCCTGCCGCAGCCTGCCACCGCGGCCCCTTCGCCGTCCGGGCTCAACACGGGGGTCGCGGGCGCCGCGTCGCCCGTGATCCAAGTCAAAAGGTGGAGAGGCAGGAACTGGAACGCTAGGCGGTGGAACGGCAGGGGCGTCTATCGGGGCCCGCGCGGACGAGCCTATGTACGCGGCTGGAATCGCCGCCCCTATTATGGCTCCGTGATTGCCGGCGTCGCGCTCGGCACCGTCATCGCCGCCGCCGCGGCGCCACGGGCACCGGCCAACAATCTGTGCTGGTACTGGACCAACCCGGCCCGGACCCACGGCTATTGGGACTACTGCTACTAGCGCAGCCACAGCGCGCGCTTGAGACCATCAAAAGACGCCCGGTTCCGAAATAGGAGCCGGGCGTTTTTTCGTATGGCTAGTGGCAGGCCGTCCGCTTGTGCAGATGCTGGCCGGTGTGGCGTTCGGTGAGGTGGTGATGAAGTTTCAACTTCAACCCAATGAAGGTTTGCCGACGCTTGGGTGACACTCTTGATCAGTGTCAGTGCGCAAGCTGTGGAGATCTTCAGTCTCGAGGCAGGCGTGTTTCAGCGGAACCTAGCGACGGCGACGGCGTTCTAGACTCCCGAGCGGCAAGAGGACTACGGCGATGCGGAGTGACAAGGAGATGGCGAGGACCCGGCGGGCGCGCGCGTTCGGGCCAGGCGAACAGGGTTTCGTCCCCCGGCGGCGGCATGTTTTGGCGCAGGGCACATGGCACGAGACGGTCACCCACTACACGCCGGAGCCCTGGCTCGTGGCGCTGGAGCGTGACCGTACCGACAGGCCGGTCAGGCCCGGGCACCGGCCATCAGCCAATAGATAAAGCCGCCGGCGAAGCCCGCGGTGGCGAAGATGGTCATGTATTCACCCGCGGGAAGGCCGGCCGCGCCATTGACGGACGCGCCGGCGAGGAGCGGGATGGCGGCAAGCGAGGCGCCGCCGGCAAGCACGTAATAGACCCAAGATCGTAGGCGCAGGACCTCGCCCACCACGACGGCGATAAAAGCCGGGATGGCGGTCAGCGCCGGCGCCACGAAGCCGGTGAACAGCACCACGCCGAACGCCGCGGCGCCGCCATGGCGGAACAGCGGATCATTGGGCGCCGCGGCGCGCAACTCATCGCCCACCCACATGGAGCCGAGCGCCAGCAACACGGCAAGCGCGACGCCGGCGGCGAGACCAAACGCCATCACGACGACGATGCCTCTCCAAATCATGCGTCCGATCACACGCAGGTCCTTTCCTCTGTCTTCGTGACGCGAGACGCATCGGACTCTATATGAGAGGCAGAAGTGTGAGGATCGCGCAGATGCCTGCCATCGACTTCTGGTACGAGTTCGCCAGCACCTATTCCTACCCCACCGCCATGCGCATTGAGCGCCTTGCCGCGGAGCAGGGGGTCACGTTGCGCTGGCGGCCGTTCCTGCTCGGGCCGATCTTCAAGGCGTTCGGCTGGAACGATTCGCCGTTCAATATCTTCGAGGCCAAGGGGCGCTATATGTGGCGCGACTTGGCGCGCGTGTGCGAGGGGGACGGGCTGGCGCTCAAACTGCCGCCGGTGCGTTTTCCGCAAAACGGATTGAAAGCCGCGCGGCTTGCGCTTGCAGGCGAGAAAGACGGCTGGACGCCTGCGTTTACGCGTGCGGTGTTCGCGGCGAACTACGCCGAACAGAAGGACATTTCCGAGGATGCGACGCTCGCCGCGATCCTCGGCGGGCTCGGTGTCGAGGCGGAGGCGGCGTTGGCGGCAGCCGCGTCACCCGAGGTGAAAGAGGCGCTGAAAGCACAGACGGCAGAGGCGCAAGCGCGCGGCCTGTTCGGGGCGCCGTCCTTCACCGTGGGCGACACGCGCGCGTGTGAATTGTTCTGGGGCAACGACCGGCTGGAAGCGGCGCTCGCCTGGGCGAAACGTGTTTAGACCGGCGCCGCGAGGCGCTGGCTCGCGCGCTGCTTGAGGCTCGTGCTCTTGAGCTGGCCGCAGGCCGCCATGATGTCCCGGCCTCGCGGAGAGCGCACCGGGCTCGCATAGCCCGCGCGATTCACCACCTCGGCGAATTTCTCGATCTGCTCCCAGTCGGAGCATTCGTAAGGTGCGCCGGGCCAGGGATTGAACGGAATGAGATTGATCTTCGCCGGGATCTTGGCCAGCAGCCGCACGAGGGCTTTGGCGTCGGCGATGGAATCGTTCACGTCCTTCAGCATCACATACTCGAAGGTGATGCGCTTGGCGTTGGAAAGACCGGGATAGGCGCGGCAGGCGTCGAGCAATTTGGCGATCGGCCATTTTTTGTTGATGGGCACGAGTTCGTCGCGCAATTCGTCGCGCACCGCATGCAGCGAGATGGCGAGCATGGTGCCGGCCTCCTCGCCCCAGCGCGGGATCTCCGGCACGATACCTGACGTGGACAGGGTGATGCGGCGCTTGGAGACCGAGAGGCCTTCGCCATCGGCGGCAATGGCGCAGGCGTCGCGCACGTTCTCGAAATTGTAGAGCGGCTCGCCCATGCCCATGAGCACGACATTGGTGATCTTGCGCTCGCTGCTGGGAAGCCCGGTGGGGTCCGCGGGGGTGACGCCCGGCCAATCGCCGATACGGTCGCGGGCCAGCATGATCTGACCGACGATCTCGCCTGCGCTCAGATTGCGCACGAGGCGCTGCGTGCCGGTGTGGCAGAAGGTGCAATTGAGGGTGCAGCCGACCTGGCTCGAAATGCAAAGCGTGCCGCGATCCTGTTCCGGGATGTAGACCGTCTCGACTTCCTTGCCGTCGTCGAGGCGCAGCAGCCATTTGCGCGTGCCGTCCAGGGAGACTTGCTCGGTGACGATCTCGGGGCGCTCAAGCGTGAAATGGGCGGCGAGTTCCCCACGCAGCTCCTTGGCGATGTCGGTCATGACCTCGAAGCCCGTGGCCCCGCGCACATAGATCCAGCTCCAGAGCTGGCTCACGCGCATGCGCCGCTGCCGCTCCGGCACGCCGAGATCGCCCAGGCGCTCAGCCAGCCGCGCGCGGGTAAGCCCGATAAGGGGCTCCTTCACGGGGGTTTCGGCGCTTAGGGGCGCCGGGTCTTCTTGGGCCGAATCTTGGGCCGAGTTTTGGAGTGTAGTCACGGTCATGGCCCCTCATATCATGAGGCGAGCCGGAAATGCCAAGGTCCGGAAATACCAAGTCCAGAGGAGGTGGCCGGAGGGGAGCGGCCGCTAGCCGCTGCACTCCTTGGCGAGGCGGTCGAGGGCGTCGGTGCTGCCGCTCAAGGAGTAGGTGTCGCTGGTATTGGTCCCGCGGGCGGACCGCCCCTTGATCTGCATGGAGCTTCCGGACTTCAAGGCCTCGACGAGCTTGGCCTCGTCCTCGGTCTTCTCGACAAAGGCGCCCTCGTCCTTGGTGAAGAGCTCGAAATTGTCGCTGCCGATGGTCAGGGTGACCTTGCCGCCCGGCGCGAAGGGATAGCCCATCTTGACGCTGATTTCGCCAGCGACCTTGTCGGCCGGATATTGCGATACGTAGAAATAAATGGGGCCCCGGCGCACGTTCTTGGGCGTGGACGAGCTCGGCTGGGACACGGCGAAGCATACCTTGCCACTGCCGTCCGCCGTGTAGACGGACCAGTTGTTGTACTTCTGGAGAAGTTTGACTTCCTGCGCGAAGGCTGGCGCCGTACTCAACGCCAGGATCACGCAAACAGCTCCAACGGCTCGGCGCATCTCCCCGTCCCCGTGTCGTGAGCAAGCGTTAAGCATGAGTGCCCCCAATCTTCACTAGATCAGACCGTTAGGTCAACCCTGGGGGCCGCCGCCGCTTGGGCGCCCCTTGAACATGCGGCACCGGTTCCTCCGCCACGGCCCCTTCGGTGATGGGCCGGGGCGCGAATCTACCGAGTGTGCGCATGCGGTCGTACATGATAATGGCGCCGGCTGTCGCCACATTAAGCGAAAAGGCCGTTGGAATGCGGACCAGATGCTGGCAGCGGCCGACCAGCTCCGGCGAGAGTTGCCCACGCTCGGGGCCGAGTACATAGGCCGCCCGCAATGGATGTGGAAAACTCGGCAAGTCGGCGGCCTCCCCGAGGATCTCTACGCCCACCAGGCTACAGCCTTTGGGGAGGCGCAGCGCCTCAAGGTCCGGCCAGGCATAGACGGGCAGGTGGCCTTCGGCGCGCGAGGTGTTGGAGCGCACCGCCAGGGCGCGTTCGTCGGCGCCAATGGTGAAGACGAAGCTCGCGCCAAAGGCATGAGCGGAACGGACGAGACTGCCGAGATTGACCGACTTGGAAATGCTCTCGGCGCCGATGCCAAAATACCCGCGAATGTTTGGAAGTAGCGGTTTCACAACCTTTGTCTGCCACAAGCCGGCCACAAGCAAAAGGCCTGCCGAAGGCTTGCGCTATCCACCAGACGGCGTCAAAAAGCCAAGCTCTTCAGTCCCACAAAGATTCGAGCTGTCGCCCGTTGCGCGGCTCCAAGGAGCTGCTGTTCATGCGCGTGGTGCAATTCAATGAGTTTGGCGGCGTGCAGGCCCTGCGGCTTGAAGAGGTCGTCGAGCCCAAGCCGGGTCCCGGTGATCTCCTTATCAAGGTCAGCGCTGTCGGCCTCAATTTCTTCGACACGCTCGTTCTGCGCGACAAGTATCAGGTGTCTCCGCCGCTGCCCTTTTCGCCGGGCGCGGAAGTCGCGGGCACCATCGAGGCCGTGGGCGAAGAGGTCACCGAGTTTCAAACCGGACAGCGCGTGGTGGCCTTTATCGGCGGCAATGGCTGCCGCGAGCGGATTGTCACCAAGGCCAAGAACGCGATTCCCATTCCCGACGGCGTGAGCGACGACGCAGCCGCGGGTATCATCATCACCTACGGGACGGCGCTTCATGCCTTCAAAGACCGCGCGGACTTGCAGTCTGGCGAGAGCGTGGCCGTCCTTGGGGCGGCGGGCGGTGCGGGTGTCGCGGCGGTTGAGATCGCCAAGCGCATGGGCGCGCGCGTCATCGCCGTGGCCTCGTCGGAGGATAAGCTCGCCTTCGCCAAGGCGCATGGCGCCGATGAGGGCGTCAACTATTCCGAGGTCGATCTCAAAAAAAAACTGAAGGAACTCACCCTGCCGAAGGGCGTCGAGGTTCTTTACGACTGCGTCGGCGGGGATGCCGCGGAGCCGAGCCTACGCGCCATGGCGTGGGAAGGGCGCTATCTCGTGCTCGGATTTGCGTCCGGCGATATCCCGCGCATTCCGCTCAATCTGGTCTTGCTCAAGGGATGTCAGATCGTCGGCGTGT
>Ga0307378_10002227_pt1 | contig 30220 bp, 27 predicted proteins | sample UN1MG_FD_202238 | JGI IMG/M metagenome (GOLD analysis project Ga0307378, IMG submission 202238) | Soil microbial communities from Risofladan, Vaasa, Finland - UN-1 | ecosystem: Environmental > Terrestrial > Soil > Coastal area > Acid sulfate soil | place: Finland: Risofladan, Vaasa | collected... | reverse complement strand
AAAATCCGTCCAGGAGCTCAATCTGCGTGAGACCTACGGCCTGATCGTGACCCGTATCATCCGTACGGGCATGGAGTTTTCGCCGCGGGCCGGGTTCCGTTTGCAGTTCGGCGACGAGCTCCGGGTCGTGGGAAAGCCGGAGGCCATGGACACGTTCGCGGCGGATGTGGGGGAAACGGGGGAGAGGTTGTCCCAGGCCGCCGTGGTGCCGATGTTCATAGGGATCGCCCTCGGGGTCCTGCTCGGGAGCATCCCTTTGAAGCTCCCCGGCTCTTCCGTCACCTTTCGGATCGGACTGGCCGGAGGACCGCTCATCGTGGCCGTCCTCCTGAGCCGCATCGGCTCGATCGGCCCGCTCGTCTGGCATGTCCCGCCGAGCGCCAACCAGATGCTCCGAACGATCGGCATTTCGCTCTTCCTGGCGGCCGTGGGGCTTGGGGCCGGGGCCGGGTTCGTCGAGACCTTCCTCCGGGTGGGCGTCACCTGGTTCATCGGGGGCGCGCTGATCACGCTCGTTCCGATCCTTCTCGCGACACTTGTCGCCCGGCTTTTTTTCAAGCTCAACTACCTGTCCCTTTGCGGCTTGATAGCCGGAAGCATGACCAATCCGCCGGCCCTCGCTTACGCGAATTCCCTGGCGCCCGGGTCCGACGAGGTCTCGATGGCATTTGTGACCGTATACCCGTTGACGATGCTTCTGAGGCTGTTCGTCGTCCAGGCTATGGTTCTTTTGTTCATCTGACCCCTGCCAGGATAAAAAAATATGGAAAATTTATTAAAAATAGCTTGACAAACATACTACTATGTAATACATTGTATCTGGTTATAACATGGAAAACAAAATAACCCAGTTGAGAAAAGGGATTTTGGAGCTGGCCATCCTGGCCTGCCTCTCGAGGGGACGCCACTACGGATACTCCCTCGTCAAGACCATTTCCGGCGACGAGGAAATCGACCTTACGGAAGGGACGATCTACCCCATCCTCGGCCGCTTGGCCAAGGAAGGGCTTGTCCAATCCGAGTGGGTCGAATCGAGCCAGGGACCTCCCCGAAAATACTACACGTTGACGCTCAAAGGGGAGGAGGCGTTCCGCCTGCTCGAAGGAGAATTCCGGAAGCTCTCCGCGATCGTTGTCAACGTCCAGAGCGGGCCGGTGCCGGGAAAAGCCGACGAAGACCACCATGTCCTTTCCGTGATGAAGGAGACGAACAATGGCTAACGGTTTCAGCGGGCCTGTCGCCCAGATCGTCGATAATTACCTGGTGCGATTGAGAAAGGACATCAAGGGGTTCCCGGCCAAAGACCAGGAGGAACTCGTCAAGGAGATCCACTCGCACATCTACGAGTCCTTCCGCAACGACCCGACCGAGGACGAAGTCGCCCGGATCCTCAAGGTCCTCGACAAACTCGGCGAACCGGCCGCCGTCGCTTCGGCCCGCCTGCCCGAGGCCATGGTCACGATGGGTAAGAAGAAGAAACTGCCCTTCTACATCCTTGCCGGGGTCCTCATCGCTTTCTTCGGTGTCCCCCTCGGCTTGGGGGGCCTGAGCGCGGCCGTCAGCCTCATCATCGGAGTCCTGGCCCTCGTCCTGGCCTTCTACATCGTGGCCTTCAGCCTGATCCTGACCGGCTGGCTGAGCGCCGTCATCCTGATCATCCGCGTCTTCAGCCCGGGATTCCTCGACCCCTGGATGGATATCTACCCCCTGGTCTCCGATCCCACCCTGAACACGGTCATCTATATCTTCGGAGCGCTCCTGATCGCGGCGCTGGGTTTGGGCCTGCTCTGGTTGGGCACGAGGATGATGCGGGGTATCCGTTTCGTCTTCCGCTTCCTGTTCGAAAAGATCCGGAACTGGCGGAAGCGGGCACCCGTGCCAACCCAATAAAGGGAATAAAAATAATATTTGCAATTATCTGAGTTCAAGGTGATAACGTCCTCTATGGTTAAGATAGGGATGTCCTGAATTACTGAAGCTCCACGGACTTACGTCCGTGGAATCCCGCGAAGGGGATTGAAAGATGCAGGAACGAGAGAGAGAAAAAAATAAAAATAAGAGTAATTAATACTTGACATTATATAAATAATAAATTACATTATGTAACGAATACATTGCAATATTAGGCAAAAATAGGAAGGTACTGATGATGTTAGCCCGATTAAAGAGTAAGAACGAAAGCGGCGAGCAGTTTATTTTGCTGAACAATCTCCGCAAGTTGCGTTTCTTCGCGGATGAATTGAGTCAGGAAGATCTGGCAAATAGGGTTGGAGTTTCCCGCCAGACGATCTATGCCATTGAAAAAGGAAAGTTCAATCCCTCGGTGAAGCTAGCGCTACGGATTGCCAAGTTTTTTCAGAAATCTTTGGAAGAAGTTTTTTATTTAACGGAGGTCAAAAATGATCAACAAGACAAAAACCAATTGGCTGAGTGAACTTTCGATTCCAGGCCGGGCTTGGGCTATGGTCCTGGTCGGACTGCTTGTATTTTTTTCCCAGTTGCACCGGGTTGCCGGCAATGCCGGCGTCGTGGGTGGCTGGTTGGTTTATTCCATGATGCTTGGTCCGCAGAACGCACTGATGAAGCGTTGGGACGAACGCGAAGTCCATCTGTTCCACAAAGCCTATTCCCTGGCCTTTGCGCTTGTCCTTCTACTGATCCTTGTTGCCAATGCCATTATTGAACTCAACGATTGGCTTCACTTTGCCGATCGGCAGCTGGCTTTCATCGGCCATAACTGGTTGGGTGTGATGAGTTCCGTGCTGTTGATTGTTCTAGGTGCGTCTGTCCTGACTGTTTTTCGCAAGGAGGAAGAATGAAATCCTGGCTCGCGGTCGTGGTCCTCTATGCGCTGGTGAACCCGAACTTGCTTCCGGCAAGGGAAGCAACCCCGGCAAAGATTTTGAGCCAATTGCCGCCCTATGTCGACAGGCTGATGGCCGATTGGAATGTTCCCGGGCGCGGTTTCACCGGAAACGCCCTTTGCCATTGGCTCAGCCACTAAGGCCTTCACCGCATTGGGGCTGATGCTTCTGGTTCAAGAACGCAAAATCGATCTGGATCAACCAGTAGCCAGTTATCTTCCCGGATTTAAGAGTGCGGACTCTTACATTTCGGCCAATCTCAGCGTACGCGACATCCTGAGTCACCGCAGCGGATTACCCCGTCATGATCTGGTCTGGTTCGGTTCGGACAAGAGCCGGGAGGAACTGGTCAAAGCTTATAGCTTTTCTAATAAATGGTGGGCTGCCGAAAAGATTGACTCAAATGGATAAAAAAGGATTTCGGTTCACTTCCCCCCGCTGGTCTCCTGATGGCCAGAGCATCATTTTCCCCAAACAGGAAAAAGATTCACCCGGGCCTTATGGAGCGGACCGCAGGCTTTATAAGGTTTCTGCCGAAGGAGGAACGCCCGAAAAACTGAATATCAGGGGAATGATGCCGGACTTCTCTCCGGATGGCAAGAAGATCGCCTATTCCAGGCTCTCCGAGTCCGTCACTGAATTCTGGCTGGTGGAAAATTTCCTGCCCGCGGACAAGGCGAAAAAATAGGCGCCGCCGGCAACAAATAAAGCGAACTCGTTGTTACTTCTTCTCTTTGATAAGGTCCTCCAGCTTGACCTCCCAGATCGTCTCGCTCGGACGGGCTTTGACGAATCCCTCAGTGACATAGGAAACCCACTTGCCGTCGGGAGAGGGGTAGATCCAATCCTTCCCGTCGGGATCGTCGGAGGCCAGCTCCGTCAGCCCCCCGCCGGAGGGAGAGACCAGAAAGATCCGCACGGCCGCGCCATCCCAGCTCATGAAGGCGAGTTCCTTGCCACCCGGTATCCAGCACAGCCCTAAGGCGCTTGGGGGGTCTCCTCGCAGACCCTCCTTTCTGAGGTCGAGGAGCTGCCGGGATTTTCCGCCGGCCAGGGGGACGGCATGGATGAATCCTTCGGAGGCGACCAGGATCTCTTTTCCGTCGAGGGACCACGTGAATTTCTCTTTTCCGCAGTTATCCCGGATTTTTTGGCGTTCTCCACCCGAACTCGAAACGACATAGAGCCCTTGGTCGGCCTGCATGATGCTTTGTCTTTGGATAAAGGCGATGTTTTTCCCATCCGGAGACCAAACTGGATAAGTCTCATAGGCTGGGTCCTTTGTGATCCGGACGGGATCGCCCTTCTCGGCTGAAGCCACCCAGATATCCCCTTCGTGGACTAGGGCCAGCCGACCTCCGTCGAGCGACCAGGCCCACTCGTCTGTTTTGCCGTATCCGACGGGTTGCTTATCCCGCCCGCTGAAAACCTCGACGGCGGGGCCGATTGTTCGGCCCTCCTGGAGCGAAAGGGAGGCAACGTAGAGATCTTCCTTCCCCTTTGCTGTGGGGACAAACATGAGCAGTCTTTTGCCGTCGGGAGAGACGGACCTCGGCTGGAAGTCATTCCCATCGGAGACGTCAAGCTTTATGGCGGTCGACTTGCCTCCGGAAATCGGGATCATGAAGAGGTCTTGGTCGTTTAAAGCCCCGCCGCTCGTCATGATCATCTGGCTGTCAGGAGACCAGAAATGAACATATGGCCAGAGCGGGAGTTCCCGCCCCAACTGGAAAGACGGGCCCCCTTGTGTCGATACGACCTTTGCCGCTGGGGCATAATCATAGGAGGAACGGTAGAAGAACACCGTTTTGCCGTCCGGGGACCAGGAAAAAAATTCCCCGACACCTTCCGGGGAAGTGATCTCAAAGACACGCCCGTCCGACGTTCGATAGAGCCTCGGCCTCACCCCTTCGAAATACCAGATCCATTCGCAGTCGGGAGACCAAGCATAGGGGCGGCAGTTGTCCAGGATCTTTTTGGGAGTCCCGCCCTCCGCGGGGACAAAATAGAGCTCTCTGCCCCCCCGGTTATATGCGATCATCTTTCCGTCCCCAGACCAGATGGGCCGGCCTTCCCAGATGGGATCATTCGTGAGTTTGTTGATAGCGCCGTCCTCGATCGAGAGGGTCCAGATATCTCCTCCTTTCTCGTCTTCTCCACATTCAAAAGTGATCTTTTTCGAATCGGGGGACCAGCCAACCCACTGCCGATTGGGAAGCGGATAATCGAGGATTTTCTTCACTGGCCCTGCCGGCCGGCCCGTCTCCGGCGAGATCGGGATGGTCCAGATCGCCCCATCGGCGATGTAAGCGACTTTTTCACCGTCTGGCGAGATGTTGTAGCTGCCGAATGGGCTCTCGGCCAGCTTGAAGGGCTCGTTCTCGTCAAGGGGAATGACGAGTTTATCAAAGAGGAGGAACTTCCCGTTGGGCGAACGCGACAGATGATGGGGGACATAATCGACAACCGCTTTTTTTCCCGTGAGTTCCGCGATTTTCGTAAATTTCGCCCCTGTATGCGGGTCGGTGATAACTTTTAAATCCTGCGCTTCGTCTCCTCTGCTCCGCAGCTTTGTGGTCTCTTTCTGCTTCTCCACCTTGGCAACCATCAGCTGCGTGACGGGAATGATCGGACTTCCCGGATTGTCTTTGAGGAGCTTCTTGAAGACGGACAGCGCTTCGTTGTATTTCCCCATCCGGAAATAGGTCTGCCCGATCCAATAGCGGGCGTCCTGGGCGATCGGGCTTTCCGGCAACAGTTGAATGACCTTTTCGTAGGCGGCGATCGCGTCAGAGAAGTTCTCCTGCTTGAGGAGCGTGACCGCTTCGGCAAATTGCCTCTCCGCGAGGGCGTTCGCCTCCTCGGATTGCCCAGCCGTGCCTTGGGACACAGGCCCGGCGTTTATCGGGCCAAATTCCCAAACAAAGAGCAGGCCCAAGGCCGCAGCGAGAAAGACCAGTCCCTTCTTTTTCATAGCTCTCTCCTCCCCCGTGATCGGGTTTATTCGGAATTCGGTCGAATGACCCCCGGCCGGGGATCACTCGCCGAATTCGTTTACGCCTTTCCCTGAGTCCGCAAACGCCTGGGCAATCTCCATCAATCGGGACATGTCCGCCCGGCCGATCAAGACAAAAGAGACATGCGTATTTCCCCAGGCCAGGATCGTCATCCCCGCTTGATCCCCCGAGACTTCCGCCGGTACGGAGCTTCTATAAACGGCGTACTCTCTAAATTCCTTTGCGGCAAGCCCTTGATTTCCATCGAGGGGCTGTTCGAATATGGAAAAGGTATCGACCCCGTTCGTGTACAGAAGATGAAGGCTCTCCCGTCCGGCGACCTTCGTGATCGTGTCGAGGATATAACCGGGATGGATCCGGGAGGGCGCCACGGGGTCGAAACTCACGGCCTTCCGGGCCTGAAGCAACGTGAGGGCCTTGGCTTTCGAGATATCGGAGTCCGGGGCGGCCGCATCGGCGTCCCGGCTGGATGACGGCCCCCTCAAGATCACACCCGGGCGCGATATTTGACGATAATCGTCGATGTATTCATAATACATGATGTCATCGCGGCTCAGAGTCACCCGTGCAGGCTGCGGCCTGGTGAATTCCGCAGACGCGGTCTGCAGCACGGCCTCCTGGTGTTCCGTCATGTAGAGATTGATGGTGGCGAGATCGTCGTCCGGACGCGCCGGCGAAGGCTTCTGGAAAAGGCGGCTGACCGCGAGGGTGATGAGGACGATGGCGGCAACTTCGGCAAACCGCAAGGCGGCTTTCCCCACAAAGGCGGGTGTCAGTATCTTTCTCCACCATGATTCTCGGGATTCCAGCCTTGATTGCAGGCGCCCGTAAAGATCTTGAGGCGGCTCCCCGGCCTTCCAGGCCCGAAGCACTCCGGGAAGCTGGGCCATTTGTTTTGCGGCAATGGAACAATCCCGGCAGACGCCGAGATGATCCCGGACCGCCGTTCTTTCAGAGTCCTCGAGTTCATCGTCAATAAAGGCTTTGAGTTGCTTTTTAACGTTTTCGCATTCCATCGTCTATTCTCCCAAATACCGGGCGAGAGCATTCCTGAGCCTCTCATGGGCCCGGTGATTGATGGATTTCAAGGTCCCGATCGGCCGATCCATGACCTCCGCGATTTCCGAGTATTTCATCCCCTGGTATTCCCTAAGAACCACAACGAGTTGTTCGTCTTCGGGAAGAGACGAGAGGGCTCCTTTGACAGCGGATTGGAGCTCGCCGTCTTCAACGGATTTGTCGACGGCCGGCGACGGGTCAGAAACAATGTCCTGGAGCTCGGAGCGATAGCCTCCCGGGGCCGTGAGCGGAGAGTTGAGCGAGAGATGTGAACGGTGCTTCATCCCCCTCGACCTGTCCCGGCAGAGATTCAAGGCGATTTGAAAAAGCCAGGTTTTGAACTGCGCGGTCGCCCGATACTTCCTTTTGGCGCGCACGAGCCGCAAAAACGTTTCCTGGAACAAGCTCTCGGTTTCGGTCGAGTCCGGGACCATCCTGTAGATGAAATCGAAAAGGGGTTTCTCATATCGCCCGTAAAGCGTCTCAAAGGCCGCTTTGTCTCCGTCCCGGTATCTGAGCATGAGTTCCTCGTCGGACCGGCAGATCGTCATTTTCTCTGTTTCCGTGTCCTTACTCACTTAAACGCATGACTTCCCAAACGGTTGAGAAGAATATCAGAAACCGCCCGGGCTATCGCTCTTGCCTTTTGAGAATCTTTCCTTATCCTATCACCGGTCGCCGGCCTCCACAATCACTTGACAGAATCTTCACAGTCCCTTAACGTTTGGCTAAAGGGTTCGAGATAACATTAAGAGCGGGACTTGTACGCCGGCCAGGGGCTGGAATGCTTGAAAACTTAAAGATCGCGCTCAAGAGGCAGAAGAAATTAATCGTCATTTTTCTGCTGACCATTTTTATCCCCGCCCTGTCACTCAGCATTTTCGGCATTAGAGCCATAAAGAACGAAAGATTCCGGCAGGCGAAACAGCTCGAGAACGAGCACAGGAGGGCCGCAGTGCGGCTCCGGTCCCGGTTATCAACGGAATTCCGGGAACTGGGATTGGCGCTTCAGAATTTGGCGGAATCCCAGGCACTCAAAGACAGGGATGAAAAAACGATCGCCGAACTGGTCCGCGCCCAGCTCGCGAATAATCCCCTTGTCGAGACGGTCTTCTATTACTATGAGAACGAGGAGCCTCGTTTTCCGGCCTTTCATGGCGCTCCGCGCAAGGCTTCATTGAACGTGCGCTCATTCCCCGCCGGGCCGCTTCAAGAAACCCTGAACAGGGCCCGGGAGTACGAATTCACAAGAAAAGACTTCAGGCGGGCTATAATCCTGTACCGGGACGCCGGACGTCAAACGAAGGATCAAGACATTCAGGCCCAGGTCCTCTACAACGAAGCCCGCTGCTTGGTGAAACTCGAAAGATATGCTGAGGCCATCGAGACTTTTAGGAAAATCGAAGAAAACTATCCCGAATCAATGACTACCTCCGGCTTGCCTCTCTCTCTCGCTGCTTTATTGCAGACGATTCACTGCTATCGGGCGCTGGATAACATTTCAACCGCATTGAGAACAGCCCTCGACCTCTTTAGGGATATCATTGAAATGCGCTGGGCTCTGAGCGAACCCCAGTTCAAGACATATGCCGGCCTGGCGGAAGACGCCATCGAGGAAATTCTATCAGAGAAGCCCGCCGCTCAGGATCTGGTTGGCCTCACGGATCAGTATGCCCGACTCAAAATCCAACGTCGGGACAAAAACGCTGAATGGGAGATCATGAATTCCATCCGGCAAGAGGTCATCCCCGACCTTCGCCGAAAGCAATCCACTCCCGCGGTCCTCTCCCCTATCCAGTACTCAAAAACAATTGGGAACAGAACGTTTCTCGTCTATACGTGCCCGATTATTGAAACGCCGCAAAAAAAACCCGTCGGGCTCATCGGCCTCAAGATCAAGGAGGACTTCCTTTTAAACGATGTCCTATCCAAAGCCGCGCCAAACGACCTGCCCGCGGATCAAACCAAGTTGGTGGTTTCCGATCTCGAGGGGAAAGTCCTGCTGGGGAGCGAAGGTCTCTCTGCAGAGCGGACGACCCTCACCGAATTTTTCGATGACAATTTTCCTCCCTGGAAGATGGAATTTTACGCGAGCCAAGTGGAAGGAATTGGGTTCGCCGGCCTGAAGGGTAGTTTTTACTTCTGGACGATTCTCACCCTGGTCGTCGTCCTGACCTTCGGCGCGGTCCTGATCGGCCGAACCATTGCGCACGAGATGGAAATCCTCAAGCTGAAGTCGGATTTTGTGTCATCCGTCTCCCATGAGTTCAAGACCCCCCTGACCTCGATCAAAGCTTTGGCCGAGAGGCTGCAGGGCGACAAAGTCATCGACTCTGTAAGGATGAAGCAGTACTTTTCTCTGATTTCCCAGAACGCCGATCAACTGACCCGCCTGGTTAAAAATCTCCTGGATTTCTCCAAGATAGAAGAGGGGAAAAAAGAGTATCACTTTTCGCCCACCGATGTCGCCCAACTTGTGACTCAGCAGATCCAAGATTTTGGAAAAAATGACGTCCAGAAGGGCGCCCGGATAGGCGCCCATATTCCCGCCGATATCCCTCCCCTGCTGGTCGATGGGGAGGCGCTACGCCAGGCCCTCAACAATCTTCTCGACAACGCCTTCAAATTTTCCTCCGCCGAGGGGAAGGTCGAGGTTCGTGTCAGGAGAGCGGGAGAGAAAGTCTCAATTGAGATCGCTGACCAAGGGATCGGAATCCCCCAGGACGAGCTGGAAAAAATCTTCGATAAGTTCTATCAGGGGAGCAACGCCGTCAAACAATCCGCCAAGGGGACAGGACTGGGATTAACCCTGGTCAAACATATCGCCGAAGCCCATGGAGGAATGATTTCGGTCAGGAGCAAAGTCGGCGAGGGAAGCACTTTTTCTCTGATTCTTCCGATAGAAAAAGAGTGAGGTAGGCATGCCCAAGAAAATTCTAATCGTCGAAGACGAGCCGGGCATCCTGGTGAGCCTGAGGGACGAGTTTGAAAGCGAGGGCTACACTGTCTGCACAGCCGAAAGCGGGGACAAAGCCCTCGAGATGGCGAAAGAGCAAAATCCGGACCTGATCATCCTGGACATCATGCTTCCCGTCTTAAATGGATACGAGGTCTGCAAGAGGCTCCGGATGGAAGGAGACACAACACCGATCATCATGCTGACGGTCAAGGATAAGGAAGTGGATAAGGTTTTGGGTCTCGAGCTGGGAGCGGATGACTATGTGACCAAACCGTTCAGCCTCAGGGAGCTCACGGCCCGGGTCAAAGCTGTCATTCGAAGAGCGGAAGAGCGGACGAAGCAATTAGCCAACTACAGCTTCGGGAAGATAGCGCTCGACTTCAAGAAATATGAAGCGACAAAAAAAGGCAAGAAGCTCGAACTGACGCCACTGGAATTCCAGATGTTAAAGCTCCTCATCGAGAAAAAAGGTCAGGTCGTCTCCAGGGATGATTTCCTGGATCATATCTGGGGAGAGGAGAACGTTTCCGTTTCCTTCAGGACCATCGACAGCCACATCGCCAATATCCGCAAGAAGATCGAGGACGACCCGTCGAGACCCAAGCACATCCTCAGTCTCAGGAGCGTCGGGTATAAGTTTGCCGATTGACCAATAAACTGCGATCGTCCAATAGATGTCATTCCGAGGAGCGGAGCGACGAAGCAATCTCGTCAACTAGCTGCGATGATATTTCATCATGTCTTCATACTTCCTGAACACATCTCGTTCCAAGATGCCATATATTGAGGTTGATGAAACGAGATGGAGGGCAATCATGAAAAAACAATCGAAATCCCTATTTGCTTTTTGTCTTTGCGCCCTGGGGCTTCTGCTCCTTTTCAGCGGCTTATGGTCGCAGCAGACGGCCGGCGAGCTGTTTGAGAAGGCCCTTTACGTCGAAGAAGGGCAGGGGGACCTGCAGAAGGCCATCGGGCTTTATCAAGACATTGTGAAGCGGTTTTCGGAGAGCCGGGAAGTCGCAGCTAAGACGCTGCTGCATATCGGGATGTGTTACGAAAAGCTGGGCCTCAAACAGGCTCAGGAAGCCTATCAACAGGTGATCGAAAAGTACCCGGACCAGAGCGATACGGTGAAGGAGGCCAGGCAGAAGCTGGCTCTGCTCGCCGGGACCCAGGCGGTCGCGGAAAAGGGCGGCGCGGAGCTCAGGATCCGGCGCGTGTACGAAGGGAGCGGGCTCGAATGGGGGAACGGTCTTTCGTCGGACGGGCGATACCTGGTTTATACGGACTGGGACACGGGCGATTTGGCCGTAGTCGATCTCGTGACGACCCAGAGTCGGCGTCTCACGGACAAAGGGGAGCCATTCTCGAAATCCCCGGAAATGGGTGAATGCAGCGCCTTTTCTCCAGATGACAAGCAAGTCGCCTACGGCTGGCAAAATAAGGATCGCGTTCCGGAGCTCCGGGTTATCAACTTCGACGGCTCGAATACACGCGTTCTCTACCGGAATGAACAATCCGCCTGGCTTCGGCCCCACGAATGGACGCCAGACGGAAAACAAATTCTTACCTTGGTCATGAGGAAAGAGGGGCCGTCGCAGATCGCCCTGATCTCCGCGGCCGACGGAACGATCCGCATCCTGCGGGACGTCCAGGCGAAGGACCCGGAGCTGGACTTATCCCCGGACGGCCGCTTCATTGTCTGCTCGATGCCTCCGGAGCCGTCCTCGTCGAAGCGCGATATCTTCATCGTGAAGACCGAAGACGGCGAGATCGGCCCTCTCGTGGCCCATGCCACCGACGATTATTCGCTCGGCTGGGCTCCGGACGGGCAGAGAGTTCTCTTTGCGAGCGACAGGACGGGGTCGTACGGGCTTTGGAGCGTTGAAGTGGTCGACGGTCGGGCGCAGGGCTCCCCGTATCTTGTCAAGTCGAATTTCAACAAGGCCGACCCCGTGCGGTTGGCCCCGAACGGTGTGCTCTATTATGTTCTTTCCGAGATGGTCTCTGACATCTACGTGGCTACGATCGATCCCGACACCGGGAAGGTCCAGGGCAAGCCAACGGCGGTGCCGACACGGTACTCTGGAGCCAATGCCGCTCCGGATTGGTCTCCCGACGGTACGCGTCTCGCCTATCGCACCAACCCCGGTGGGACGTCCGGCTTCGACGCACCGCCGTTGATCTCGATCCTGGATGTCCGGACCGGAGAGGAACGTCAGATCGCTCCAAAAATCGGTTCTATTAATCCGAATGATGGACCCCGCTGGGCGCCGGACGGAAACTCCGTCCTGGTCATCGGAGAGCGCGGCCAGGAAACAGGGATCTACAAGGTCGATGTTGTCAACGCTTCTACGACCTCTCTCGTGATAATACCGCCCTATCAATACAGCCTGCATGCCGTTTGGTCACCCGATGCTAAAAGCCTCTTTTATCCCCAGGGATATCCCACGCGCATTCTGCGCCGCGACCTGGACACGGGAAAGGACACGGAACTGGCCACGATGACCGGTCCCGCAGGAATTCCCATCGTCGCCCTTTCGCCCGACGGGAAGTGGTTGGCGTTTACGTCTCGGGATGAAGGGCAGCAACTCGTCAAGCTCAACCTGGTTCCGTCAGCCGGGGGAGAGAGCAGGGAGGTCTTCCGCAGCCAGGAAAATGAACTCATCCGCTCGATGAATTGGACGCCCAATGGCCGTTTCCTCTGGTTCGAGAAACTGACTCTTTCCAAGGATCCCAAGGTGCCGTCCAAGATGGAATGCTGGCGCGTGTCTCCGGACGGCGGCAACCTCCAGAAGCTGGAACTCAATTTCCCGGGTTTACAATTCCGGATCCACCCCGATAGCCGCCAAATCGCGTTTTGGACGGGGCAAGGCAGGCGCGATCTCTGGGTCATAGAGAATTTCCTGCCCGTCGAGAAGAAATAATATAAGAAGGAAAGGACGGAAGGCTTGCCTGTTTAATGAGATAAAAGGGAAAGAAGGACCGTCTTATGTTTCGAGATGGCGGAAAGCGAAGCGAACCTGCCCCGGCCGAGCGTGGTCAACGTATCGCAGGTTGTCACCGTGGATAAATCTGTTCTCCGGGAGAGGATCGGGACCCTGTCGCGCCGGAGAGTTCGGGAGATCGTCTCGGGACTGCGCCTTGTCCTCGAGCCGCGGGAGCTCTAGGCCAAAGGCTGCATCAAAAAGGGGTTTGTCTGGGGGCATATACAGGAGTAGTCTTTTATGGTAAGAAAACGCTGATCAAGATGGCCAATAAGAAAAGCACCGTCCTCCTTCTGCTCAAGCTGGCGTTCAGCCTGTCCATCCTGGTTTTCATCCTCACCACCCAGACATCGCTCGGCAAGATCGGGGGCGTCCTCCAGAACGTCAACCCTTATTGGCTCCTTCTCGCTTTTTCCCTCCACGCCTTGGGACTTTACATCAGCGCCTACAGGTGGCAGATCCTGGCCCGGGCTCAGGGGGATGAGGTTCCCCTCGTTTTCCTGGCGAAATCCTATCTGGTCGGGACCTTCTTCAACAATTTCCTGCCCACCCGGTTCGGCGGCGATGTCGTCCGGATCTGGGACGGCTCGCTCTATTCCAAGTCTTTGGTCAAATCCTCGGCCATCGTCCTGGTGGAACGTTTCACCGGTATCATCGTCCTTTTTCTCATGGCCGTGGTCGCTTCGCTCTTCCGGCTCGACATGGCCCGCCAGGTGCCCGTCATCTGGGTGGCTCTCCTTCTCGGCCTGATGGGGCTTCTCCTCATCGCCGCCTTCTTCCTTCCGGTCTTCGCCCGCCGGCTCGGCGCCCTCCGGTTGCACGGATTCCCCGAAAAGGTCCGGAACAAGATCCTCATCTTCCGCGAAACCATCCTCCATTACCGGACCCAGAAGGGGCCGTTTCTCCGGGCCACCCTCTGGGCGCTGCTCCTGCAGCTCAACGTCATCCTCTACTATTTCCTGATCGGCCGGGCCCTTCACCTGGAAATCCAGTTCATCGACTACTTCATCTTCATCCCCATCGTCCTGGTCATTCAGATCATCCCCGTCACCATCAACGGCCTGGGGCTCAGGGAAGGCTCCTACATCGAGATCTTCAAATATTACGGGATCCTTCCCCAGACGGCCGTCTCCTTTTCCCTGGTCGATGTCGCCTTCAACCTCGTGCTCGGGGCCATCGGCGGGACGATTTATGTCTCGCGGAAAAGGCGCCGTTGAATCACCGCCGGATTTAGGCTAATCTACATCCGATGATCCTCACGGCATCCCGGCGGATATCCCTCCGTCAGGGCTTCTCCCGGGCGGCCGCTTGTCTGGTCCTCATTCTTCTCCTGGTCCCACCGGGGCGCGCGTCCGCCCAGGAGGATATCTCCGAATTCGAAAAACGCCTGGCCAAGATCCACCAGGACATTCGTATCCTCCGCGCCCGGATCGAAGAGGTGACCAAGCAGGAGTCGACCCTGCTCTCCCAGCTCGGCCAGATCACCCTCACCAAAAAGCTGATCCGCAACGAGCTCGCCGCGCTCACCCTCCGGCAGGAAAAGCTGTCCGAGGAGCTGGCGGCGACGCGCCAGACCATCGCCTCCCTGCGCCGGAAGCTGGCCCAGGAGAAGCGGTCGATCGAAAAGACGCTGGTCACGCTCTACAAGTACGGGAAGTTCAATTTTCTCCAGTTCCTGCTCGAAGCGGAAAGCGTGAACGCCGTTTTCTCGGAGAGCAGGCATCTGACGGCCCTGGCCCGGCACCAGCAGGATGTCATCAGCGCCTATCTCAAGACCATGGACGATCTCCGCAAGGCCGAAGAAGCCCAGGAGAAACAGAGTGCGGAGGTGGTTGCTTTGATCGGCGAGGCCGACAAGAAAAAGTTGGAGTTCGAAGCCCAGGAGGCCAAGAACAGGTCCCTCATCCAGGAGATCCAGAGGAACAGGAAGAGCTACGAACAAACCCTCCAGGAACAGAAGGAGCGGGCGGAACACCTGCAGTCCCTGATGGACAAGTTAGCCAGCCAGGAGATCATCCTCCCCTTCCGATTCGTTCCGCTGTACGAGCGGAAAGGAAAACTGCCCTGGCCGATCGCCGGCCGGGTCATCACCCGCTTCGGCATCGAGCGTCATCTCAACACCAGCACGATGAACAACGGCATCGAGATCACGCCTGCCGAGGACAACACCATCGTCCGGTCCATCCATCCGGGGAAGGTCGTCTTCGCCGATTTTTTCCAGGGCTACGGGAACCTGCTCATCATCGACCACGGGATGAATTACTACACCCTTTACGGCCACTGCGACGAGTTCATGGTCGGCAAGGGTGAATTCATCCGGGAGGGTCAGCCGATCGCAGTGGCTGGAGATATCGGTTCGCTCAAGGGTGTCACCCTCTATCTTGAGATCCGCTACAAGGCCAAACCGCTCGATCCCTTGCAATGGCTCAAACGAAGATGATAGAATGGAGATTCACTCGAGGAGAAAGAACTGCCGTGAAGAGGACGCGATTCATCCTGCTGGCCGTGCTTTTCGGCATCTCCCTTCTTTTTCTTTTCCAAATGACCTACCTCCGGGGCATCTCCAGCCGGCCGGGGACGCCGAAAAACATCTATCTCCTGGAAGCGGTCATCCGTCTCATCCGGAACGACTACCTGGAGGAAAAGGATCCCCTCCGGGTCGTGGACGGCTCGTTCAGGGGGCTGGTCAATTCGCTGGACAGCCTCAGCAGCTACCTCGACGCCGAGAGCACGACCCGGTATTTGGATCGCCAGGCCGGGCCGCTCCAGGAGCCGGGTGTAGTCCTTTTCAAGAGATACGGGGCGTTCCCCCAGGTCACCGGGATCATCGAAAACTCCCCGGCCGAAAAGCAGGGCCTGGAGTTGGGCGACCTCATCACCGAGATCGACGGCCTGTCGACGCCGGCCATGAGCCTGATGGAGGTGAACCTCCTGCTCGGAGACAGGGAGGGGAAACCTCTTGACCTCAAGGTGCTCCGGGCTGAGAAGACGATCGAATTAAAGGTGGAAAGAGCCCTGCTCCACCCCGAATCCGTGAGCTACGAGGCGCGCAAGGGCACGTCCGGAATCCTGAGGATCAACCGGATCTCTTCGCCGTGCGTTTCCGAGATCAAAACAAAGGTCCTGCCGGAATTGAGGAAAGGAAAAGGACCGCTGATCGTGGACCTGAGAAACTGCCCGGAAGGAAGCTTCGAGGAAGCACAGAAGTTCATCAACCTCTTTCTCAAGGCCGAGAATCTAGGATATTTCGAGAAGAGGGGGAAGGAAAAGGAAATCCTGGCCTCTCCGGAAGATCCCCTGCTGGCCCAGCTCCCCCTCATCGTCTGGATCAACCAGGGGACTCTTGGCCCGGCCGAGGCCGCGGCCGCCGTCCTCAAGGAATTCAAGCGCGCCAAGGTGGTCGGCTTGGAAACGCCCGGCCTGGCGGCCAGGCATGAGTTCTTCCCGCTCGAGGACGGGACCTCCGTCGTCCTGACCTCCGGGGTTTTTTGCCTGAACTCGGGCGTCAAGCTCTGGGGACGGGGCGTCGAGCCCGATATCTCGGTGGAGGCAGACGACCAGGGCTTCCTGGCCTTTCTCAAGAAAACGCAGCTCCTCCTGTCCGCATCCTGATCGATGAAATTAGGCCCGAACGTCAAGGTCAGAAGGCAGAATCCCCATTCGGGACGGTTATTTCTGGCACTCACCCTTCTGGCGCTTCTGTCGATCCTGGGCCTGGACTATATGGCGTCAAGCAGAGGGGAGAAGGCTTATTTCTTTGTTTCTCGGGCTCCCCGGACAGAGATTCCCATAGCCCGCCCACTCCTGGCCGACTCAACCCGCCGGTTTCTCGACGCCTCCGGCATACCCCAGGAATCGGTCCGGGAGTTCCGGGACGAGGATGGTTCTCCTCTTTTGATCATCCATCTGACTCCGGAAAGCTATGCCGGCCTGGAGCCTCGGCTGGAAGAGGAATTCAGGGACAAGAAAGCCGTCTTTGACATCGAGAAGAAAGAATTCGAAGGATGGACCTCTCATTCCTGGCGGATCGCGGGAGAAGAGGAAGACAAGCTGTCGCTGGTCTTTTCCTTTCCCCGGCCTCTGCCCGCCGCCGAAAAAAAACCAAGAGAAGCGGTCCTGCCGCCACGGCCCGAAAGACTGGTGGCCATCATTATCGACGATATGGGGAGCAGCCTGGAGGCTTTGGAGGAGATCTGCCGCTTCCGGCAGCCGATGACCGTCTCGGTTTTGCCGCTCAGCACGTATGCCGAGGAGACGGCCAGGATCGCCCATGAAAACGGCCTGGAAGTCATGCTCCATCTGCCCGGCGAATCCCTCAACCACCAGGAAGGCAACGATTCCACCGCCGGTCTCATCCGGTCCGGCATGAGCCGGGAGGAAATCCGGGAACTCGTGGAAGAATCCATCGCCCGCGTTCCTTACATCCAGGGCGTGAACAACCACATGGGATCCAAGATCACCCAGGAGGAGGCGGTCATGCGCCCGATCCTGGAGACCCTGAAGCGCCGCGACCTCTTCTTCCTCGACAGCCGCACGACCGCCGACTCGATCGCTTTCGACCTGGCCAGGAAGATGGGCCTCCGCAGCGCCTACCGGAACGTTTTCCTGGACTCATCGGTGGGAGTGGAGTTCTCCAAGCAGAAGATGATCGAGCTTGTCCGCTTCTCCCAGAAGACGGGCCAGGCCATCGGCATCGGCCACCCTTTTCCGGAAACGCTGCAGGCCCTCCGCGAGAGCCTCCCTCTCCTGGCCCGCGACGACATCAAGCCAGTCTTCGTTTCCGAGATCATCCGGAGAGAGAGGAATAAAACCGGCCGCGGGGAATATGATGAGTGACGCCGGGCCGATCGGACCCCGGCAGGATTGCATAATCCGGTTCCATTCGATATAGTGAACCTGAAAGAAGGAGGAAGCCGATGAAAAGAAAATCCCTGCTCGGCGTTGCCATAGCCGTTGCCTTGATCTCGCTTCTCCTGTCCGCCTGCAAGGGTGTCTCACCGGAGGAGTTGAAGGCGTCGGTGGAGATCATCGAGGTGAGCTCCAAATGGGTGGAAAAAACCTACCAGCCCTGGCCTCCCAAGCTCACCCTGGTGCCGACGATATCATTCCGCGTCAAAAACGTCTCTGACAAACCTCTCAGTTACCTGAACTTCAACGCCATCTTCAAGTTCCGGGACGACCAGGAGAATCTGGGAGACAATTTCCTGGCGGCCATCCGCAAGGAAGCCGTCCTGCCGGGAGAGGCCAGCCCGGTCATCACTCTGAAGAGCAACTTCGGAGTGGAGGGCAAGAGCCTGGCCTCATTCAAGGACAACCCCCAGTGGAAGCCGATGATCTGCCGGCTCTTTATCCAGTCCAAGGGATCCCCTCACGTCCTGCTCGGGGAATACGAGATCTCCCGGGAAATCGACTTCAAAGAGCCCGAGCCGGTGGGCGTCGAAAAGAAAGACGAGGAAAAGAAGGATTGACGCCCCGGACAAGGACAGCCGCATGCCTTGGCGGCGGCGGTGTTCGCTCCCTGATCACGGCAGACCGAGAGGGTCCGGCCTCAGGATCTTGATGTAGTTCTTGGCCTTCAGGTCCGTCAGGTACTCCGTCAGCTTCTTCGTCCTTCTTTCCGTGAAGATCTTATTGTAGATGTCCTTCCTGACCTCTTCAAAGGGCTTGAGCCGGCTTTCCTTCTTTTCTTCGAGTTTGAGGATATACCAGCCGTTCTTGGCCTGAACCCAGGGAGTAATCTCGCCGGTCTGCAGCTTGACCACTGCCTCTTCCAGGGCCGGGTCGAGCTCACCTTTCTTGATGAACCCGAGATCGCCCTGGTTCTCCTTGAGCGGGCTGTCGCCGGATTCGGAGGCCAGGGAGACGAAATCCTCTCCCGCCTGGATTCGGCCGCTGATCTCCGCTTTTTTTGCTTCGAGCTCCTCCGGGGTCCGGGCCTCGGAAGAGAGGTAGATGGCCCGTAGCCTGTACTCCTCCGTTTCGGTAAACTCCTGGGGATTCTGTTTGTAGTAGGTGACGCCTTCGGCTTCGTCGACGACGATCGTCCGGTCCACATCGACGGAGACCAGGATCTGCCTCAGGATGCCTTCCTCGATCTGCTTGAGGAACTGTTCATAGTTTACGCCCTGTTGGAGGAGGGCCTGCCGAAACTGGGCGTCCGTCTCGATGTTGTTCTCCCGTTTGAGCCTATCGACGTAGTTCTTGACCTCCTCAGCGGCGCTGAGCTGTTTTTTCTTGGCCTGTTGGAGGAGCAGAAGGTCGGTGATCATGGTATCCAGCATTTGTTCTTTGGCTAGGTTGTACTGCTTTTCGAACTCTTCCCCTTGCAACTGTGCCCGCAACATCTGGTAGGTCTGGTCGTGATACTGCCGGTACTGAGAGAGGGTGATGATGTCATCATTTACGATGGCTACGATCTCCTCCACGACCTGGCCGGCGGCCGCGACGGCGAGCCCGAACAGGGCGGACAATAGGGCTATGGATACTTGACGGTTCTTCATCGCTCCATCCTCTGGTAGGGAAAAGACAGATTCTCGGGGAAAATTCTCCACTCCAGGCTTTCCTTCAGTTCGAGGAGATGTCGCCTTCTGAGGGCTTCGGCCTTACGGTCGAGGATCTTCCGCCTGATGGCGGGTGCCGCATCCTCAAAAGAGATCTGTTCCGGCTCGAACCTTTTATCCAGCCGGAAGATATGGAAACCATACGAGGATTCGACAATCGGGCTGACTTCGCCCTCACGCATGGCAAACACAGCTCCCTCTATGTCTGCCGGGAGCTGCCCTTTTTGGAAAATACCCATCTCCCCGCCTTCAGATGCCTCCGGACCGATGGATTCCGACCGAGCCAGGGCCCTGAAGCCGTCCTCATCGGAGAACCTGGCCCGCTCCCAAACCTCTATCGCCCGCGACTCTGTGGGGAGGAGAACCTGGCTGACCTGGACTCGTTCGGGGAGGGAAAATTCGCCCGGGCTGTTGTCGTAATACCTCCGGACCTCATCGTCCCCGACAGTGATGTCCCGGGTGATCTCCCGGATGTATTTTTCAACTTTCAGCCCGTCGACCAGCGGGCCTGAATCCGCGGCCAGGAGCGCGGCTTTTTCCTCTTCCGTCCAAACTCCTTCTTCCGTCTCCTCCAAATACGCTTGTTTGTCTCCGGGCGAGATGGTGATCCCCTTGTCGGCGGCCGCCCGCAGGATGAGCTTCTCCTCGATGAACTGGTCGAAAAGGTTGCTCAGGCTGATGACATTCAGCTCGGTCTCGCCGCCCCCGACTGACTCCCGGACATACCGGGAGAAATCTCCGAGCGAGTAGGAGTCCGGGCCCACCTGGAGGACGACGCGGCTTTCGTCCGCGGATGTCCCCCGGTCGGACGCCTCCGTCCCGCCGGCCTGCTTCTTGGAACCACAGGACGAGGCGAGGAAGGCGACAGTAATAACGGCCGCCGCCAGGGCATGTCCGACCGGTCTGGAGTTCCGTCTGTTCATCGTCATTATCTATATGGATGTCAATTTATTCTATTATATCCGTATAACTCCTTCAAGACCGAGGCGGTTTCATCAAGGACGGCCACGTCTTTTTGCCCGGCCAGGGGCAAGGCCAAGACGCCCTGGGGAGTCAGTGACCCGCGGTACTTTTTCAGCACCCGGGTAAGTCCGCTCAAGTCGGCCAGAGTGGAGGGGTGAAACTTGAGGATGAGCCTCGACCCGACCCGGTCGATGGCTCTGATCTTGATCTTCTGGGCCAGATGTTTGATGGCCCCGTAGCGCAGCAGGTTCTCGACGCTCCCCGGAAGAGGGCCGAAGCGGTCCTGGACTTCGCCCCGGATCTTCCCGACCTCCTCCGGACTCTCGACCGAGGAGACGCGCTTATAGAGGTTCAGCCGCAGGTTGATCTGAGGGAGGTAGTCCTCGGGTATCCGGATGTCCACCCGCAGGTTGATCTCGCTCTTGAGGTCTTCCACCTTTTCCCCTTTGAGCTCCTTGATCGTCTGGTCCAGGAGCTCCATGAAATAGTCGAACCCGACGGCCTCCATGGTCCCGTGCTGCTGGGACCCGAGGAGATTTCCTGCTCCCCTGATCTCCAGGTCCTTGGCCGCCAGCCGGAAGCCGGACCCCAGGTCGCTGAACTCCTTGAGCGCTTTGAGGCGCTCCCTGGCCAGCGGAGTCAGCTCGGTGAACGGGGGAACGAGGAAATAGGCATAAGCCTGGCGGGAAGAGCGGCCCACCCGTCCGCGCAGCTGGTAGAGCTGGGAGAGGCCGAAAAGGTCGGCTCGGTCGACGATCAGCGTGTTGACCAGAGGAATGTCGATGCCGTTCTCGATGATCGTTGTTGAGATCAGGACATTGCTCCGGCCGCTGACAAACTCGAGCATTCGCTTCTCGACCGTCGCAGGGGGCATTCTCCCATGGATGGATGTGACCCTGGCTTGGGGGACTAGCTTCATCACCATGCCCGCGACCTCCTCGATGTCTTCGATCCTGTTATGAACGTAATACACCTGGCCCTGCCGGTTCAGCTCCTGCCGGATGGCCACGGCGACAAGATGGCCCTGGAAAGGGGCCACCACCGTATGGATGGCCAGTCTGTCCTTTGGGGGGGTTTCGATCAGGCTGATGTCCCGGAGTCCGGAGAGCGACAGGTTCAGGGTCCGCGGGATGGGAGTTGCGGTGAGGGTCAATACATCGATATTGGCCTTCATCTTTTTGATCTTTTCCTTGTGTCTCACTCCGAAGCGCTGTTCCTCATCAACGATCAACAATCCGAGATCCCGGAACTCGACGTCCGTGGAAAGGAGCCGGTGCGTTCCGATGAGGATGTCCACCCGCCCTTTTTTCGTGTCCTCGACGATTCTCGTCTGCTGGGTCCGTGTCTGCAGCCGGCTGAGCGCCTCGATGCTCACCGGGAAGAGGACCAGGCGGTTCCTGAAGGTGTGGAGGTGCTGGCTGGCCAGGACGGTTGTCGGGCAGAGCGCGGCCACCTGCTTGCCGTCCATGACCGCTTTGAAGGCGGCCCGCATGGCCACCTCGGTCTTGCCGTAACCGACGTCTCCGCAGACGAGGCGGTCCATCGGAGAATTGGATTCCATGTCCCGGATAACCTCTTTAATCGTCCGCCATTGGTCTTCGGTCTCATCGTACTCGAAGGTCTTCTCGAATTCCGATTCCCAGGCCCCCGACGGGCTGAAGCTGAACCCCTCGACGGCCTTCCTTTTGGCGTAGAGCTCGAGGAGTTCCCTGGCCATCTTCTCGATGGCCTTTTTGGTCCGCTCTTTCGTTTTCTGCCAGGTCCCTGTGCCCAGCTTGTCGAGGGGAGGCAAAGTCGTCCCCATTTGGGAATATTTCTGCACCAGGTTGAGGTCCTCGACCGGAACATACAGCCTGTCCTCGTCCTGGTAGGAGATCTCGATGAACTCGCGGTCCTGGCCGTCCACCTCGAGCCGGATGAGACCGCGGAAGATGCCGACGCCGTAATCCGCATGGACGACGTGGTCGCTCTCGCGCAGGTCCTGGAAGTGCGAAACGAAGGCCCGCCGGGCCGGCCGGCTGACCAGGACCTTTTCCTCGGTGAAGACGTCGCGCTCCGAAAAGGTGGTGATCCTCTCTGGCGGGTAGCTCCAGCCCCGCTCCAGATCGCCGAGGAGCAGCAGGATCTCGGCTGCCTGAGGCGCTGCAAAGGGGCTGATCTCCTCCCGGACCTTGACCTTGTTCTGGGAAAGGAGGGCGGCGACCTTTTGCCGGACCATCGGGTTGGAAAGAAAAATGGCAGAGCGCTCTCTCGTCCGTTGCAGCCGTTTCATATACTTGATAAAAAAGGGGATCTTGTTGTCGAATCGGGGCACGGACTGGAAAGGAAAATAGTAAGTATTTTTCCCTTCCTGAGGAAGAAGCTCTCCCAGGAAAGCGGCCTTCCGGCGGAGATCCTCCCAGAGCGCGGGAGGGTAGATGTCCTCGGGAGGGAGGCTGAATCCGTTGCCCCGGCACAATTCCCGGTACTGGGTATCCAAAGTCTCACGGGTTTCGTCCCATTCTTTTTCCACCTCATCCGGGTCGGCGATGATGAAAACGGCATCCTTAAGGTGATTGGTGAAAGGAACGAAACGGCTCTTTTCGAGAAGGGCCAGGTAGGCAAAGTCCGGCGGGACATCCCCCCTGAGGAGGGAGTCCTTTTTCTTCCGGCCGTCCCGGCCGGATAGGAAGGCTCCGGCCGCGGTCGTCTCGGTCCACCCTTCCAGGAAATCCGGCGATCCGGGAAATTCCCGCAGGGAAGGGACGAGGACGCGGGATACCCGGGCCAGCGAGCGCTGGGTCGAGGGGTCGAACTCCCGGATGGAGACGACCTCATCGCCGCTGAATTCCAGGCGAAATGGGTCCCTTCCCCAAGGGGAAAAGACATCGACGATCCCGCCCCGCCAGGCATATTCGCCCGCCGAAGCGATGAGCTCCTCTTTGGCGTAACCGAAATCCCGGAGCGTCTGGAGCAGACGGTCACGATGACGTTCCTGGCCGACCTCGATTTCTAGGAAAAGGGCCTTCAGGTCCTCGGGACCCGGAACCGGCTTGAGCAGGCCGAACAGGTTGGTCAGGGCTAGAAACGGAGAGCGTTGGCCGAGACTGAAGAAGAATTTCATCCTCGATGACACGGCCTCCAGGGACGGCGAGATGCCCTCGTAGGGGCTCTCCGTCAACTCGGGGAGAGTCTCGAGGCCGGTCGAGAGCGAAAACTGGGAGAAGTAGAAGCGGCAGCCCTCCTCCAACCGGGAGAGCGACCGCGCCCGCGGCTGGACCAGGACGATGTTTTTCCCGATTCCCCGGCTGAGGACGGTCAGGAAATAGGGGACGGCCGGGCCAATCGGGCCGGAGATCCTGATCCCTTTTTCGTTCCGGCGGAGATCATCCAGCAGTCTGCGGAAAAGTTCGTTTTTTTCGAGAAAATCCAGGCTCATCGGTCAGAGGACTATTATACCCTATTTGGCCCGAGCCTTCCTTAGGTCCTCCACCAGTAGGAGAACTTCACAAAAACATTGTAGTTGGCGCGCTCGAAGCGGCGGAAATCGTTCTGGAAGTAGTTGGTGTCGACGCCGATAAAGAAAACGGTCCCCGGCCGAAGGACATAGCTGACCAGGAAGCTCCCGAAAACCTCATCGTAGAAAAGGTTGTAATCGAGGATCGCCCGCAGAGAGAGAATCTTGGAGATCTGGTATGTGGTCCGCTGGCGGACGACGTTGTAATCCCAAAGCCTCCTCCCTCCCCTTTGTTCCCAAAAAGTGCTCTTGCTGTAATCGAAGCCCAGCTGGAGACGCTTGCTCGGCTTGAAATTGAGGAACAAGCCGGAACTGATGCCCCAGCCGAGGAAGGGATCGTCGGGATCGTAGTTGATCTCATCGCCGATCTTGAAAAAGAGGCCGAAGGGCATCCAGCCGATGATGTTGTTCTCGGCCTCGATAGAGAGAGAATTTTTCTTGAAATCGATGCCCTCATACCTCTCCATGGCGTTCTCGAACTCGATGAAGGCCCGGTTGAACTCGGTGAAACGGAGATTGAGGTTGGTCCGCACCCACTTGTCCTGGGCGTCGCTCCCGAAATAGTCGTCCCGCCGCCCGATCCGCAGGCCGAAGTTGACCTGATTCAGGAATTTCTTATCGGGATAGAGGGTGAAGCTGGTGTGGGCTCCATAGACCTTGTAATCGGTGCGGTTGACGAAGCCGGAAGAAGCCTCGAAGTCGGGATGGATGGATTCCCAGAAGACTCCCGCCCCCCAGTGTTTGGTGAAATAATAGAAATCGGCGTACAGGGCGGGAGACAGGCTGGTTTCCTCGCCCTCGTACCGGGTCTTGGAACCGATGGCCTGGAAGCTGAAAAAATACTTGTTGTTGAACTTGAGCTGGCCGTCGAACCCGGCGACGCGGTTGTAGGAGCCGTCGATCTCTTTATCGGTCAGGCAGAAACCCAAGTAGGATTCTTTGAAAACATCGGCCTTGAACCGGACGATGTTGAACAGGGCCTTCTGGTCCGTGTTCTGAATTCCTCCATGGACATCCCACAGGCTTTCGGTCGGGCTGGTATCATAGGAGGAAAGGACGCCGTAGGTCAGCCGGCCGAACTTCCCGGTGGCCTTGACCCCGCCGGCGGGGTCGACGATACGGCGGGTGTAGACCATTTCGATATCCGGAAACTGGAAGATCTCCATCCCCTCCAGGAAGAACGGCCGTTTCTCCTGGTAGCGCAGGGCGTACCTCAGGTTGACGTCGATCTGAGGAGCGTCCGCCTCGATATGGCTGAAGTCGGGATTGAGGGTGAAATCCAGCGTGTGGTCGGAGCTAATCCCGTATTTTACGTTGACCCCGGGCTGGAAGTCGATCCCTTGGCCCTCGCGCTTCAGGGAGGTGGCGATGGGCATGACCTCGAGGTTCTTTCCCCGCTCGACCTTCCCCATGATCGAGAATTGCCCTCCCTGGGTCAGCAGCCCGGGGATACTGCGCGACATCTCCGGCCAGATGATGACCTCGCCCTTGCGGGGGATGTTGCGCCCGAGGACGATGTTCCAGACCTTCTCCTCGTCATCAGGAAAGCGAAGGCTCTTAAAAGGGATGGCCATCTCCACCGTGTAGCCCTGCTCATCGATCTTTCCGCCGGACTCGAAAACGGTGTCCCAGCTGGTGTCCATGTTGTCGTTGCCGCCCTCTTCCATGCGGATGGCGTCTATCTGGATTCCGATGGGGTTGACAAAGAACGAAAAGGCCCGCCTCTTCTCGTTGAAGGTATCCAGAAAGATGATGATCCAGTCGTCATCGAGGCAGTTGTCCCGGTTGGTGACGCTGGCCCGGAGCTTCCCGACCTCGGAATCAAAACAGCAGAAGGCCAGGTAGAGGTTCTTTTCGTCATAACCCAGGTAGGCGACCGTCTTTTCCGAGGGAACGCCTTTTTCCTTCGGCGAGAGCTGCACGAAATCTTCGATCTTGAGGGCTTCCTCTTCCCAAACGGGGTTATCCAGGACACCGTCGATCTTCGGAGCTTGGGAAAGCTTTGGGATGATAAGGCGCTCCGGATTGGAGCCGAGGGCGGAGCCAATCCCGAAAAACAGAAAAACCAGGGTCAGGCCGGCGGCGATTTTTTCTCTTGTCATGGGCGTATCCATCCTTTCTCTTTTCACCCTGCCTTCCGGACCTATCCATCTGCACCTCATACTGATAGACGAAAAAAATGCGGAAAAAGTTCTAGGAGAAGATTATTTTGGCGGCGGGAGAGGATCAAGCCCGGGACCCAGGATCCGACATTCCCCGGAAGGACTGATCTTCAGGGTGATGTCTTTCCCGGCCACCCGGCAGCGGAAAAGTTCATAGCACTCGCCCGAGTCTTTGTCCTGGACTCTTCTTCGCCACAAGACTTTCTCGACCGGATACTCCCGCTCCCCGACCACAATCGCCCGCGGCGTTTCCTGGCCTTTGTAGCCGGAGTAAAACTGAACCTTAATTATCAAGCTTGAACTCGGCATTACGGAAACACAATCCTATTATACAGGATTTGCTTTTATTTGAAGATGCTAATATGGATCAGGAGGGATTTGAAAAAGATCGACGTTTCGGGAAAAGGTCGGAGCGACGACATCTCTGAATCCTGATCCCCAGAAAAGAAAAGTTGTCAAACCAAAACGGCCTTATTATAATGAGGTCACTCCATGGAGGAGGTAAGAATGTCCCAAAAGATCACTTCGCCTCAGTTCGCCAGCATCGTCATCCTGGGCGCGGTCTGGGGGTTCTCCGAGGCCGCCTTGGGGCTCGGCCTGCAGAGGTGCGCGGCGCTCGCCTCCGGCTCGATCATGACGGCGGTGGCCCTCCTGTTTATCGCGGCAGCCTGGGTCTTGGTCCGTCGCGTCACGGGAATCATCCTGATGGTCGCGCTGGTGACGCTGATCAAGCTGTTCGATGCCCTCCTGCTCTCCCTTCCCCTGCGCCACGGCGCTGTGGCCAACCCCATCTTCGCCTTCTGGATGGAGGCGCTGGCCTTCCTGGTCGTCATCACCATCGTCAAAGAGTCGCTGGCCCAGAAAAAGCACGGACAGGCCGCCCTGGGAGCTGGAGCCGCTCTCTTCGCCGCCAACCTGTTCCCGCTGGTGAGGTTCGCCTCCGGAATCCCGGCCTGTGTTTATCCCGGAACGGGTTATCCGCTTTCTCTCTATTACCTTCCTTTCGCCGTCGGCCTTTCGCTGGTCACGGTGCCGATCGGATTCTGGCTGGGCGAACGGCTCTCCGTAACCGAAGCACAGCACGAAACGTTCGTTCGGGGGAGGGCTTTCCGCTATCTGGTTTCGCCTGGCGTGCTGGCTATCTGCCTGCTCATCATCGCCGCCATCCGGTTATTCGGATAAGCGGGCCTGGGACGCCGGAAAGAGGAGAGCAGCGATGGAAAACACAGCCAAAAAAAAGAAGCGGTCCGTCACCCGGCGGGCTTTTCTGAAAGGCCTGGGGGGCGGGGCGGCAGGCGCCGCCCTGGCCACCCGGATCAAGGGTCGGGCCGCCGCGGCCGGACAGACGGGGATAGATCTTCCTCCGGCCTATTTCACCAAGACCGTGGCTTTCACCGTCAACGGGAAGTCCGTTTCGGTGGACGTGGAACCCCGGGAAACACTCCTCGGAGTATTGCGCGACAAGCTGAAGCTCACCGGCACCAAGAAGACCTGCGACCGGGGGGAATGCGGCGGCTGCACGGTTCTTCTGGACGGTCGGGCCGTGTATGCCTGCCTCTACCCCGCCATCCGCGCCGCCGGCAAAAAGATCACCACCATCGAAGGTCTGGCCGAGGACGAAATTCTTCATCCCGTCCAGCAGGCGTTCATCGAGAAGGACGGATACCAATGTGGTTATTGCACGCCCGGGTTCATCATGTCCACGGTCGCCCTGTTGAACCAGAATCCCTCCCCGTCGTCGGAAGACATCAAGGCATCGCTCAGCGGGAACCTCTGCCGCTGCGGGAACTACGTCAAGATCTCCGAGGCCGTGGCCGCGGCTTCGCAGAAGCTGAGGAAGGCCTGAGATGAGAAAACCCGATTACCCGGAAGACATCGACCTGGCCTATCTCGAAGTGGCCAAAGGAAAAGAACCCCAGGGGAAGGAAACCCCACCGCCGGCACAGCAGGATTTCAAGCTGATCGGCCAGCCTACGCCGCGGGTCGACGGACGGCTCGTCGTCACAGGGCGGGCCAAGTACACCCACGATATCCAGTTCGAAGATATGCTTATCGGCAAGATCCTTCGCTGTCCCTATGCGGCGGCGGAGATCGTCAGCCTGGACCTCAGCCGGGCTCAGAGCCTGCCCGGCGTCAAGGCCGTTCTCAAACTCAAGGACGGCCGGGTGAAATACGAAGGCGAGCAGGTCGCCGCCGTGGCGGCCATCGACGAGAAAACGGCCGAGGAGGCCCTCGGGCACATTTCCGTCGAGTATAAGACCCTCCCCCATGTCGTCACTCCCGAGAAGGCTATGGCCGAAGGCGCTCCCCAGGTCCACGACTCGGCCAACGTGGAGAAGATCAACGAATATACGCGCGGGAACATCGACCAGGGTTTTGCCGAAGCCGAGGTGACCTTCGAGCGGACCTACAGGACGGCCGTCGAGATCCATCATCCCGTAGAGACCCACGGAAGTGTTGCCAAATGGGCCGGAGACGAACTGACGGTCTGGGATTCGACCCAGGCCATCTTCAACGTTCGCGATGGATTGGCCAGAGTCCTGGGTATTCCCGCTACCAAGGTTAGGGTGATCAAGATGTACATGGGCGGAGGATTCGGCAGCAAGCTGGGCGTCAACGACCACACGGTCGTCGCCGCCCGACTGGCCAAGGAGACGGGCCGCCCGGTCAAGGTCGTCCTCTCTCGCAAGGACAACTCGCTCTGCGTGGGCAACCGGCCGTCCACCCTTATCACCATCAAGGGCGGAGTCAGGAAGGACGGAACGCTGACCGCTCTCTATCTGAAAAATCATACCTGCGGCGGAGTGGCGCGCGGCGATGAAAGTTCCGAACCCCTGATCGATATCTACAAATGCCCCAACGTCAAGGTCGAGGAGTTCACGGTCTTCACGAATACGGGAGGCTCGCGGGCGACCCGAGCGCCCGGCCACGTCCAGGGGACTTTCGCCCTCGAAGGATTCCTGGAAGAGCTGGCCGCTGAGCTGGGCATCGACCCTCTGGAGCTCAGGAAGAAAAACTACACCGCCTTGAACGAGGGAGGGACAGGCATCGTCTATTCCTCCAAGGGACTCGATAAGTGCTACGACCTGGGCGCCGATAAGATCGGCTGGGGCAGGAGGAATAAGAAGCCGGGCGATGGCCCGGGTAGAAAAAGGCGCGGCCTCGGCATGGCCAGCCAGATCTGGTGGGGGGCGGGAGTTCCCGGGACCCTGGCCGATATCAAGCTCCACCGCGATGGGAGCGTGGAGGCCATCAGCGGAACCCAGGACATCGGCTGCGGGACCCGGACCTACATGGCCACCGTGGCCGCCGAAACGCTCGGTCTCGAGCCCCAGGACATCACCGTCAAGATCGGCGATACGCTCTACCCCTGGGCCCCGATCTCGGGGGGAAGCCTGACGGCCCCGTCGGTGGCACCGGCCGTCCGGGACGCCGCCCTCAAGGCGGCCGATCGCCTGAAAGAGATGGCTTCCAAGAAACTGAACGTGCCCGCCGCCGACATCGTCCTCGCCGAGAAGAAGCTCTATGATAAGAACAATCCCGGGAACGCGATCGCTTTCAAAGACCTCGTCGGGCAGCTGCGCCGGGAAACCGTGTTCCACGGCGAACGCGGCGACCTGCCGGCGGGCTTCGCCTACAACACTTTCGGCGCCCATTTCGCAGAGGTCGAAGTCGACCTCGATACGGGAAGGATCAAGGTCATCAAACATGTAGCCGTCCATGAAGTCGGACGGGTGCTCAACAGGTTGACCGCCGAGAGCCAGGTGGTCGGAGGCGTCACCCAGGGCATCAGCACGGCCCTGTTCGAGGAGCGGGTCATCGACGAGGGCACCGGGATGATGGTCAACCCCAACCTGCAGAACTACAAGATCGCTACGGCGCTGGATATGCCGGAGATCATCCCCGTCTTCGTAGACTTGGTGGACCCCAGGATCAACAACCTGGGCAACAAGGGGCTGGGCGAGCCGCCCCGCATCCCGAGCTCGGCCGCCGTGGCCAACGCCGTCTTCAACGCCGTCGGCGTTCATCTCCGGGAGATCCCGATGACTCCGGACAAAGTGTTGGCGGCTCTCCGGGCGAAGGAGGCAGGCTCATGAAAAATTTCCGCTGGGCCGAACCCCAGACCATAGAACAGGCCGTTGCCTTGTTGGCC
>Ga0307378_10002225_pt1 | contig 30257 bp, 30 predicted proteins | sample UN1MG_FD_202238 | JGI IMG/M metagenome (GOLD analysis project Ga0307378, IMG submission 202238) | Soil microbial communities from Risofladan, Vaasa, Finland - UN-1 | ecosystem: Environmental > Terrestrial > Soil > Coastal area > Acid sulfate soil | place: Finland: Risofladan, Vaasa | collected... | reverse complement strand
TCCCCAATTTGAAGCCCTCCCTGAAATCAATTTCGATCCGGCTCCCGGCAGACATGCTGGCGGAACTCAAAACGCTCGCCAATAAGAAGGATGTTCCTTATCAGAGTCTGGCAAAGATATATCTGGCCAGACAGATCGCACTGGAGCGCCTGCAGTGAAGCTTGGGATCCAATCTTTACTTTTGCCATGGTTCGGGATCAAACCCGGCTTATGCCACAATCATATGAGGCAAGTAAGCATTCAGCGATCAGCTCTCAGCTTCCTTTCATATTATGCTAAACCGACCGCCGAATTCTGTAAGAGCAAGAAGATATCGAGCTACACAGATGTTATTCTGCATATTCAATTGCCATATGTCTGGGACTAGCTCCCCGCAGGTGATTTCAATGCTGGAAAAAAAGATCTTGACAATGATATCATTAATGATACTATACTTGCTATGCCCAAAATAAGAGATATACTTGTACAAATGGGGCAGAACCCGAGGGATGTCCGGTTCAACGATTTGTGCAAAGTGTGTGATCACTATTTCGGGAAACCTCGCCAAAGCAGCAGCAGTCACCGAATATACAAAACACCCTGGCAAGGTGATCCCCGAATAAATATCCAAAACTATAAAGGAAAAGCCAAAGCATACCAAGTGAAACAAGTGCTATTGGCCGTCGAAAGACTGGAGGTAGATCATGGCCCTGAAAGATGATCGATACACCTACCGGGTAACCTGGTCGGAAGAGGATAACGAGTATGTTGGTTTGTGTGCTGAATTTCCCAGCTTGAGTTGGCTGGATAGGACACCAGAGGTAGCTCTAAAAGGAATTCGAAAATTGGTTGCAGATGTGGTAAGGGATATGCATGACAACGGCGAAACCACCCCTGAACCTATCGCGTGTAGGCATTATAGTGGGAAGTTCATGGTACGTGTTCCTCCGGACGTGCATAGAAACCTGGCACTCAAGGCAGCGGAGTCTGGAGTCAGCTTGAATAGGCTCGCCAGTTCGAAGTTAAGTCAATAAATGTGAATTGGAATCAGAGTCAATGAGTGAGCCGGGGGTCAAATCTTTGAAGAACAGTGAAGAACAGGGCCACATCTTAATTATTAATTATTCGCTTGCAAGGAGGTCGCCCTCAAAAAACTAGGTTGACGACGTGAGCCGGAGCAAATCTTTGCTTTTGCTATTTTTCGGATCAAACCCTTCCCTTTCCCCCAATCCCCTCCCTGCTGACTGATGATAATTCCTTAAGCCTCGCCCGAAACGCTATTTTTATTTTTGTGCTTGCCCTTTCCGGGAAAGGACTTAACCCCTATCCTAAGACAAGACACTCCGCTTGTTACGTACACTGGCAAGTTATCTGTAATGTTGGACTAGAGGAATCAAACACAATATTTTGAATTTGATTTTCCAAATAGAACGATGAAGGTTTTCGATTAGCGATCTTTGGCGATCCTGAAATTCCAGAGAAATTCTTGCCCTATCTCATAAAAGCCCTTCCAAGCTAAACCTGGCTCTTTACCAACATCTTTTAGCCCCTCTTATTGCTTTCTAGTGTTCAAGGGTTTCCCTGAAGTTACCGATAATAAAAGCATGATGCCTGGATAGTGCATAGAATACTAGAACTATATCTTGTCTGCTACCTAAAGACCATGTTCTGGTCTTTAGGATGCGTTTTGATCGCAAAAAGCCTGCAACCTATGATTCAAGAGAGAATACTTCCTAGAAGGGGTTTAGAACCCTTCATAAGCAGGGCGTGGAAAACCGCGCTTTCCGTTGTACTGTTCTCTTTAGTGATCGGAGCGTGGCATTTCGTATTTGCCCAATATCCGCCGCAGAATCCTCAACCCTCGAAGGAGCTTAATGGAGCGGCTTATGCGGCGAAACAAGTACATGGCATGATCGGCGAACGTTTTATGGATGAGGTCTTCGCACGGGGAGGATGGACAAAACTCAATAGCAAAATCGGCCCCCAGGGGATTGATGGGCTATTTATTAAGAAAAGCAGCAGTGGAACAGTAACAGAAGTTATGGTGGTTGAAAGCAAATTTGGAAGCTCCCGTCTTAGCCCCAAGCAAATGACAGACGAGTGGATAAGCAACAATGCTGACCGAAGTATTTCACAATTGGAAAAGCGAAAAGCAGCATGCACGGACCCAAAAGAAGGTGTAGAAATAAAATCGCAATTAAAGGAATATCGTCAGGTTAAGGAACATATTCAAAGAGGCAAGTATAGAGAAAGGCTTTGTCATGTCAGCGTTAAAAACGGAAAGCTGATAATTACTTTTCATGAACTAGTTGAGGAAAATGGTGTCAAAAAGAAGGGGCCTCGCTCAGGTAAACTAATAGAGATCGACTTATCCGATCCACCAACAGAGAGGAAGCTTGCAGGGTTCTACAGGGACTACTTTGATTCTGTCCAAAAAGAACTCGAAAAACAACTAGCGAAACAGGGGCTTGAAAGAAGCGGTGCAAAGAAAGCTGCTACAAAAATCACTAAAGAGCTTATGCAAGAATTGAGAAGTAAGAAAATCTCCAATACTAGTGAGCAGTACGCGTTTTTGGTAGAAAAAATACTTGAGGAGAAAATCAATATTACTTCAAACGAAGGAATGAGGGTCAGGTCTTCATTCTTCACAACCTTGGATGGGCAAGTATTTTGAAACAAAATAGGCATAGGAATGAAGGGTTTTGTCGGAGTCATAGACAATGACTGGTTTGCAGAGGTAACCCTGCTAAAGCAGGATTGGCCTAAGGCGCAGGGCTTACGGCTCACGGCGATCAAATCTAATTGGGCAAAGGTAAAGAACATGAGTTTGGGGGCAGTCCGCCAGAAACATGGCGGATAAACCCTCGAATCGTGGATTTTCACCCCCCTGTGAGTCAATCACCCCTGACCCAGCGAGAGTGGAGGTCCTAGCTTCTCAGGGATGACTGGGCATCGTAAGGGGTGATTAAAATTTAGGAGGGGGTAGCAGAGAAAGGCTCAAGTGATTGGTTACGACTGCAGGTTTATTTTCAGTGTCCCCTTGACAAAAGGCAGTACGAGGTGTACATTGTAGGTGTACACCATCTGTAGGAGGTTAAGGAATGGTTGAAGTTAACGTCAAAGACGCGCGGAGGCAATTAAGTGACTTGCTCAACAGGGTTGAAAAGGGCGAGGAGATCATTATCAAGCGCAGGGGCAAAAGGGTAGCAAGAATAGTCCCATCGCGTGGTGAAAATCGCCTCCCGAGCCTCAGGGATTTTCGTGCTTCCCTGAAGGTGCGGGGCAAACCTCTGAGCCAGACGGTAATCGATGCCCGAAAAGAGGAGCGGTACTGATGACCTACCTGGATACGAGCGTTTTAGTTGCCTATTACTGCCCAGAGCCCCTCAGCACGGTGGCGGAAAAGGTGATCCTCAAAGCGCGGCAACCGGCAGTGAGTGCGCTGACTGAAGTGGAACTGGTTTCAGCCCTTGCCCGGAAAATCCGTGAAAGGGAGTTGTCCCGAGAGAATGCCAATCACGTGCTGACTGAATTTCAATCCCATCTGAATCAGTTCCTGTTCAAAAGAATTCCGGTAGAGAGAGCGCATTACAGCGTTGCATTTACGTGGTTGGCTCAATTCGCAGTCCCTTTGAGAACCTTGGATGCGCTTCATCTGGCTGTTGCCGCAGACAACCACTTGGAAGTCATAACCGCCGATCGGCAGCTCTCGCAGTCGGCACGCAAGCTAGGAGTACACACACGACTGCTTCGCTGAGATTGTCTGAGAGCGGAGGGTTTGGTCTTATGAAGAGGGGCGTGAAGGGGTGCGCCCTTAAGCAACCAAGTTACTACGTGAGCCGGGCAAATCTTTCCTTTTGCCATGTTTCAGGATTAAACCAGGCTTTTACCCCAATCACCTTCCTTGCAGCGCTCACAACTGTAAGACACTCACCCGAAACGCTATTTTTGTATACTCGACACATTCTATCATAACTTTCTAAAGTGGACCTGATTCAGCCACGCGCCCGCAGGCACACAGTTTTACACCCTCAATCATCCGGCTTCCAGGGATTGGATCAAAGATTCAAAATTTGAGCTGCCGGTAGCCGCAAATCCTGTATCTCCAGCCAAAACCACATCCTTACTGGCACGTAACAGCTCGCAATGGCTGAGGACTTCATCTTCAGCCATCATGATCCCAAATCCCTTCAGCAAATGCTCTTCAAAATGCGCTGCTGCGATTTCCCTGGCCGTTTTTGGTCCTTGCCTCAGAATCTTCAAGATGTCGGCGCACCTGTCAATGTGGTGCTCTATTAATTCATTGATCCTCAGCTGCAGGTTGATCTCATTCCAGTGATTATGATAGAACAGCCGATGCCCAGGCAGAACAAGCAAGTCGGTAAATTTTCTTCCGATTTGTTCCAGCTTTCTAAGGGACCGAATGTATGCCCTAAGCCCATAAATAGACTGGGCGTGGGTATACTGCGGCTTGAGTATTTCCCTGACCTGGTCAAAAACCGCCTCCCTGGAGGGAAAAGGCGTAATTTGCGGAAGCACGGTGTCTCCCACAATGATTGCCTCGCCTCCAACTAAGATGGCCAGAGCGTCGGGGCTGTGTCCCGGAACATGATAAGTATGTATCGCTTTCCCTATGTTGCAGCGACCATCTCCAATCTGTTCAATCTTCAGCCGGCTGCGTTCCTGGTGATAACCAAGACAATGTTGATTCGAAAACGACTCGGGCATAAAGCAATGCCAACACGATGCGGGGAAGTCCTTATTGACATCAGCAGGAGCTTTCGTTGGATAGAAACGAATAAGACGATCATAAATACGATGGGCTTTAACTTTTGCTCTGGTTGATTCTACCATTTCAAAAAGACCGCCATCGTGGTCTTCATGGCCGTGGCTCAATACAATAAACTCAACGTCGCCCCCTGAGACGCCGGCACATTCCATCATCTTAAGGAGCTTTCGGCCCATCCCGAACTTGCCCGTGTCCACTAAAAAAGGCTGATCAGCCAAGAGCAGATAATTCCAAGTCGGTCCCAGATCCCATTCTCCCCCGTAGGAATTTTCGGTAGGGAGACCAATGATCTCAACTCCTGAGGGAAGCTTGAGCCGAATCGCCATATTGTTCCCGTTCTCTTCTCCTTCCTGTATAACTTCCACCATCTCCTGCAACATCAGTTTCTGCCTCCTCGATCACCACCAGTCGAATGGTTCTCTGGCAATATGAAATCCATTGTTTCCTGAACATACCTCCAAAGATTCCAGAACATGCTACCCTAATCCCTTCAACTCCATCTATCAACCTTTTTTTCTTCCGCCATTCCCTGGATCCTCTCTCCTATTGACTGACTCCAACACCCGGCGCCTTACACCTGACGCTTGAAGCTTTACAGGAGCTGAGGAGTAGATATTGCTGATCAAAGTCTGACCCCGTTTCCTATTCACCATTGAAGAGTTTTCTCAAGGCCAAGGACATGGCGACAAGTCTGCTCTTGACTCTTGCTAGATCATAACGCATTCCGATAAAAACTAAATGAAGCCGGGGGTCACTAAAGGAATGAGGCTCAGAGCTGTATTCTTCACAACCCTAGATGCGCCGGTTTTCTCTGAAAGCAAAATAGGCGCAAAATGAAGGGCTACATCGGCGCCTCGTATAATGACTGGTGTGCATGAGTAACCCTGCTAAAGCAGGATTGGGCTAAGGCGCAGGGCTTACGGCTCACGGCGATCAAATCTACTTGGGCAAAAGCGAAGATGGGCGAGTGGAATAGTTTTTCAAAATGCGTTTAGTGAAGTTTTTCATGCAATTCAAGAGATGCTTGCAATTTCCTGCAAGAGTAAGTATACTTTCCTTACAGGAAGAAAGTAAGGAGAAAAGAAAATGCTTTCAAAGCTTACGGCCAAAAACCAGATTACGATCCCTAAGGATATTCTTAAAAAGCTCCCTGACGTTAAGTATTTTGATGTTGAGCTGAAAGGTGGCGCTGTTCTCCTAAAGCCGGTGAAGGTTTACGATACCGACCTCGAGAGTATCCGTGATAAAATGCGAGAACTGGGCCTCTCAGAGAGTTCTGTGACTGAAGCTGTCCGATGGGCCCGTTCCAAGTGAAAAGGGTGGTTGTTGATAGCAATGTCGTGGTCTCCGCTCTGCTTTTCGATGGTATTTCCGGCAAGCTTATCCCGTTGTGGAAAGGCAGGCGCATCCAACCGCTGTGCTCGAAGGAGATTATAGACGAGTACGTACGGGTCCTGGCATATCCGAAGTTCAAACTTGTCGAATCTGAAATCGAATTCCTGATTTCCCAGGAGATCGTTCGGTGGTTCGAAATCGTGATGGTTCCACCCGGCAAGCCCCTTGTAATAGCTGATCCCTCGGATGACAAGTTTATCTGGTGCGCCCTGGAAGGAAGAGCGGATGCTATTATTTCGGGTGATGAGCACCTGTTGAACCTTGCCGCCAGTCCCATTCCAATACTCACCCCCTCTCGATTCCTGAGGGAACATGAGACCAAACAGGGCTCACCCTAAGAGCGAGAGAAACCGAAGGTAGGGTCACATCCTAATTATTAATTATTCGTGTGCAAGGAGGTCGCCCTCAAGAAACTACGTTGCCGACGTGAGCCGAAGCAAATCTTTCCTTTTGTCATTTTTCGGGATCAAACCCGACCTTTACCATAATCAGCATTTAAGCATTCAGCGATCAGCTGTCAGCTTTCTTTCATTATATGGTAAATCCACCACCGTCTAAACCTTGAGCATGCCGACACTGGCACAACCTCGATCTATTGACAACCTCCCTGGAAACTGATGCTGGTAAAACAAGGCATCAGAAATCAAAAATGATACTTGACACGTTACAGGTTACACATTACAATACACCATGGAAAAAATGAGAATATTGAATGATCAAATCTTTTAAGCATAAAGGATTGGAAAAATTCTTCCATAACGATGACAGAAGCCGTATTAACCCAAACTATGCATCGAAGCTTGCCAGAATTTCAGACCGCTTAGATGCATCTTTAGGCCCTCAGGATATGAATTTACCTGGTTATAGATTACATTCTCTTTCTGGTAAGGAAAAAGGAACATGGTCAGTGTGGGTTACCGGCAATTGGCGAGTCACGTTTCAGTTTGATGGACCTGATGCAGTGGCCGTTGATTATCGAGATTATCATTAATCAGAGGAGGACTTTCAATGACTGACATTAGAAAACCTACCCATCCTGGAGAAATTTTACGAGAGGATGTTATGAAACCGCTTGGTTTAACGGTAACGGAAGCGGCGAATCGCTTGGGAGTAACCAGAAAAACATTGTCAGCATTACTTAATTGCAGAGCATCAATGAGCCCGGAAATGGCAGTCAGGGTAAGTAAAGCAACAAAGACATCCCCTGAAAGCTGGTTATACATGCAGGCAAAATTAGACCTATGGATCGCTGAACAAAAACCTACTAAGGTTGAGGAATTTGGACAGGTTGCCATAGTCTAATTATGTTTACAAATTCGATTGATAGGTGATGACTTTCGTTTAGATGGGGTTCAAGGAGGCCATGTTACAACGCAATCAGGAACTCATTGATCAGTTTAACCGTGACGAACAGCTCTGGCGGCGGCTCCAGTGGCGTAAGGTGAAGCGGCGGGTCAGATTCCCGAAGCTTGGAGCGTTGCCTCACGCCATTCTGGATCTACGGGACGAGATCCGCGAGAAACGTCGACCGGTAGATTGTAGAGCCGGGGCTCAAATCTTTACTTTTGCCATGGTTCGGGATCAAATCCGGCTTATGCCACAATCATATGAGGCAGCAAGTAAGCATTCAGCGATCAGCTGTCAGTTTCCTTACATGATATGATAATTCGACGACTGTCTGGAGACTGAGAATCTCAACTCCGGCCCAGCGTTCACACCTTACCAAGAGCCTTCGATGTCATTTTTTTCAACTAAACCCCGCCTTTTGCCGATAGGAGTAATGGGTGTGTATTCGATAAGGAGGGAAATGAGCTCCACACAGAGCACACGGATTTTGTTAGCCACCTGAACGTCTACTGGATATGGGACGAGGAAGATCGGTTTTGGGTGTTTAACAGCGATGATCAAGGTATTCATTGCTGGCATCGAGATGACGAAGGTGACTGGCATTGGTTAAAATGGGGTAGCATATACGGGAAAAGGACCCGAGAAGATGACCCCCTGCCTCCTGTAGATTTGTACCCCGATTACGTAAAGAAATGAAGCTCCCTGCAGCAAGCTGCAGGGTATTCTGGCGAAGGCGAATAAACCCGATGCGAAAAGGGGTCACCTGCTCTTGACTCTTCTCATGAAGCGCGGTGCAAATATTTTCTTTCGAAAGGTAGGTTATCTTCCTACATCTCAGAATCTTTAGTGTCTATGGACGCTGAAGGTACCCTGCCATCACGTATTTTCCGCCACAGGGAAAAGATATGCACGGCGACTATAGCTGCCACAAATCGCGGTACCCAGAGCCAGAAGGGATTGAGCCCAAAGGACATGAATACGGCCGGGTCCTCAAAGATGGCATGATTGATTCCTATTGATAGCTGGAGATTTTCAAGTTCCGCCCGAGTAAATGAGCCATTCTTAGCCTCGCCCACAATCACTGCAGCACCATATGACAGGCCAAAGACAACCGCCGTGAGCCACAACATGCCTACCTTTTTATCCAGTCCCAGGATCTTCAAAAATGGATTCAGTATTTTTACAATATATTCAATGATATTGTAATTTCTCATTATTTCCAAAAGCATCATGATTGCCATAATGATCATGAATACCTTTACAAACAGAGATAGAGTGGCAAGAAACCAGACTTTGAGCATGACGAAAAACGGCTGGGTGCCTGAAAGCGTGCCTGCCGCCGCCGCGGCAGCCTTCGAACCGTCATTCAGGAACTGTGAGATAACAATGACCGTTACGACTGAGGCAGCCAGGCGGACCAGCGTTGCCTTGAGGCCCCCGAGCCCCGACTTTGCCTGGATAATCGCCTCCTGGATAAGGTTGTGTGAGATCATGAGAAAAACTGCAATAAGCGTCATCTGATCAATAGTCAAGGGAAGGACCACCATGGCAGCTATTCCAGTGTAAATCCCGGTGAGCATCCCCACAACAAGGGGAAGGGCTGCTATGGACGGGAGATTCAGCACACCCATGGCAGGCTCAAGTACAAAATTCAGCGTATTGAGCAGACCGCTATATTCTAAAAGGGCAGCGAAAAAGGATACAGGGACAATGATCTTGACCATCCAGACAAAACCCTCCCAACCCTTCTTTAGGCCGCCTTTTGCGCTGTATTTCAATTTGTCGCTCGCTAAAACCACTTCTACCCCGCATACATAAGAACTCCATAATCACGATCACCAACCAGGGAACAATGGTCTTGTACCCCAATGCCGAATGAGCCCTATACCATAAATCTCTTGATTGTGAAAGACCGTGAAGTTGGTTGCACATCTCGAATTGTGAATAAAAGAGATCAGGTAACAACGATGAACGTATCTTGCGATGCAGCACTTTTGTGGCTTTTGAAGATGCGTTCCGCTGGAGTCTCTATTTCTTGACTAAAAGATCGGGTTTTTATATCTTAAAATCAGCTCTAGTCGAGGTTTTAGCACGATAACTCGCTTCTTCAAACCACTGAAATGAACCACCCTGCAGCAAGCTGCAGGGTATCCAATGGCAAAGTCCCCTCCCTTAATGGGAGGGGATCAACCCGCCAGACTTCAGGCGGGTAAAGGGGAGGGTGACCAAACATTTTATCACCCCCACTTCACCCTGTTAAATAAAGATGGAGAAGAATTTGTAATCTATCTATCTATCTATTCTATGAGTATCTATTTTCCTTATGACAGCTTCTACTACCCTATTTAACAGGGCAGGCCTCCCCCATCAAGGGGGAGGCACTATGTGGTAACCCTGCAGCAAGCTGCAGGGAATTATCAAGTTTAAGGGGGTCGCATATGCGTTTCAGGCACCTATTCCTGTTACCCGTCTTGCTGAGCGTTGCCCTTTCCCCGCTGAAGTTACATGGTCAAGAGAAACCGGTTTTTTCCGACTATGAATACTGTGTAACAGACGACGGCGCCTTTGGCCTTTACAAGCCCAAGGGATGGAAGGTGGGCACCCAAGGATATCCTAACGGCAGGATGGTTTTTGTTACGGACCAGAGGAAATTCTCCAGTGTGAATATGATTTTTCTGGAAAAGATCGATCCCACTAACGATTCCGTAACCTTAGCAGGTGCAACGTTGAAAAACGTCAGCAAGCAGATGCAGGATCTTAAAATACTTGAGGCAAGAAGCAGTCGCGACCGGATGCATACCGTGGTGAAATATCAGCGGAGCGGCCCTAACACTATCCTTATTGAGGGAAAATACTGTTTCAATGTGAGGCGGCCCACTGGCGTGGTATTCAGATACGAGGCGCCTGCCAAGGAATTCAAGAAAATGGTTCCCACCCTGCAGACCATTATTGCAAACATCACGCTTCTTGATGGTCAAGCCTACCAGAGGCTTGCATCTCAGAGGAAAGATAACAGGTCGCCCATCCTGCCGATGAAAGAGGTTAAAGCACCTGATGGCACGTGTTGGATCATGGTCCCTCAAGGCTGGAACCTCACGGCCGGCAAGGGCGCAGCGCTGTGCGCATCCCCTGACGGGGATACCGGTTATCTCTTTACCGTTATCGAGTTTGTCGGGCAATCCCGTATCCCTTACTTTAACAGCTCCAGTATTCCCGGCCTTCGCCATAATTATATGCTACCAACCGATGCCCTCATTGTGGCCAGTAAACAATTGGGGTCAAGCAACCACCGGGTCATTGAACGCCACCCGAATCCTTCATGGGCCATGCAGGCCGCCGCTTTTCTAAAACGGGGAGCTGATGCAGAGATCGCCTTGATCTCTTACACAAGCAAGAACGGTGTGCCATGTATAGGCTACTTCGACGTGTTGGGCCTCCACCCCACAGCAGCAGGACAATGGGGGATCATTCCCATGGGATTTTGGGCGCCGAAATCCCAGTTCGCGCGATACCTTCCCTCCCTGATCAAGATAGCGGAAAGCTTCCGGATTAACCAAGAATGGGCCTCGGAATATGTCCGGCAAGGAATGGAGAAGGTGAGAGAGCTGATGAAAAAAACCTCATCGATGATGTCTCGTTATGCAGAAGAGATGCGCCAATCGAGCCTCGCCGGTCATCAGAATCGCATGAAAAGCAGCGATTTTACGAGTTATAGGTTCTCAACCTATATGCGGGGCCAGCAGGAATGGGTAACCGGTTTGGAAGGAGGAAAGATCTATACCTCCGATCATTGAGGGATGAGCAGCGGCGGGCAAACACTGATCGAAGGGCCTCCCTTCAATTACTACAATTATCAGGGCGATGCTCGGTACGGGCATATCCCCGTCGACAGTTCCCGTGAGGTCTTCGAAGCGGTTAAGGGATATCGTTGATGGAAACAGGCCGGGACTCACATCTTTCATTTTGTGAAGCACTCAGGGCCACATCTTAATTATTCATTATTCGCAAGGTATTAAGGGGAGGCCCAAGGCGTAAGGTGCACGGCTTCAGTTGGGATCAAGGGGGTGCCCATAAAAACTGTGAGCCATGCGGGACTCTCTTAGAAAACTAAGTTGATAAAGCTAGCCGGAGCTCAAGCCTTTCCCTTTATTAGGTTTCGGGATCAAATTTTTCTTCTATCCCAATCATATGAGGCAGCAATTAAGCGTTCAACGATCAGCTGTCGGCTTTCTTCATGAATTTTCTGGTATCAAGTCTTGATATGAGGCATGAGCTGAACTAAATCTTCCCTTCTGCCATGTTCCGGGATCAAATTCGGGCTCTACCCCTTGTTGTTCAACTGATAACCATCAAAGAAGTCTGTCTGTTAACCCTAAGATATTCTACCTTCAAAGCATACTTTCGATGGGAACTTCAACTACGGCTGGCTTGCCTAAATCCAATACAGAGCCGAGCACTTCTCTTAGTTGCTCTGGGCGCTCTACTTTTTGCCCGTGAACACCCATAGCTTGGGCTAATTGGCAGAAATCGATTCGCGGCTCATCCAAATCCATCCCTAGATACCTGCCCTTTGCCTTTTCGCCCATCAGGAGGGTCTTCATCAGTTTTACCTGGCAGTAGCTTGCATTGGCACAGATAAGATACGTAACCGGTATATCATAGTGGGCTGCTGTCCAGAGACTCTGAATAGACCACATAGAACTACCATCTCCGATTACAGCTACTACAGGACGCTCTGGAGAAGCCAGCTTCACGCCGAGGGAGCCAGGCATGCCCCAACCTATACTTCCACCGCGAGTGCGTTGAAAGCTCTGGGGTTCTTTAAAATCAATGATTCGGCGCAGGATTGGGGAGCAGGACCAGCAATCATCTACAATCACTGTCCCCGGTTTAAGAGAATCTCTTAACTCCTGCATCAATCGTGAAGGGGCAATAGGAACATGGTCTCTTTCTTGCCGGGCTTTCTCAAGAAAGGCCTCCGTGACTTTCTGTTTCTCTTTGGCAATCTGTTGTGCTCTGCTTTCAGCCGCCTCGCGCGCTTGTGCCGGCATGCTCTTTCGTAACGCATCGTTCAACTCGGCCAGGGATATCTTGATATCACCTTCTATGCCGGCAGCTACCGGGAAGTTCTTGCCTATCTCCCAAGAGTCATTGTGTATCTGAATGACCTTAGTGTTTGTGGTGAGCAGGGGCTTTGAAAAGTACAGTGGCTGCCTGAATAACGGAACACCGATTGCGATCAGCACATCTACCGCTTGTAACATTTCTCTGGTTTGAGGTCTGACGAGGTCCAAATCGCCGAGATATTGAGGGTGGCTGACGGGGAAATTCACGTCAGCCATCCATGGATCATAGACAGGTGCCCCGATTAACTCGGCCAACCCTACTGCCTCTGCCAGTGCCCCGCTTCTGGCTACTCCGCTCTCTACAACAATAGCCGGTGCGTGGGCTGTAAGCAGCAGTTCCACCGCCCTTTTGAGAGCCTCCTGGTCAGGGCGCAACCGGGTAAAGGATTGCCCACGGGAGGAATACTCGAAATCTATGTTCTGATCCAGCACGTCTTGGGGCAATGAAACAAATACCGGGCCCGCAGGAGGATGTGCCGCTACCTTAAAGGCACGCTGTATTGCCAGAGGTATATCGGCGGCATAGAACACCTCAGTGCTCCACTTGGTAAGGGGCCTTGCCATTCCCACCAAATCACCTGTCAAGGCAGGCTCTTGCATCAACAGGCGAGTATCTTGCTGCCCTGCAGTAACCAAGAGCGGTACCCTGTTTAGACGGGCATTAAAAAGCATGGGCATGGCAGCCGCTACCCCGGCGCCCGTATGTAAATTAACTACCCCCACCTGGCCTGAGGTTCGGGCATAGCCCTCCGCCATGCCTAAGGCGACAACTTCGTGGAGACCGAGGATATATGTTATTTCAGGATGATCCTCCAAAGCATCCATAAACAGGACCTCAGTTGCCCCTGGAATACCGAAAATATACTTCACTCCCTCATTAACGAAGAGCTCCATCAGCGCTTCCTTGCCGGTCATCATCATAACGGTTGTACCTCCTTTCGCTTCCTCGTTTCGCTAATCAGGCCGGAGCGCAGCGCCCAATCCTACAGCCGCAAACGCCGAGCTGCCGTTATCTTTCAACAGTACCCCAGTCTTATCAGCTCCGGCTCTAGAATACTTCTCGTTAATACCATAATAATAACTGGGCAAGACTAATTCACTGTGAGGCGGGCGTCAAACCTTTATTTCTGCCATGTTCCGGGATCAAACCCGGCCTTTGCCCCAATCACCACCTCAGCGAGCATCTCAGCATTCAGCGATCAGCTCTCGGCTTCCTTTCATGCTATGATAAACCGATCACCGTTTAAACAGTAAACATGTCATCTCTGGCCCAACCTCCACACCAGCGCTGATAGCGCATTTTCCCTTCTTGGTTGACACAAAGGCACCTTTTCTCTAAACTCGCCACACAAGAAAAAGAACTCTTATCACAATGTAGGGATAGAATTGCATGGCTCTCAGCGCATTTGCCAAGTGTCATGGCGAACAAAGACGATAGTCTGGAAACAAGCATGAAGACGCGAGACAGCATCTTTTACGGCTGGATTGTCCTCTCCATAGCCTTTATCACCATAGTGCTCGGCTATGCCATCAGGAACACCTTCTCTGTCTTTTATCCCGCCATCGTAGAGGAGTTCGGCTGGGGGAGAGGCAACACCGCCCTGATCTTCTCTATTACAATAGTCGTCTATGGTTTTTTGGCACCAGTGGCGGGCAGCCTCGTGGATAGGTTCGGACCAAGGCTTATCTTACCGGTAGGGGCGTTCATCGTGGGAGGTGGTGTAGCCCTCTGCAGCATGGCTACCGCAAAATGGCACTTTTATCTCTTCTACGGGATTATGGTGGCCGCAGGCCTGAGCCTCACAGGGTGGACACCGCTCACTGCCATAGTATCGAACTGGTTCGTCAGAAAGCGTGGCCTCGCCTTCGGCATTCTTAGTGCCGGCTTCGGCGGGAGTCTCGTGTTTACGGCCATCGCCCAATTCCTCATTTCCACCTTTGGCTGGCAAATCGCGTATGTGATTATCGGAGTTGCCTCGGTTGCCATTATTGTACCCCTCTGTAGTCTATTGATGCGCAGTCACCCGCGGGATAAAGGCCTTTTGCCAGATGGTGTGCGATTCTCAGCTCCTGAGCCGGAGAACCCGAATGAACCTTTGATTTCAACCAATCTAAAAGGCACATGGGCTAGTACTTCCTGGACGATCTCCAAAGCGATCAAGACCTATCACTTTTGGCTCCTATTCTTTATTGCATTTTGCCTTCTGGGCCTCGCTGAGACCATAGTAATAGCGCATATGGTTTTTTTCTTCCGCGATGTGGGCTACGGGGTTATGAGGGCTGCTGGCATTTATAGTGTCTTTGGGGTGGCCTTTGTGGTTGGTAACCTGTGCAGCTTTCTTTCAGACCGACTGGGACGGGAAAGGGTCTTCATACCCAGCTGCCTACTCAGTGCTGTGGCCGTATCCTTCTTATTCCTGATCAAAGACACATCCCATCCATGGTTAAGCTTCTTATATGCCGTACTTTTTGGCCTTGGGATAGGCACTGCAGCTCCCGTGTTTTTCACCACGGTAGCTGACCTATTCCAGGGGAGGCATTTCGGCTCTATCCAGGGCGTGGTGGTGCTGGGTTTTTCCTTGGGTGGCGCAATCGCACCATGGCTTGCAGGATTCCTTCACGATGAAACCGGTACCTACTTCTCAACGTTCCTCATACTGTTAGGATCACTTTTGATCTCCCTATTGCTGATGTGGCTTGTAGCCCCCCGCAAGATACGGCCCGTTCCCAGCCGATGAAACGGTGAAAAGATGGGAATAACGCTGTTACGAGGACTTAATCCTTGCCATTTGATTACGCTTCCGTTATCAGTTTTGAAATTGCAGTTTATCAAGGTACAAAATCATGACTCATTACAGGAGAACAGGCGCAATGAACTGGAACACCCTCTATTCCAGTCGCATCGATTCAATGGGACATTCAGATGTCGTCGAAATGTTGAAGCTGGCTGAACAGCCCGAGGTTATCTCCTTCGCCGGTGGACTACCCGATCCGGAAACTTTTCTGTTGGAGGAAATCAAAGACGTTCTTGAAGAAGTTTTCGCTCAAAGGGGACGGGCCGTCCTGGGTTATGGGCCCACACCCGGCATCGCCCCTTTTAGAGCATGGCTGGCAGAACATATGACACAGCTGGGCAGACCTTCAACCGTTGAGGAATGCCTGGTAACAACAGGCGGCATTGCAGCGTTAGACCTGATCTGCAAAGTCTTGCTGGATCCCGGCGATGTTGTTATTGTGGGAGAACCGGCTTACGTAGCAGCCCTCCAGGTCATTAGAAGTTATCAGGGTCGCTTTGCCGGTGTGCCGCTGGATGATGAAGGAATGCAGCCGGATGCGCTAAAATCGGTGCTTGAAGACTTGCGGCTGAAATCGTTACATCCCAAATTTATGTACCTGGTCCCCTCATTCCAGAATCCATCGGGTGTTACGCTTTCGGAGGAGCGGCGAAAGAGAATTATCGAAATCGCCCTTGAATATGGTGTGCCGATCATAGAAGATGCAGCATACCGTGCTCTGCGATTTGAGGGTCAAGCTCCGCCTTTATTCGCATCCCTGGACGCACGGAACGTTATACACATCAATACCTTATCAAAAGTCTTTAACCCGGGTGTGCGCCTAGGCTGGGTAACGGCACCGCAAGAATTAATCGAGACTCTGGCATTGGCCAAGCAAGGGCAAGATCAATGTTCCACAACTATCGGACAATATGTGGCTTTTGCCTTTGCTTCAAGGGGGTTGATCGAGCGGCAGACGTCCGCGGCAGTTGAGATCTATCGCCGGAAACGAGACGCTATGTTGGACGCCTTGGAGAATTACTTTCCGCCCGGTGCGCGCTGGACAAAACCGCAAGGAGGTTTTTATTCATGGGTTACCTTGCCACAGGGGATTGACACTGAGGCGCTTTTGCCAAGGGCAATCGAGGAGGCCTCAGTTGCATACGCTGCCGGCCCGGCGTTTTACCACAATCGCACCGGAAGGGAACACATGCGACTGTGCTACAGCTATGTGTCTACTTCAAAAATCGAGGAAGGTGTTCGCAGGCTGGGACATCTCTTGTCGGAGTTTCAGGTTGCTATGAAGTAGAAAATCCATGCTCAAAGGTCTGAAGCGATCGACTAGGAATCCTCCTCGGATGTAGGCATTCTCAGCCAGCCTTCATCTCGTACCTTGTTCATACTAATAGAACGAGAGATATCCTTCTCCTTTCGATACACGCCTTTTCTCTGCCTTGAAATATAACCGGCTGTTTGGAGTAAGGTACGATAAACTACAGCAGATTCACGATTGTTCATACGGATCTGACGGAGAAAACGATCAAACGAGAATTCTTCCCCGATCTCGAGTTCAGCAATAAAGCCTACTGTTCGACTCCAACCTGTCATATTGCTGCCCTATGGTGTGAAGAGAAGCACGTCGATAGAATTATATAACTGTTCGCCTGAATAAACAACCGGATCAGTGTCGTGGCTCCTTTTCATTGACCCACGAGTAAAATTTTCCTATACTCCCTCCCAGAAAAAGGAGTTACGTATCACCTCACCCCACGTCCACTAAAGATGACGAAATATAGCGTTGTTCTTAAAGAATTAAGTTCCGGAAGAGATCATAGAATAAGTCTGCCTTGTATTATTGGTCGCGATGAAGAGGCTGGCTTGGCATTCTCAGATCCCACCATTTCGCGCCGGCACGCCATGATTGCAGGCATAGATAAGGAGATATGGATTGAAGATCTCAAAAGCTCTAACGGGGTTTTTGTTAACAACTGCAAGATTAGCGAAAGAACCCTTCTGAAACCGGGAGATACAGTGCAATTGGGTGACATTCAGTTGTTGGTTTCAGAAGCGGAAACAGATATATCGGACCAGACCGTTGTCTTGCATTCTCTCGACCGCGAAGCTGCGTGGCAATTAGATCGTGAGAGGCTCAGATTGATTTACGAAATTACTACCGAATGTTGCGACACCCAGGACTTAAAAACTCTGGTAGAAAAGAGCTTTTCAAGAATCAAGGAAATCTTCAGGCAGGATCGAGGCTATCTAGCCTTGTTCCAGGAAGATGGGACGCTGAGACCTTTATTCCCGGATCCTTCTTCAAAATCTATTCCCCTCAGCAGGAGCATTGTTGAGCGGCTTTTAAAAAACGGCGAATCGTTCCTTCTGGAAGACGCCCTCAGCGAACCCTCACTCAGGGAACAAGTAAGCATTGCGGACTTAAGGATTAGGTCTGCTCTATGCGCTCCTCTTATCTATCATAATCAGATCTATGGTCTTATTTATTTGGATCGCAATGTCCCCGGGGCTTATAAGCAAGACGATCTGGACTTCTTAAGGGCCATCGCCTTCATGCTGGCTCCTCTTATTGAGAATACGCGCCTTTGGTCTGAGCTCAAAAAGCATTATGCCGGCGCCATGGAGACCCTGAGGGAAACAGAAGCACGGCTGATTGATATGGAGCGGACAGCGGCTTATGTGGCCCTGGCTCAGGCTATGGCCCATGAGCTCAGGAACCCTCTCATGGCCATCGGAGGATTAGTGCGGAGAATAGCCAGATCGGAGTCAGGAGATTCAAACAGTACTACGTTACAGGCTATTGTGAACTTGGTTCAGAGAGTAGAAATGGTCCTGAAAGAGGTGGATGATTTTGTGAGAATTCCGCTGCCTACCATAAAATTGGAGAGAATTGATTCTCTTGTGCAGGGAGTCATTGAAAATCACGATTGGCAATCCTTAGAAGACGGCCTATCGCCTCTCCTTTCCGTGAACACCCCGAATCTCATGGTCCCCGTTGACTCTGATCTCTTCAAAAAAGCGCTTTCCATGATCTTCAATGAAATCCTTTTAAGCATTCCTCGGGGATCGAAATTCACAATATTCATCCAGGATTTTGGCAATGAGCTCGAACTTCTCGTTGGGGAACTCGGCAAGAACAGACGTTCCTTTGAACCTTTTAGCTCTGGGATGCGGAGCAAGCCATGGAGCCTCGGGCTCTTTCTCAACATAGCTCACAAGATAATTTGCGATCACGGGGGTAAAATCCTTTTGGACCCACAGGGACACGCAGCCTTTCCAATAATTATTAGAATGCCAAGAACTGTTAAAGCATCAGTGAAGTGATCGGTGGCAGGTCTTGACAGGCTGTTGTCCAAATAACCCTTGAAACCCATCTGTAAATGGGGTCATCGGTAACAGATGCAACGAAACCCAGACCTTCCTCGACCCGAAGATCATGGCAAGAATACTCAAAAGTGAATTTGGTGCCAGATACAACAACACACCGGGGATATGGTGCATGCACCGCTGAAAAGTAGAAGCCTGTCTTACTGCCTCCTTTACCGACCTCCTCCTTTAGCAACGCATGCCAGTCCGATTTCCCTTTTCTGCAACTCACCCCACTAAGACTATGGAAACTATTACCCAAAATGGAAACCTATTTACCAAAAAGGGAATAGTTTTTACGCATTTCTGGGCAGGTTTTCAGTGAGGTCAACTTAACTATTTGAAATTTATAGGAATATTTAAAATGTCTAATCGTGCATGATTTTTGCACTACATACACATAAGGACCTACTAAAACATAAAGGCAGGACGAAAAAAGGATGATAACTATCTTGGTAGCACTTATAATCGGTTTTATTGCCGGCTTTATGACTGCTTTCGTTTGGGAGCACAGTTAAGCCATTGCAGATGCCGAAGGAATAGTCCCCCACGGTATTTCTTGCGAGGCCTCTGATTTTACTTGCAGGGTTATGGAATTCATTTGATACGTCATGACCTTCCCTTACTGCACGCCATTTCATACCGTCCAAAAGCCTTTCTTTCATATCGAACGTTCTCAATGCCTCTCATGTGTTTTTGCTGGCTATATTCTTTGCCGCAAATCTCTTAAGTATCCCTCCGGGTCCTGCAGTATCTGTTTATAGAGCTCTTTTCCCAAAAATCTTTTGCTTTGTTGGGTCAGAAAATATGTTCTGTGTTTTCTTACTTCCCGGTATACCCGCTTATCTGGGGGGAGAGTTTTTCTAAAGGTACAGATTGCAACTAAATCTATCAATAGATCCTCATAACCCGATTCCATGTCCTTGCGGGAAACCTTAGTAGAAAACCATGAATGACCTAATTCATGTAAAAAGGTATACTTCCAATACTCATGTACTTTGAAATCCTTAGTAGGAATGAGGATTTCCGCAAAAAAACTGCCATCATCTACATCTCGAAATTTCGTGCTTGCCCCTCTTCCTAATTCATCATCCACGAGTACAAAAAGATCAACGGGATCAACTTTGATATGATGCTCCAAACAGACGTCACTGAAAGATTGGCATAGCCCCTCAAAGACTTTTGTCGTTGCTTCTTCATCTATCTCAAGGAGTTCTTTGACAATCGCTGTTTGTATTTGGATTTTATGAGGGCCAAAATCGAAGCCAATAAGCTCGACCGTTAAATCCGAACGTCTCTTTTGCAACTTTCCCTTTAGAGCTCTACCCCCCAAAATACCTTTAGCCACGGCACCTCCACTCTTACTTTCATCCTAACTCAATCCACGGGAAAGGCTAAACGCGCTTTTCTGACCTACACCTACCTATAGACGTTTTTCATCTGTATATTGTTTTATTTTAATAGAGCTAAGTCTTTTTGTATATATAATAGTCAGGCAGGAAGCATTGGTTCCGTGATAAAAGCTCAGATCTGCTCTTGACCCACGAGCAGAATTGGCTTTCGGTCGCACACATCCTCTTAAAGAAGGCTGATACATACTAAAGAGCACGGGGTCTTGCCAGACCACACAGGAAGGGGGAGTCTTCAATCATCAGGCGATGGATAGTGGCACCTCCGTGCATTGCCTCATCAAAGCGCCCGCATGATCCAAAAAAGGCTTATGAAAACGGCCAGATTTGCCGAAGAATAAGAAGATGATTTTCCCGAGCATATTGCGTTACAGGGACACCGGGAAGAGGTCCTCCCGACTCGAAAAATTCGCCAATTAGAGGAGTTAACGCGGAAACCTTCCCATGCGGCAACGTATATCCCGCATTGATTTAAGGGCTATGAACTCCGAAATTTCCCAATGCGACAGCAGCCACATGCCATTGACCAACAAGCTGATCTGTGTTGTGGGACCCAGAAGGTTTCAAAATGAGCTAATCGCCTCATTCTTAGAGCGGGAAACCGGCGCGCAGTGCGTGCCCAAATTAAGTATCCGGCAGATCTCGTTCACGGATGACAGGAAGGTCGGAACGCAGAGGCAGGTATTGTGGGACTGCCTTGGGGAGAATCTCGAAACGCTTATACTTGAAATTGAATCCCATGGCAAAAGGGTGCTAGCCAGAGACCTTGTGACTTTCTTTAATGTGCAGGAGGGCCTCGGGATTGAAGAGAGAGCCGTGATGCTGGGGGTACGAGGGTTCTTTTATGAACACGACTCGTTGGACATATTTCTGAAAGGTATCCGTGCCATTTTTGATGGAGAGCTGTGGCTTCCCCGGAAAATCATGACGAAATGCATTCTGAAGAATAAGATCCGAGAACCCTTTCCCAATGAGGACAGAATGGCTCTAACACAGAGAGAGAATGAGATATTGACAATGGTTGCTGTGGGAGCCACCAATGAGGAGATTGCCGATAGGCTTTGCATCAGCCCTCATACAGTCAAGACCCATGTGTATAATATCTTTAAAAAAATCAATGTTCCAAACCGCCTTCAAGCTGCCTTTTGGGCCGCCAAGAACCTGTAAGCCCAATTGCTTTTCATCAGCTGCCTTCCCCTCTACCTTCTACTCAACCTCCTCACATTGTAAAGTTCCACTACTACACTTTTCTTAGCTATTTCGTAGGCACACCCGAAAAAATAAGAAAAAAATCATACCCACGCCCGATTGCGTAATCCCCCTCCTTCCCGTACAATTGGCCAAAAGGCCTGAAAGCCATGGACGTCACCTCGTTCGCCTACCATACCATCCTTTCGGGGGATCAAATGCCGATGAAAGACCGAAGGAAATTGGAGAGATTCAATTTGGAGCTCATTGCTGAGATCACGGTGGAAACTGCAGATCAGATGATGAAAGTACTTCACCTCAGGACCAGAGATATATCCTCCGGGGGCGCATTCCTTTACGGTGTAAACCCTCTCCCCAAGGGCACACCGGTAAAAGTGGATCTGACTCTGTCTGCTGACAGGTTGAAAAGGCTCATGGGAGCTCAAGCTCATGTAAAGATCAGAGGAATCGTAAAGCGGTCTGAACCATCAGGGATGGCTATCTGTTTCACCAAGGATTATCACATGATTTCCACAAAGGTTGAAAGAAACCACCCGAAGGGGACCGTAATCAGATGGGACCTCTTCCATGAAAGGAGAACACTATGAACAGAAGAAGCCTGCACCCTTTCGCTATTTTCATGGGGATATTCTGCTTCATGGGGATATGCTGCTTACTCTTCTATTGCGTCTGCTATAGTCCCCCCCGTGCTGAAGGGGCCTTGGTTGATGAGCATGGTTGGATGACCGCCCATATTCGGCTGGAGGGGCGTCACGATCATAGCGGCGTTCTGGTGAGCGTCGATGGTTGGCAGAAAGTGACCGGAAGCGATGGCCGCGTCTTCTTCCCGTTGCCGAAGGGGCACCATACCGTCACGGTAACTATGAACGGATACCTATACGCCCAAACAAGCTTTGAAATAAGGCATAACAGACCAATCGATCTGTCAACAGTGACCCTTATGGCGGGTGATGCCGATGGTAATCGCCTCATAGACCTGTTTGACCTCAACATCGTGCGTGCAGCCTTTGGTAGTGCCCCTCCCAGTGATTCAAGGGCGGATATCAACGGTGATGGAAGGGTGGATATCATGGATGCCTTGCTCGTGGGTGCAAACCTTGGAGAAGAGGCGCCGAGCCTCTGGCCCGGTGGATGGGCTTTTCCGGTTGGTGATCCGGGCTCTGCTCCTGGATGGAGGGGCGCCCGATCCCCATCGTAGTGCTCCGAGGCGGTCAGGCCCTCATTCTTGACAAGATCTCCACAAAACTTTCCCGGATATCCGCTGTCCTGCCCTCATACCCTATGGAAGCTTAACCCTTTCCTGCCGCGAGAGAGAAAAGCAGGTTTGCATCTCATTGACACACCAGTACGACTCCATTATCCTTTTTCCGCCCAAAGAAATCCTTTGTTGCCGGCAGAAAAAACTATTTGAAAAATAGCGAGCCCAGTGTAGTAGAATTAAAAAAGGATAGTAAACGCAAAGGAACTCCTCATGGATACAGAAAGCCCGTTGACACGGCACGAACTACTCTCATGCATGGAACTCGGCAGGGTCTTGACCGCCGAACTTAACTCAGAACGACTGTTCGGCAAGATTCTCCAGAAGGTCTCTGATTTGCTACCCGCCGAGAATTGGTCATTACTCCTCATCGACGATGCCACGGGCGAGCTGCACTTTGAATTGAGTGTAGGCTTGGACCTGGACTTGGTCAAGGACATACGGTTGCGGTTGGGCGAAGGGATCGCAGGGCAGGCGGCGCTTCAGAAAAAACCGATGATCGTCGCCGACGTTAAGACGTGCGGTTTCTTCTCCGGCCAGATAGATCAACGTTCCGGATCCACCACGAAATCGGTGATGTGTGCACCCCTCATCTTCGGCGGTGAGGCCGTGGGAGTCATTGAGGTCGCCAACCCCCGCAGCCTACAACACAATGCCATTGCCCTCCTTTCGATGATTGCCGACTATGCGGCCATAGCCGTTGAGAACATGCGCCGCTATCGCTGCATTCAGCACCAGGCCATCCATGACAACTTGACCGGCCTCTATAATACCCGTTACCTGTATACGGCCCTTGCGGATCTGATCCGGGCCAGCGAGGTTAGCAGGGATTCTTTTTCGCTTATCTTTATGGATATTGACAACTTCAAACGGGTGGTGGATACCTACGGCCATCTCAAAGGCAGCCAGGCACTTCAAGAGGTGGCCAAGACTATCCGGGAATCACTGGCCGAGCCGGCATTGGCTGTGGCTTACGGGGGCGATGAATTCGTCGCGGTCCTCCCCGGCTACCAAAAGAGCCGGGCTATCCAAAAAGCCGAAGAGATTCGGCTACGAATGAGCCAGACAGTGTACTTGGGCGAGTACGGGCATAACGTCAGTCTTCGAGCAAGCTTCGGATTGGCCACGTATCCAGACGATGCAACCGATCTGACGAGCATACTCGCGTTGGCCGATCGAGCCATGTTCGATGTCAAGGAAAGAGGCAAGGACACAATAAAGCCGGCGTAACGCCCTCCGAGTTATGGGAGTGGGTGTCAGGCATACATCCTTGCCATATATACTAAGTGCTGGGGATTCAACCCTTTGCCTTTGCCATTTTTCTGGATCGGATTTCCTTGTTGCCACGTTCACTTCCTGTTTCGCCGCTCATAACTGAAAAAGACTCACCCGAACCGCCACGTTTATTCGCCTTCGCCAGAATCATGGCGGGCTTGTCCGTCAGAATCATGGCGGAGGTCCCGCCCTGCGGGGCTGCTGGGAGCTTCATCTTCGGGCAATCGCCTGTCAATAGCGAAACCAGATATATGTAATATTATTAATTCAGGTATAAATTTTGCATAATTATATTAATGTATTTTCATATAGTATATTTATAAACTTTTGTGAGTAATTTTTCACTTTTCAAGCGGCGGCGTTTCGGTGGCTTCAGAGATATGATATTAGCATCTCAGGACACAAAATCATCGAAAGCAGGAGGTACTCACAGTTACAAAGGTCACATTCAGCCAAGCCACCATTGTATTAATTATTTAACTATGAGGGGAAAAGATGAGAGCACAGAGGGCATTGTCGTTGACAAACAAGGCGGAAGGGGCGCGAGAAGTATTGGAACAGGAACTGGTAAATTCGCTGCTGAAGACTAAGAAATTCAGCACATTCCTCCCCGTATGCGCACGTTGTAAAAGAATCCGTGATGGTACTGGCGGTTGGCGAAACCGGCTAGAATACCTCGGAAATGATTTCGAGGGCAAATATACTCATACCATCTGCCCGGCATGCGCAAAGAAACTCTATCCGGAAATCTTTGGGAAGACAGGGCAGGTCTCACCAGGCTGACCGAGAATTCAAATTTCTCAAAATCGCTGCTCATAAAATCAACTACTTAGCAGAGCAGAATTGCTCAAAAATGCTATTCTCGGTAAGCCTGTTGACATGAAACCGAAGCTGGGTCAAACCTCTTGAACCGCAGAGCCAGGGAGTTCTCTTTTAGCAAGACCCATTGAACAAACAAAGATCATTTTTCTGCTTTTCGCCCTATCATCGGATATGCTAAAGAATGGGAGGTTTAAGATCCCTTGGACAAGCCTTTGCGTAAGCGCTCTCGATTCATCGACTCGAGTGAAAGGGCACCTGTATGGCCGGGGGGCAAATCTTTAATCTTGGCAGATTTATCCTCTCGCTTGCCACCAAGAGATTATCAAGAAACCGATTCAGACATTTTGATCACAAGTGAGGATCGCAAAAGTTGAGACCTAACCCTTGCCTTTTGAAAAGCATCATGTTGTTCGCAATTGTTATGATCTTTTCTATGGTAATCGATGCTCACTCAGAGATTGCTTTTGATGCATTGCACGGGTCTGATTTGGGCATGGGGATAGGAGCACGGGCTGTAGGGCTAGGAGGTGCCTTCGTCTCAATTGCCGATGATGCTTCGGCAACATTTTGGAATCCGGCAGGTTTAACCAGTATAAGAGGCAATCAATTCCTTGTATCTGCTGATCTGCCCGATGGTTTTAGTGCTCCCTCATTGGTGTATAAACCGTCTCTTTGGGAATTGGAAAAAATAAACCTTACAGTGGGAATAAGTCTTATTACTAGGTTACGGATAAAAGGAGCTAGCGGGGATGATACGTGAAGCGGGCGTCCTTCGTATATTCTTGATTTGGGGATAATAGAGGTAGAAGAGGATTTCAGCGGGTCAGTAGACTCCAAGACGTACGATACAAGGATAAGCCTGTCCTTTGTTCATCCTCATTACACGAATTTGTCAATTGGATTAAACCTGATCCATGTGTGTTGAAAGACTCTCTTATTCCGGACAGGGAGTCCGGACCAAGAAGCTCAAGAACTGGAACTTGAATATGATACCTTTGATTTGGGAGTATTATATCATCTCACAGATGAGATCAATCTGGGCTTAATGGTAAAGAACATATACGGGGTATCCTCAAACAAGGACAATGATACCCTTTCGTTGCCGCGGTATGCTACTGTGGGGATATCCTTGCGGAAAGATGGATATACATTTTCTTTGGACAGCGAGATAGTACATGGAAGGTATGGGGGCAAGGAAAAGAAAACAGCTCAATTCTGGCTCTTAAGGGGTGGGGTTGAGAAAAAAATAGGAGATGTTTTCAGAGTAAGACTTGGCCTCATATATCCTGTAGTAGCCTATACCTCAACGGCAGGGGATATCAGAGAAGATATTCCATGGCCAAAGATTGGCGGTGCCGCAGGAATTGGTGCGGAATTCGATAGGCTTACCATTGATTTTGCAGTTTATGGAGACCCTGCAAGAAGTTATGTGGAGCAAGACACGGTATTTCTTTCTGTAGGAACACTAATCGTAAAGTTCTGACTCCCGTTACGGGCTCCTTTGTCTCATCTGGGGTCAAAAACAACGTGATATTTTGATTACAGCATCTGCACTAAAGTTTTATGAGATTATAGCTCTTAGCTGGTGACGCCCCCTGTAGAGCATGTATGCCACAAGCACAACCCCCAACCCGCCTAACCCAAGCACAATGAAAGACCAACCCCAGGTTGCATAGGTGACGGTGTCTGAAAACGTCGGGTTCGCGTAGTCCAAAACGGCTCCAAATACGAAGGGCGAGATGGCGCCGGCACCAAACCCAAGTAAACCCCTTAAGGCAAATGCCGCTCCCAGGTACGAGGGTTCGACGCTTTCGGTTATCCCCGCCGAAAGGATTGGGGAGTCACCTAAGGCGGAAAATGCATATATCATACCAACGAAAACAATGAGTCCAATAGGAAATCCAATAAGCCAGCCTATGACAAAGGAGCATACTGTGCTGATACTGCTGACGAGCAGTATTACCAAGGGGCGACCAAGCTTGTCAGAAAGGGTGCCCATAGAGAGAGAGGCTACTATGCCCGTGAGGTGGAATAGGCCAACGATGTAAGCACCACTTCCAACTGCCGTCCAAAGCCCTGAGCCTCGTGCTGTCAGGCAGGCTGAGAGAAAGGCCGGCGTCCATGCCCACATTCCGAGGAGCTCCCAGCAATGAAGGGCATATGCCCCTATGAATAGCATTGCCGATGTATTGCGCAGAACTTGAGTGGAAAACCTCTGTTCTCGACTTCTCGGAAATACCTTGTTTGGCGTTGAAGCCACTGTTGCCCATGCCAGTAAAAGCCCTACCAATGGCCCCAGGCATGTCAGCAAGAAAGATATGCGATATCCGCCCCAGGGTAATGCCGCACCGCTTATACCCAGTGAGAGGGCATACCCGAGTGAGGTGCTCGCGATAAAAAATCCGACAGCCATTCCCCGACCTCTTGGGGGGTAGCGTTCCGCTACCATCATAAGACCTGGAGTGTATACGCCGCCGATGGAAAGGCCGATGAGGGTATAGAGAATGAGCCCCGAGTTATATCCCCGCGCAAATGCGGCAAATACCAATGAAGCAATAACGGTGGAAAAATTCGACAAGAGAAAAACACGTTTAGCCCCGACCCTATCGGCCAAGGCGGAAAAGACCAGGAGGGAGAAGGCATATCCAATCTGGAACCCGCTGGAGATAGAGCCGGCACTGGCCGCAGACATCTGCCATTCTGTTTGCAGCACGGGCAGAGCTGCGGCATAGGTCATAACAACCAGGTGGGTAAAGACCCTGGAAGAGCAGATCCCCAAAAGCCACAGATCGAATTTCAACGACTTCCCTCTCACGTTACCTGTCGGCGACGAGCAAGACTACAAAACTACTTCCCATCCCTATTTGATAACGTTACTTCAGGTGAAAAGATCGCATCCCTTCATATCAGATATTTGCACAGAATACATGGACAAATTGGCCAAGGTGGTTCCTTTTTGTTATCATCAGAGCATAGTTAGGGGAGAGAATGATCACACCAGGGCGTGAAGAGGGGGAAGTCTGTTACATTATGAAGTGACCGGTGTACGGTCGTGACATGAGATAAATCGAGAACCGGTACGGGTCAAATCCTTACCTCAGTGTTTTCCTTGATCAGACCTGTCTTTTGCCCCAATCATGTCAGGCAGCAATTAAGCATTCAGCGATCAGCTGTCAGCATCCTCACATGATATGGTAAACCCTTCACCCTCTAACCAATGAGCATGTCAACTCTGGCACCACTTCCACACCCTCCCCGAACCCCAAATGACATTTCCCTCAACTCAGGTCTCCTTCTGGCCGATAAGATAAACGATACTGTATCGATTATCCCCTCTTCGCCACAATTGATGGTATAACCTCGCGCCGGCATGGCTGTTTGAGAATCGAGAACAAGGTACAGAGGCGGTGCGAGAGAGAAGGGCTCGATCCTTCCACACCAGGAAAGGATCCACAAACAGGTGATGAAAAGCACGACGCATTTCTCTCTCAGCAGAGTTCAGCGACTCCGCCGGCTTCGAGCTTTTGCCACGAGAGTTCTTCAATATAAGGGAAGACGGGGATTTCACAAAATGGGGTTAACGACAGTGTAATTAATCTCCTTTCTGGAAATTCCTGGAAAGCCCATGGACAAACGAGTACCGGATAGCCATAAGGGCCGATCTTATGCCTTTGAAGGGTTAGGCGATAAGCAACTGCGTACCCTTTATAGTCTGGCCACTACCAAGACGCTCCAGAAAGATGAGGCCTTGTTCTGGGAGGGTGAGACCGACCAGGCCCTGTATGTGGTTTTGGAGGGTGAGATAAGGGTTGTGAAACACGTGCACGGTCAACAAACAGAAGCGGCCTCCACGCTCCGGGACGGGGCTTGGCTGGGTGAAATTGCCTTCACCAGCGGGATGCCCCGGACGGCATCAGCCTTTGCAAACAAACCTTCCAAAGTCTTGACAATAGACAAGTCTACCGTATCTGCCCTTGATGAGAAGACACAACTGTTTCTTTACAAACGGCTGAATTCTCTGACCTCCATGATCATTGGTGATCTTGATGCGAGAGAAAAGGAGCTCACTATTAGAAACAGGCAACTGACGGAGAGCCTTTTTTCAGCGCGCACCGGCGAAAACATAGACTACAGCCGTTCGGAAATGATCCAGAGCATAATCAATAAGGTGCCGCAACTGCCCGTCTTTGCCAGCACGCTTACCCATAAGTTGCTGGGAGGGGGAACTTCACTGAAAGAGATTAGCGAAATGATTCAGGCCGACCCTTCGCTCGTTGGCCTCATCTTAAAAACACTTAACTCCTCATACTACGGGTTTTACAAAAAGATCTCCGATATCCACCGGGGGGTCGTGCTTCTCGGGCTTAACGGGCTTCATCAGCTTATCATGGGTGCAGGTATACGCCGTATCATGCCGGATACGCCATACTTCAATAACCTTCATCACCATTCTGTAGCCATATCACACATAGCGTTTGCCCTTTCCCAGAATGTGCAATCCAGCAACCCGGCGCAGCTTGCCACAATAGGGTTGCTCCATGATCTCGGCCAGGTCGTCATCAAGCTCCTGAGGGACCGGAATCCGAGCCTCGGTATGCTGATTGACTCTCTTGACCGTGCTGAAGTTGGAGCACTGCTGCTTAGGAGGTGGAATCTGCCTGACGTTTTTTGGCAATCGATTGAATTCCAATTATATCCGGAATTTTCGCTACCAGCAAAGGTGCCTGAGGATATCAGGCCTAACGTAGCCATCCTTTACGTGGCTCACCTTTGCAATGAATTCCTGCAGGGGCATACCGTGTATGATCTGCCGACGCTGTTTCTGGATCACTACCTGTTGCTATTAAACTGGGAAAAATTGTCGGTGGCCGATATTACCCAGAAATTCGTTTTGCCTGATCTCATCAGGAAGCGACAGTCTTTGCCCCAGTTTTTCAGGGAACTGATAGAACAGCACCCCCAACAGGCCGGTTTGTCCGAGGCTTACGGATAGCAATGAAGCGAGCCGCGTCTTCATTCCTTATGATACCGCCGTCAGCTCACCAGTGCACAGTGGCTGCCCTTCCTGGATCCAGCCTAACCTCTGTTCACAGGCAGAACTCCGTGTTGTATCAGATACGAAAACTTGATTGCCGTTTTGCTACTGAACCTTATCTGTGATTCCATCAGATTATGGGCTTTCAGAAATATTCCTTTTCGGTTATTCCTTTTGCCCAGAGTGCTAGCATGTAACCCAGCGTAATGAAGACACCTTCCCTCTCCGCGCGGGGATTCTTCATAAGCGTACGCTCCATGGAAGAGCGGAATACCTTTCTGTTTCGGCGCCTTTTTTGTTTGACACCTTAGAACCTTACTTTTTATACTTCTACGTGCCTCTTAACAATTAACAGCTCAGTGCTTATATTTTCATAGTAAGATCAAACAGATAAAGCAAAGGAGGTCTTATTATGAAAATGCCAGAAGTTTCCTTGTTGGAATGGCAAAAGCGATACG
>Ga0307378_10002223_pt1 | contig 30263 bp, 32 predicted proteins | sample UN1MG_FD_202238 | JGI IMG/M metagenome (GOLD analysis project Ga0307378, IMG submission 202238) | Soil microbial communities from Risofladan, Vaasa, Finland - UN-1 | ecosystem: Environmental > Terrestrial > Soil > Coastal area > Acid sulfate soil | place: Finland: Risofladan, Vaasa | collected... | reverse complement strand
ACCAGGGCTCTCACGGCGGGCTCAGTCCCGGCCTCGGGTCTGATGTCGCCGTTCAGCGTGTCGTCCACGGCTTTCCTGATGCTCAACAGTCGACCACCCAGAACTGAGCGGTGGTCCAGGCGGCTGGCAGGGCGCGAGGCTCGAATACCTCGACCAGCCCTGTGATTCGCCACAGCGACGCTTCGCCTTCTGCCAGCGTCATCTCCACCACCGAGGGTGGAATAGTGTTCTCGTAGAACACTGATCTCGTTCCAGGCGGCTGGACCGCAGGGACATCCGCTATCACCTGAACCCGCGGGCCGGGAGGGATGTGCTCCCACACGAGAGATCCGGCTATTTCCAGTGGGTGGTCCGTCGAGTTGGTGACCGTGCCGCGCGTCGGCACGGTGTCGCCGATGCAGATCGCTGGCTGCTGGTAGCCGTCAAGGAGCGGCACGTAGATTTCCCCGGACTCAGGGGTGACTCGTTCGACTTCCTGAATCGAGTATGAGACTAGGGCGCCGTCTGGCTGCCCGTCACGGATCGCACTGGAGATCGCCAGTGTTGAGAAGATGCCGACGGCGAGTACGAGGAGCGGTGTGAAGAACCTGTCAACAAGTCCGCTCAGGCGCGCCCTTCTCTCTTCCCTCATATCAGCATGTTACGAGATCATCGCCGTCGCCATCTACGGGGTGCTACCCCTGGTCGGCTCAGGCGAGGCACGCCACGTCAACAGAGCTGACGCCTAGAACTCAACAACGGCGAAATTCTGGGTCGTGTTGTTGTCCCGGGCGACGTAGGCGTGGTTGTCGATAATCACAAGCCCGTGCGGATCCGTGAAGTCGGTCGTGTCGGTCACGTAATCGTAGATCGCCGGCGACGCCGGAGTCGAGATGTCCACCACCACATAGGTCGACAACGCAAACGTGCCGTAGGTGACCGCATGGGCATACGACCCGACGATCTTGATATCGGCCAGGTTCCCAAGAAGCGAACTATCAAGGATTTGCGTGACGATCGCTGGCGACGCCGGAGTCGAGATGTCCACCACGACGAAGTAGTCGGCATAGCCGCCGACATACGCGTAGCTGCCACTCACGGCCACAGACAGGGCGCCAGCAAGATACGTCGCGTCCGACACCGACCCGACAACCGACGGCGACGCCGGAGTCGAAATGTCAACCACGGTTAGAGCGTTACTCAGATCGCAGGCCACATAGAGATAGCTGCCCGACACGACGGAACGATACGGGCCATTGAGGTTCGTGCCGTCGGTGACCGACCCGACGATCGCCGGCGACGCTGGCGTCGAAATGTCAACCACGGCAATCCGGTCAAAGTCGTAACAGGACACGTACGCGTGGTTGCCTGACACGGTGACAAACTGAGCACCCGAAACGAGACCACCGGTAACCGACCCGACAACCGACGGCGACGCCGGAGTCGAGATGTCCACCACGGCGACGTATCCGCTGGCGGATTGTGATCCGACAATCGCATAATCGCCAGTTACAGCCACGCCGGTCGCCCCGTTCAGGACGGTGTCGGTGACGCTGCCCGCAACGGTGGGGGTGGAGGGGTCGCTCACATCCATCATGACCAGCCGATCCGCGCTGGAGGCGGCCACAGCCACATAGCTGGTCCCATACGCGTCGACCGACAAGGCGCCATTCAGGTCCGCAGACGAAGCGATCCCAAGAATGAACGGGTTTGGCCCCGGGATGAGCCCAGGGGTGCGGCCGACTTCGACCGCGCCGTGAATGATCCGCTGGCGAAAGATCGGCTGATGCGGACGGAGGTAGCTCGGACGGGCGCGGGCCATCACTCGACCACGCCTCTGTCGGCGACCGATCCTTGCGTCTTGCCGCCGATCGAACGCAACAGGTCCGACTGTTCGCGCTCGGGGACGCGCCAGCGCTTGTTCAGCTCCAACGTCCACTCGGCGAACCCTTGGTCATCCTGGCGGACCGAGATCGACAGCACCTGCACCGACTCGGTCCCGCCTGTCGTGTTTGGGATCGTCACGTAGTCGCCGATGCCGAACGCCTCGTATGGGCAGTCCGCTGTGGAGACCGGCTCGACGACCATCACAACCGCAGCCTTCGCGTCGACCACACGGCGGGCGAGTTCGATCCGGCCGAGTCGCGTCGCGTCGTCTTCGGTGTCGGCATCTGTCGAGTACACGTCTTCGACTCGCGTCCCGTATGCCGTGACGGCAGACGAGTCGACCACCTCGATCATCGAGTCGGCCCACTGGACCAGCAGCACGTTCGCGTACGGCTTCGTACTGCCGCGCTCCAGACTGCCGATGTTCGTCCCCTCGACGAACGACACGCCGGGAGTGGAGCCGACCTGGCCGCCCGCCCACACGTCCAAGGTGAGGGCGCCCGGCTTGAAATGCCAGTCGATCCAACCCTCCTGGTTCAACTGGTTGAGGAGGTCGATACCGGTCGCGCCGACGCGGATCGCGAAGGACGGGATGTAGATCGAAGATGTTGCGGTGTCAAGTGAATCCCAGTCGTTGCCGTCGGTGTCGATCGCAGCGCCGTAGGTGTCCAGGTAGGTGTATCCGGCGAGTCCACCCCGGGCAATGGCTTCGTCGGTGAACTGGGTGATGATCTGACCGGGGGTCCACCCAGGCCAGACGCTTGCATCGAACTCGGTTTCCCAGTTCGAGTCGGTGACGTGGGCGATCGCTGTTGGGATCGCGTTGGTGTCGTTGACGTAGGCAGCGTAGATGAAGCCGCCTGGATTGGCGAGCCCATCAGTGATGCCGGTGTTCTCGACGACCGCAGCAACCTGGTAGGTACCAGCCGGCAGCAGGATGGTGACCTCTTTGTAGCCCTGCCACATCCACGTGTCGGCGTCTTCCCCGAGGATCGGGACGCCCTCCAAGAACAGGGTGAATAGGTTGTCGGCGGTGACCGAGAACGTAACCGGGAACGCGCTCGCCGTTGCGAGGGTGAACGTGTCCCGAAAGAACGCGTAGCCGATGTCGGTCTCGGCGGCAGCCGACGGCCAGATCCAGTAGGTCCCCACGTAAGTCGGGGTTGGCGATGAGCCGTTCCCGTTGTTCTGCGAGTTCGGCCACGGGAACCCGATCGGCGCCGGGTACACGGTGAGCACTGGAGGGGCGGCGGTGTCGTACACGCCTTGGACCCGGTCTTCGCCACCCGTGACCGCATCCTGGTATTCGTATTGCTGGGTGGCTGCCGCCCAGCCAGAGGCGTTCGGGAAGTTCGGTGAAGCGAACGAGAACAGCCGCCACGACGAGTCGATCGGGAGCGTCATGTCGTATTCGGGGTAGACGAGGATGTCATCGAACACGCAACCCCACCCGCGCCCCGATGCGGTGATCGTCTGCGCGATCTCTTCGCCCTGCTGGATCTGGCGGTATTCGGGGTTCCCTTCGATCTTGAACGTGAACCGAGCGGTCCCCTCGATCAGGATCCGAACGAACCGGCCGTCGGTCAGCTCGCCGACGTCCGGGTCTTCAAGCGCGAGTGAGACCGAGCCGAAGCCGACGCCGGACAGCTCGTCCATGAAGTTGATGTCGAACGCCTCGTCGAGAGCGTTGGCGACGATCGTGGTCCCGTCCTCTTCGTAGAGGTTGGCGGTGACTGTTCTGGCGTATGTCATACGAAGCGTCCGGCTGGGATGGAGATCTGCAAGGTGGCGACCATGATGGTCGACGTCTCGCTGAGATGATACTCCTGCGGGACCAGCCCGAGCACATGTATGTTCGCTGACCTGGAAGCTGCGCCGAACACGGTGAGGGTTGCGGCGCGTGTGCCGTCGGTCGCGGCGGTTGGCTGGATGACGTTCGTTTCGAGGTAGGTGAGGTTCGTCGCGAGCCCGGCGCGCGAATCGGTGACCGCTGCACCGTTCTGGTCCACGTCTCCGGTGATGAGGAGTCGAAGGTCGTGTCGGGTGGGTGCTTCGCGGCGACGGTACGGGATCACGCCGGCAGCGTTCGGGAGGATCCTGTCTTCGCCGCGCTGCTCGGTGTAGATCCACAACGGCAGGAGCCCGCCCTGGCCGGTGTTGTCGCCGAGGACCGCCCATGCGGCCCGGTTCATCGAGATGCCCCCGATGGTCAGGGTGCCTTCGCAGTCGAAGTTGTTGATGGCGCCCATCGTCAGTTCACACTACTTCCGGCGTTCGGGTTGAATCTGCCACCAGCTATGGCCGACCCGCCAGTGCCCGGAGTCAACCGCAGGAGGCTGCCCGAGGCGGCGGCGGCGAGACTGCGGACCGTCTCGGCCGCAGTTGCCAGTGGGTTGGTCGTCCCGATGATGGTCTGCTCCACGTTGAACACGTATTCGTTGATGCTGCCCTGCGGAGCAGCAGGCGTGGTGGGTGAGGCTTCGGGTCCGGCGTTGAGTTTCGCGAGGCGCTGACCTTCGGCGATCTGTGCGGGGTCGAACTGGGCGTTCCTGGCCTCGACCGGGTTGAAGTTGCGAACATCGAAGCCCGCTTCCGCCAAGGCGAGCCGGATCTGATTGCTGTCGATGATCACGTTGGCGTGAAGGTCCACCGTGTACTTGTCGATCTCCTCTTGGAGCCGGGACACTTCCGCCTCAGCATCAAGGATCATCTGGGCGGTCGCCGCCAGCCCATCAGTTCCGATCTGATCTGTGACCTCCTGCTGGAGGCGCGCCTTGACGTTCTTGGGAAGTTTCGCTTCGCGGATGGCGACGCGGATCGGCTCGACGAAAGCGGCAAGATCGGTCCCGGGATCAATCAGCAGTTGCTTCTTGATGATCTCGCCAAGGTTGAACTGCTCCAACGCTTGCCGGACGTACGAGCCGCCAGATTCTCCGCCGACCTTGAACGCATCGGCCAGCGATGAACCGATCGACGGGATGGATGTCACCGCCTGGTCGATGGCGCTCTGGACCGAGTCGCGGTAGTTGCCGCCCAGCAAGTTGTCGAGTGCTCCCCGGGCGTCCTCGGCAATGGATTTGGCGACGTCCAGTTCGGTTGTCAGGTCAGTGATCTTCGACTGGATCCCCTCGGTGCGAGCGAGGTTCAAGTCGTCGATCGCCTGCCGAAGATCTTCTGCGCCGTACTGGGCATTAAGGAGCTTCTCGTCGACCTCATCCAACTGAGGCCCGAAGCTGCCGGGACCGGAAGCATTCGCCAGAACATCGGCCGGGATCGGGAAGTCAAAGAACGTTCCCGCCTGGCTGGCCTGAAGTTTGAGGCTGTTGGCAACGGCGGTCTTGACCTCCGGGATTCCGTTGATCGTGTTGACGAATAGGGTGGCAGCAATGTCAAGCTGGCCCAGATCCACCTCGCCGTCGATCCCAAGTCTCTTCCTGATCACGTCCTTGTTGTCAGCTACGCGCAGGCGGCCCAGCCACCTCTCCAGCGCGGTGTCGGCGTCGATCCTGATGAGGTCCTCGTCGAATACGTTGCTTATCGCCTTCTCTGTGAAGCCGGCATCTCGCAGGATGCTCGCGAAACCCTGCTGGATGTCATATGAGCCGTCCAGAACGCCGCGCGCGAAATCATCGACGTTGATGTTGCTGAGAAGGTTTTGCGACCCGGCTGGGAGCCGGCCGATCTCAGTGATGAAGGCTGTGCCGAGATCTCTTACCTGCCCTTCAAGGCCGGTGCTCCCTCCGAGCGCACCCTTGTAGACGTCGATCAGTCGTTGCGCCTCCTCCTTCGCTGCCTTCGTCTCGTTCTTGACTTTCGTCCACGCACCCGCCACGAGTCCGAGCCCCACAACCGCTGCGGCGGCTGCCGGGCTCTGGGTCGCCTGGAGGGTCAGGAGTCCCGACGCGACGATGCCTGAAATGCCGAGCAGCTTGTTTCCTTCGGCGAGCTGCTGACCGGACATGACTGCGCCCAAGCCGCCGAGAAGCGCCCCACCAAGGGCCTGCCCGACCCCCACCGCAGTTCCTTTGAGGTTCGCCCTCATGGCGATGAAACCAGCCTTGAAACCGTCGCCGATCTGCTTCAGCCCACCCTGGATCACGCGACCGCCGTAGTTGGTCATCTCTTGAGTCGTCGACTTAAATGTCGTTCCGATACCTCTACTGATCTCTCCGAACCCGCCGCGAATGTTCCTGATGGCCGAGCGAAGTTCGACACCCAGCAGCTTCGAGGCACCACCTACGTGAGCAGTGAGGTCATCAAGTTGCTTGGTGGTGCTGCGGAAGAACCCCGGAGGAAGATTTGCGTCCTGGCTGAGCCTGGGAGCTACGCCAAGATTCTTGAGTCGGGCCGCCGCCCTTCCGTTCGCTTTCTCAATGCCCCGCAGTTGCGCTTCTGCACCCTGCGCTGCCTGCCGCTCCAGAGTTTGCAGATCCCCCGCCCTGAAGCCCGACGCGAACGGGTTGCGCGATGTCCCCGCCCCGACGCCGTACTTGATTTGCTTCGCGAACGATTTGACGAAACCGTCGCCAATCTTCTTCCCGGCTGTGTCCACCGGACGCTGCATCGTCTTCACGAGCGATGATGCCAGCCCAACAATGAGGAAACCGCCGATGATTGCTTTGGCGATCAGCTTCGGATCGAACACCCCTTTCAGCAGCTTGCCGAACAGCGGCCCGATCTCGCCTTTGAGCGCCTCGAACGTACGGGGCAGGCCGACCGCCAGACCGCGACCGAAGCCTTCCAGGAACGAGATCGCCAGGTAGCCAGCAGCAGCGACAACGGCCGCGATGACGCCAAGGAACTCGGGGCTGGACACGATCGTGCCGAGCGCCTTGCCGATCGCTTTCGCGATCCGACCGAACGCGGAGACGATCCCGATCAGGCGGTCTTCGGTGAAGAACCCGGTGATGAACCCGACCACGCGGAGAAGCTGTGGGCCGAGCACTTCGATGATCCGTTCGGCGATGTTCGCGAACGACTTAGCGATCCCGACAATGACCGCCTGGAACGCTGGGATCAGGCCAGAGAAGTCGACGATCGGAGCGTTGCTGCCCTTCACGCCACCCGAAGCGGCCTGGCCGGCAATCGCGCCGATCGCGTCGCCGAGCTGGCGGAACGCGTCGGTTGCCGGTTGGATCAGCGGGCCGATCTCTGAGCGAAGTGTGCTGGCGAAATCCCGAACCTTCTGAAGCGCTGGGTCGACCTTGTCGCCCAGGACGCCTGCGAACCTGGTGAACGCCGGGATGACGACGACTTCGATGAGTTGGCCGAGCCGGCTGATAACCGGGTTCACAATGCTCTTGATGAAGTCGAATACGTCGCGGATGATCGGCCCGGCGATCTCGACGAACGCGTCCTTGAACTTGATCAGCGCCGGAACTGCTTTGTCTTGCAGGAACTGGGTGAAGCGTTGGACCTGCTGGCGGAGATCGCCCGCCAAGGCAACCGAGAAGTCCACGATTGCTGGAAGTACCTTCTCGTTGAGCAGGGTCGCGAACTTGGCGAACAGATCCCCAGCGATCCCGATGATCGGGACGACAACGTCATTCAGGGAGTTGCCGATATCGCCGATGGCCGTGCGGAAATCGGGCGACGACTTCAGTAGGAGAGCGATCACTCCACCGAGCGCTGCCGTCCCCGCAACGACCAGACCGAGCGGACTGATCAGCCCGGACAGGCCAATGCTCAAGAACTTGAACACCTCGAACGAACCCTTGAGGAGCAGCAGGGCGCCGAGGGCGATGGTGACTCCGGTGATCGCTGTGCGAACCTTCGCCATGATCCCCACACCATCGAAGAACGCCTGGAACAGATCGGCCAGCTTCAGGACGACCTTCGCTGCGACGCCCTGCCATCTCTCGTACGTCTTGATCTGCTGGGTTTCGATCACCGAACCCAACGCGTCGAGCGCGCCCCGGAGGCCAACGTTCTGTGCTGCGGCAATATCGGCAGCGGCGCCTTCGCGCAACTGGGCTTCGCGAAGGTCGTCGAAGGATTGGGCCTCTTCGTTGATCAGGATGTTCGCGACCGTGGTGGCACGGGCACCGAACAGCTTGATCAGCGATCGCGTGCGTTCAGCATCGGTCACATCGGACAGACCGCGACGGAGAATGTCGATCGAGTCGGTGAACGCCCGAGCGCTTCCACTCGCATCGAAGAAGATGTCCCCGGATTCCCCCGCCGCCTCGGTGATGCTCTTGCGAAGCGCTACCGCAGAATCGTCTGCCTTCACCGCCTGAATGAAGAACTGCTTGAGGCCGGTGCCGGCCTGCGATCCGGTCAGCCCGCCCTTGGCGAGCACCGCCAGGGCTGTGTTCAGCTCGACAATCGCCCCCTCGGCGCCGAGCACCGGCTTCTGGAACAATGCGAACACGTTCGCTGCCTGCGTGAACGAGTCCTTGAACTCGGTGACTCCGACGCCGGCCGCACGGGTCAACGCTGCGGTGATCTTGTCGGCGGTGGCGACTGCCGAGTCAGCGCCGATGCCGAACACGTTCGTAGCGGAACCGACGAGTGCTGCGGCGTCTTCGGCGGAGGCTCCGGTTGCCCTGGAGAGCTGCAACACGCCCTTGGCTGCGGACTGAGCGGCAGGCAGGGCTTGTTCGCCGAGCGCACCGAACTGCTTGGTGAGGGCGGCGATCGCTTGGGCGGCGTCGAGGGCGGACACACCCGGCAGCGTGATGTCGTTGCCGAGGTCGATCGACAGTTGCCGAACCCCGACCATCTCTTCGGCGGTGAGCTGGAGCTGCGCCTGGAGGACTGCGAGCCCCTGGACGAAGTCTCCGCCGACCTGGAGCGAGTCGCTCAACTTGCGGAACAGTGCGAACCCGCCACCAAGGGCGAGACCGCCACCGAACAATGCGCCAAGGCTGCTGCGACCGGTCAGGGCTCCTGCGATGCCTGTGGACGCTTGCGCCTCGAAGCGCTGGATCGTAACGCTTTGCCGCGCTACCGAAGATCGTACATCCGACTCCTGACGGTGAAACGACCGCCTGATAATCCCCTCGCGCCTGTTCAACGCTGGCGAGAGGCCAGCGGTGTAGTCGCTGTTGCCGCGCCGGAACACCCCAGCGAGACGGAACACGGTCTTCTCGACGCGCGCGAATGCTCCCGCCGCTACGGCCGCCGTTCCCTTGAAGATCGCACCGATGGAGCGTTCGATCACCTGGATCTGGCGGAACGTGAAGCGGAGCAGCTCGATGCGCGTCCGCGCTGTGCGTTGGCTGGACTCGATCGCCACTTGCGCCTGAGTACGGATCTCGGCATTGCGGATCGTCGTCGCCTGCTGGAGAACGGCGTTCTCCTTGACGCTTTCCGCCCGGACGATCGCCGTCTTTTCTCTCGCTCCCGCTTGCACGATGGCCCGCTCTCCAGCGGCGCTATCGCGCAGTTGGTCGCGGATCGACTTTGTCCCCGACTTGACTGCCTGCGTCTCGCGTTCCAGGGCGACCCGGACCGCCTTGAACCGATCATTCCATCCAGCGAGAGCGGCGTCGTCGCTGACAAGCCGCTCGTAGTCGCGGTTGAACTCGGTCTGAAGCCGAAGCAGTTTGTCAAGTTCGGCCTCGTACACGGCGAACAGCTTCGGCGGGGCTCCCGTCGAAGTGAGTGCATCCTTGAACGCTTCGCTGCGGTCTTTCAGCGCAATGAGATCTCGCTCAAGACTCTCGGTTCGCACGTCAGCGAAAGCAGCACCGGCCTTTTTGGCTGCGTTGCCCACCCCCGCCATTGCGTCACGGAGCTGTCCGGCGTCAGCGCTCAGGTTCTTCATGTCCTTGCCGAAGATTCCGAAAGATCCTGACGCAGCGTCGATAGAGCGTTGGATCATCCCTTTGATCGGGCTGAATCCTTTGTCGTACGCGTTGGCGCCTTGCCGTCCGGCGCTAGTGAAGGACGCGGCATCAGCCTCCGCCCTAATACCTACGGTTGCATCATCAGCCATCGCTCAGGAACACTACTCCGATGGGGTGCGCGCTGCTGCGATCTGGGCTTTGATGTCCTGGAGCGCTTTCATGGCGTTCGCTGGAATCGGAGTGTCGATGCTCGGCGCCGAACCCGGGGCGCGGATGGTGTGCTTCTTGCCGTCTGGGCCGACGACCTCGACGGAACCTACCTCGCGGCCCTCGACGAAGATCGTGTTGATCGCCTCACGATACTTCGCCTGGTCCCCCATCGCCGGGCAGTCATCCCACAGCTCCAACCACACGAGATCACAGAACGCGGAAAGGCTCAACCCTTTCAGTCCGGGGAGTCCCTGACGGATGCGCCGGCCCCGGATGATTTCAAGGCGGCCTTCGGCGACAGCCCAGCCGATCAGTCGGTGGACGAGCTGTCGCCGTCCTCGTTTCCCGCGATCTCCATCAGGTCGCCGACAAACTTGGCGAGCCGTTCGACGGTGAGGTGGGATTGGCGGGCGAGGACGTCGTGGAAACGCTTCTGCTCGGCGAGGCGGCGCTCCTCCAAGATCTTCTTGCTGGTCGTTCCCTTGGTGTCGTAGAGGACCAGGGAGTCCATCAGGCGGATGAACTCGTCACCGCCACGGGTCGCGGTGAGCAGCAAGAAGCCGTTGATGTCAGTCGAGAAGCTGAACTCTTCTTCGTCGAACACCCGGGCCGTGAACGATTCGGCGGAGTCGTCGATCTCGCCGACCAGTTCGATGTCGGTGTCGTCATCGGATCTTGCGACGGTCTTCTTGGTGCGTGCAGGTGAGGTTGTTACCATGACTGGGAATGTTACACCGCGCCGCGCCGGATGCGCTGATACACCCGGTCGCGGACCAGACGCAGCGTCGAGAAGTGGCCCCGGCTGCCCGGGTGCCAAACCTCTTTCGTGAACACCTGTTTCCCTTCATACTCCCAGCCGGTCATCCATTTGGAGTTCGGTGGCTCCTTGGGGATGCTGTGCGGAACAGAGCGTCCCTTCATGAACAGGGTGTTGACCTTGGCCTTGGATTCTTCGGAGAGGCCGTCCTTCATCTTGAGGACCGCCCGATACCCCCTGGGCGTCTTCTCGACCGAGCCCGCCATCGCCTCCGACAGCTTGACGATGTCGCGCGGCTTGGTCCTGCCGACCTTCGGTTTCGCGACCAGCCCGGCATCCTGGAGTACCTGTGGGTAGGTCTCCTCCATCAGGCGGGCTGCGAGGATCGCACTTTCATGGGCAACCTTGTCCACCTCGACCTCAGCTCGCGCTGCGATCACTTTCGCCAAACGATCGATCGAGCGTTCGTCAAGGCGGACTTCGATCATCGCAGGAGCGTCTCCACGCGGACCGTGCAGTTCCAGCCGACCATGAACGAGGTGGGTTGGATCGGACGCAGCGACGAGATCTGGACCTTGCCGATGTGGCCGTTCGCCGAGCCGACGAACATCTCGCTGCGCTGGATCGCGTCGACCAGAGCCCGGTACATCTTCTCGCCGTGCCCCATCGAATGCATCGCGATCGCGTGCACGTAGTCGGAGTCCGGGGCGATGATCGACGCGGTCATGTCTTCCGTCTGGATCATCGGCCAGCCGTTGTCAAGCAGTCGCACCTCGAAGTCGCCGCGATGCACGGCGACCTTGAACAGGTTCCCCGGCCCGTCGGTGGAGCCCTGGGTCGGACCGAAGTCGGTCATGTGAACGATCAGAGAGTCGCCGAGCGGGTCCTGGATGTTCGGGCCGATCGACACGAACGAACGGAACTCGCGGTCCGCGCACGACGGATCCATACACGAGGTGAGGCCGTCCATTGCGACGGTGCGGATCCGGTTGGCGATGTTCGCCAACGTGTCGCAGCAGTAGTCGGAGGGAATGTCGGCGGCGCAGGAGGCGGCGGGAAGAGCCATGAGCTGATCCTAGACCTCGGGCGTCCCTCCAGACAGCACGAACCCGGCCGGGACGGATACCGGCCGGGTTCGTTATGCGCCGTGCGGGGCGATTAGCTGCCAGCGGGAAGGTCGGCGTAACCCGGGGCGATGTCTGCGAGGATCGCAGCGTACTCGGCGTCGGAGTAGCCGACGTAGAGGTACGGGGCGGTCGGGATGTACCCGGCGCCCGGGTAGTCGTTCCACGGGCCGTTGTAGAGGGCCGGGTTCGAGCGGGCCTTGCCGGTGAAGGCGAGGCGGGCGACGTCGTTCTCGAAGGTGCGCTCACCGGGGACCATCTTCACCTTGCCGAAGATGTGACCGTGGTAGGTCGGGAACCCGCCAGTGGACGACACGCAGTCGCCGGCGCCTTCGCCCACAGCCTTGGTGATGACTTCGAGGTACACGCCGTTCGTCGCGGCCGAGTTGTAGTCGGGGGCGGCGTAGCCGATGTTGTCGGCGGCGTAGTCGCCACCAGCAGCACCGACGATTGTCGACCCGCCGAACATGATCTCCATGCCCTCGACGTCGAAGAAGATGAACTCACCCGAGAGGTTGTACCGCTTGATCTTGTCGGCATCCTCGTAGGTGTAGGCGATCGAGCCGCACGCGGTCTTCGGCTCGAAGACGGTGCCCTCCTCGATGTCGGGGGTGGCGGTCATGGTGACAAGGCCACCTGTGACCCAACCAGACGAGTTGCCGCCGAGAGGCGTGCAGTCTGTATCCAGCTTCGCCACACGGACGACGCAGGCATTGAACTGGCCGATGTTGACGGCTGCTGGGAGTGCGCTGGGCATGGGTTGGTCCTTTCGCGTCGGGACGCTTCTTGGACGTCATGCTCGCACCCGGAGGGCCTCCATAGTCAAGGGCCTCCGGCCCCTCGTTTCACCGGGATCTCGCTCGGCTCGTCCCACGAATGCACCAGCCAGCCCATCAGATACGACATCGTCGGATGGGCGTGGATGTAGGTATGGCACGCCGTGCAGGCGTAGAGGCAGTTCACCGACGTGTGGTCCTTGTGCCGGCGCAGCTTGCGATGATGGAAATGCTGGGCGGTGGTGGTGCAGGCCGAGCTGACGACCTCGCATCGGCCGCCTGACCGACGGCGAACAAACACCCGGATTTCCTCGGGGAACCCCTGTGGCGGCGGCTTCTTGTTCATCCGAGTTCGGGCCAGTGGCTTGCCCCGCTTCATCGGTGAGCGCTTCACTGCTTGACGGTCATCTTCCACGGCTCAAGTTCAGGAGCCCACACCTCGGAATGGCGACGACCGTGGGGTGCGTAGACCGACATGAACCTGGTGACCGCGGGGCCGAGGTCGCCGGCCTGGAGGCGCTCCAGGCGCTCGGCGAGGGTGTACCCGGTGCCGAACCCGACCGTGACGCCTCCCAGGTTTGCTGAGGTGGCTCCCGGGGCGATCTGGTTGGTCTTGGTGACGTTCTCGGCAGCGAAGTCGCAGACCAGCTCCAGGGCGGCCTGTTCGGTGATCCAGTCGAGGTGCTGACCATAGGTGTAGGTGACCGAGAACGTGTCGTCTTCGGTATCGGGGCGCCACATCGACTGAGACGACGGCCATGAGTTCGGTTGGAGGTCGGTGGCCTCGCGGACGAGATGCCAGCGGCCGTCGCGCCCGGAGTGCAGGTTGTAGTCGGCGGCGTCCAGCGCGACGCCGTCGATCTTGACTTCGGTGACGACGGGATCGTGGCCGTCGAGTGGGATCGCGTCAAGCCCACACCCGCATCCGCATCCGCATCTGTCTGGAAGGACCCGGCACGGGAAGAACGTCGCCGTCTGGCGGCCGAACACGGCGCCACCGGACAGGACCGTGAGTGCATCGCTGGCAGCGTCGATCAGTAGCCCGACGTCAGCGTCTGACGGGTCATCATCTGTGATGCAGCTACAGCTCGGTGCGGCCCGCACGTCAGCGAGAGTGACGAACTGTTCGGCGGCGGCGCGAAGTGTCATATTTGGAGACTACATCCCTGCAACGAACGCGGTCACGCTCGCCGCAGCGCGAATCCCGTCGCCGCCGTCAGACATCGCGTTGCCGTACGCGGCGAGCGCTGGGACTGCTGACATCGGCGGCATCCCGGGGGTGGCGACAAATGACTGCCAGTCGATATCGAAGAGTTCTTCTGGTTCATCTACGGCTTGGCCGGGGACGTGTTCCCAGAAGCGGAGGCCGTGTTCGACCTCACGTCGATACCAGGGGGCGTTGAGGGTGACGACGGAGCGGTTGAGGTACAGCATCTCGTAGGCGAGGGAGCTGTTGTCGACGACCAGGATGTCGGCGGACCGGCGAACCTCGTGGACGGTGGCCGGGCGAACCTGGAGGTTGCGCCAGATGATGGGCAGGCGCGGGTCGCGGGGGTGGTGGTGTCCGAGGACATCGAACCCTTGCTCGCGCAAGAACCGGACGAGGCGGCCGAGATGTTTCTGGTAGTGGTCGAGCGCGGAACGGGTCTCCGGGAACAGCGTGCAGTCCCAGTGGAAGGTGATGGCGACGACTGGCCTCTGGTTGTCGGTGATCAACGGGTACGGGTCACAGACGGGCGCGCCGACGGCGTAGGCAGGGCGATCCCATGAGTCGGCGACCTTCTGATTCGGCGACAGGTAGACGACAACGTTGTCCGGGTGCTCCGAGCCGTGGTAGGCGGGGTGCGGCTTGCCGTTCTCCGAGTAGTAGGACTGCCCGGCGCCGTGCTCGACATAGACCACGCTGTGACCGCGGGCCCGGTCGACGTCGTAATACCCAGCAACCATCACAAGGTCGCGGGGGTCAGCACTTCTGGGAGCAGAGGCCCCGCGGCCCCACGACTGCTCACCTTTCAGGGCGTCCGGGAGATGCTGCCAGGTGGCTTCGACGTGATCGCGGTAGTGCGGCAAGGATCCGACTGCATGGATCTTCATCCCAGGACCCCCCGGTAGGCGGGCTCCCATGACTCCCACGAGTTGTCGTCGGCCCAGTCGAGCGCTTTGCGTTGGGCTTCGACGAGGAGTTCGCGATGCCGGTTCAGTTTGTCGATCTCGTGGGCGATCGCGTTCGGCCGGATCGCCCAGGTCGGCACGACACCGAACGGGACCCGCTGGAGACGACCGGAACGGGCGGGCAGTGGGAGGATCGGCCACAAGCTGTTCTCCAAGACATCAGGCATCATCGGCACGACACCGCGCGCGCACGCTTCGGTCGCTGGGAGGCAAAGCCCGCCGTAGCGACGGGGAAGCACGGCGACATGCTGGTTCTTGTAGAGATCCCAGCGGTCCTTGACGCCCTTCGGGTTCGTTTCGATCGTGACGTTGCGTCCGACCTTGACGTTCGGGAGCTGGCCGTCCTGGCCGATGACGGTGACATGGACGCGGGTGCCGATCAGGGCGAGGGACTCGAAGAACAGGTCGGTGCCGTTGCGGTCGCCGAGGGCTCGGTGGCCGGCGACGTGGAGGACCCGGAGGACTTCCGCTTCCGGATGCGGAGTGTCGGTGTCCAGCCAGGCGGGGGCTGGAACAGGGAGTAGATCGCCTTCGGGTAGATCATCGTGGCTTCGCATCCATTCGGTCGGCCACACCCATTCGTCGGGCTGGGGGCGCTCGGGGTGGCGGTGGTGGTTGTAGAACTCGGGGTTGCCTTGGACGATCGTGCGGCAGCCGGCTTCGCGGGCCCAGTCGGCCATGTCCCAGTCGTAGAGTGTTTCGATCGCGAACACGGTGTCAAGACCGTCCAGGAACTTGCGGACCTTCTTCTCGTCCAGCATCCGATGCCCGAGACTGGAGTCGACGTAGGTGACGTTGTGGCGACCGAAGCGGGCCGGGTCTTCGGGCCACTTGCGATCGTTGAGCAGCACCAGCAGGATCTTGTCGGGCTGGAGTGCGTTGACGGCCTCCCAGGACTGGTACGCGATCCCCCTTGAGTCACACCTCGCCACGATCCCGAGGCTCACAGCCCGACCTCGATCTGGCTGAGGCAGTAGTCGGAGACCGACATGTTGTGGATCTCGGCCATCCCTGTGAGCGCCCACCACATATCCATGCTCACCCACATGTCCGGGATCTGACGACCAGCGGACACGTTACGCATCGCGATCTGGCATTGCCGCGAGCAGTACGTCGCTGTTGCGGATCGGGTGCAGGTCGGATTCTTGCATTCCTTCTTCATTGGGACTCCTCGAACTTCGCCATTTGGATGCCTGTCTCCAACAGGCGTTTGAGAACAGTGTCGACGTCTTCGGAGACCTGGCAGGACCCGCCGCGATGGCGGATCGTCGTCCCGCCCCCGCCCTCGTAGACTTCTTGCACCTCGCCGACGGTGATCCAGACCTCGTCGAGTGAGCCGTATCTGCGGAACATAGCGAATCCGATCATCGGTTTCTTCTCCTGCTACGCATCCCGCCATCCCTCCTCGGGGGCACCTTCGGGGCGGTCGGCGTCGTAAGAAATTTTCATCGGGTACTTTCTGTCTCCGGCGCGGCCGTCAAGGTGGGTGGAGAACTTGATGCTGTCGCCGGGTGGCGCCCAGACTGCCAGCTTCCACTTGTTCCAGCCCTTGCGTAGCGCCGTCCGGTTCCCGGTGTGGTTGTTCTGGACTAGCCCATGAGCCACGTCTTCGATCATCGTGCGCGATTCCCAGCCGAAGTAGGAAGCGATCAGGTCCCGATACCAGTCGGTTCGGGCGACGTGCGGACGCTGGGACCACTGGATGGTGCGCAGGTACGGCTGTTCATCGGTGCCTTTGCGCTCCAGGAACAGGCCCTCCGATCCGATGGGGACATGGGTTTCGTGGAGGAACCGCATCGAGTTGATCTCGTCGTGTTCCATGACGGCGAGGACGTGATCGAAGTCGATCTCGCCGACGAGCGGGGTGTCGTGCTCGACGAACATGACGTACGGGGTCTTGATCCGGTTCAGGGCGTGGCGGAACATGACGGCCTGATGGAGGTGTTCGGCGTGGGCCCAGGGGACGATCGTCGGGTCGGCGTTCACCTTGTAGCACAACCGTGCTACATACTCCCAGTAGTCGGCGGCGCGGTCTTGCTGTTCCTTGCGGACGCCGTCGGCCAAGATGTGGATCTCGGCGCCGGGGAGGCGTTCCTGAATCGACGTGATCGTCTCGTCGATGATCGTAGTCGAAGGGTGCGACGGCGTTGGTGAGGTGACGATGACGACGGTGATCTGATCTGCCGGACCGAACTCGCTGGCGGGACGGGTCACCATGACGTCCCACAGGTCATCGTCGAGCCGATAGGCGATCGAGCGCTTGTACTGCTGCCATTGGGCGGACATGTCGGCAGGGAGCGTTGGGTCATTCAGCATCCACTCCGCCGTGGATCCCACATTCGACCAGTCGTGGATCTCGGCGATCGCGGGGGCGTATCCGAATCCAGCACGTCGGAAGAGGTCCCAGAATCCTTCACCGGTCCCGTCGGGGCGCAGGGAGTCGGCGATCGGCATCGCTCCGGCCTCCAGGGCTTCCCAGAAGCGGAACGTGTCCTGTGAGCAGATCCCAGCCGGGCATGGGACGATCTTCGCTGCGCGCATGTGGTCCCGATACTGGTCGGGTGGAAGGCCCTGCGTGAAGCCTTCAGTGGGGAGCACTTCGATCTGGAGGTCGGGGCGTTCCATCTTCAGCTTGAACAGCTCGGTGACGCAGTCCTCACGGCGCTCGTGGTTGACCTGGCCGGAGAAGAACACGTCGGTCGGCTTGTCGCCCGGGTCACCCCAGACGCGCGCAGAGGTCGGGGAACCGACCGGATGGAAGAACGTCCCCTCCGGGTAGGTGGACTCGGGCCGCGGCGACTGCACCCACAGCTTGACGTGAGATGGGAGGTCGAACTTGTTCCACTCGAACGTGTCGGCTTCGTCGGAAGTGGCGATCAAGACCGCCCAAGGCAGCTTCTCCAGGTCGCGCAGGAGTTTCCAGGCGACGGTGTGACGTTCGCCGTGCTCGATGTAGTGGCCGCACGGGAACACGATGACGCGGCCCTGCCCGTCCTCCGGGTTCCACGGGACCGACTTGAACCGGAAGCCGGACGGCACCCGCCATTCCTCTCCGGCGAGCATCCGGTCCAGGAAGGCTTGATCCCATCTCCCTCGGGCTGGGTTGTCCTCGCAATACGACAACCACGAAACCAGAACCTCGGTCACCGCGGGTACTCCTCGGGCCAGAAGAGCCAATGTGATTCGTGCAAGTCGGCGAGCATCCGGCCGCGGTAGCCGTGGCGCGCCATGAGCGAGAAGATCTCGTCGGGGTGCTGGTCGTACAGGTCGGCCATGAAGGTCGGGTGGATCGACACCCACACGAGTGGACGATGAAGTAGCAGGCAGCCGGTGGCGCCTCGCAGCACCTCAAGTTCGGAGCCTTCGACGTCGATGGAGATCGCAGATGGCGGGTCGATGCCGGCGTCGGGGAGGGAGTCGAGCGCGATGATCGGGAGGTCGTCGCGCTCCCACAGGTTCGCGAAGCCTTCGACATCGGTGACGTCGCCGGACGCTTCGGGCGGCCAGCCTTCGTCGATGCCAGGGTTGCCGCGGTCTGCTGCTCCGGCGAAGCCGACGAAGCAGGCGAGGGGGTCCTTCAGGTTGTTCGCTTCGTAGATGGCGCGCATGTTCGGCCAGACTCTGGCTACCGGTTCGACGAGGACGGTGTCGCATCCCCATGAGGTGAGCAGTGCGGGCATGTCGCCCTGCTCTGCGCCGGCGTAGTAGACGACCTCTCCGAGGAGTGGGGTGAGCTGGTCGCTCATGGAGGCGAGGCGCTCCTTCTCCCAGTTGTCCCACCATTCGCCGCGGTCGCGGTGCTCGGGGAGCAGGAGGGTCCAGCGTTGGTTGATGGTGACGGGTGTCATTTGGTTGCCTCGATCCACGTCCAGCCGTTCTCGTCGACCGGATGCTCGACAATGCGGTCGAAGAGTACCGACATCCAGGAGATCAGTTCGGTGAGATCGTCTTCGGTGAGTTGGTGGTTCAGGAACATGTCCTCGTCGCCGACGGCGACGGTGAACACGAATGTGGCACCGGACCGAAGATGATCGCACACCTCGAACAGGTAGCCCAGTTTCGCTTCATGAGGAATGTGTTGGAACATCGCGACCGACCACGCGCCGTCGAACATGCCGCAACGCTCCGGCAGGTTCCGGCCGTCGCCGACGCGGTAGAGGACGTTCCTGTCCGGCCAGCGTTTCGCCAGGTCGATCATCTTGGGTGAGATGTCGACGCCGACGATTTCTACCTCGGATGGAACATGTTGAGCGACCTCGGCTGTGAGCCTCCCCTTCCCGCAGCCGAGGTCGAGAAGCCGCGCGAATCCAGAGATCGGACGGATCGCGTCAAGGATGAAGCTGGCGGTTTGGGTAACGTCGTACGGCGGATATCCCGCCGTGTTGTCGTCGATCTCATTGCCTTCCAGGCTGTCCCACCAGAACCGTTCGGAGGCGCTCACCACGCGCCATCCCGAACGAACAGGAGATTTCTCTGATCCCAGGAGGCGACGAGTTTCTTGATGTCGTCGAAGTTTGATCCGATGTCCCAGTCGACGAGGTCGTCGGGGAGGATTTCAAGGCGTGCCGGAGGAATGGATTTCTGCGGGACGAGGTAGGCGTTGAAGCCACGCCGGATCAGGTCGATGACCAAGTCGGGGTAGGTGTCGTTGAAGCACGGGGAGATTTCGATCAGCATGAAGTCGATCTGTGGCATCAACGGCTCCAGCATCTTGACCGCGTCGGCTTCCGCTCCTTCGATGTCGATCTTCACCACGAGCCGGTCGTCCGTCTCTGGGAATGGGATCGAGGAGTGCGGCCCAACCCGCTCGGCCTGCACCGAGTAGTGCCCGAGAAACTCAGCGTGGCGAGCCATGTTTCGTTCCAGCACGTCGCAGACGATCGGGTCGGCCTCGAACGCGACTACGTTCATCTGGGAGCGCAGCGCAAGGATCGAGTACCAGCCGAGCTGGGCGCCGATGTCGATGAACGTGTCGCAGTACCGGAACGCCTCCAGCATCAGGATTGTCTCGGCTGGATCCCAGACGCCGAGGGAGAGGAGCGTCTCGGACACGGCGTCATGGGCCGGGCACCACGGCCCCCCGTCGACCGGGTACTTCTCCGTGTCCCACACCTCCATCTCGAAGGTGTCGGAGAAGCGCCGCGGTATGGATGGGAGGTCGCGGTACGCGGTGGGGCCGCTGAACACGATGGTGAACTCTCGCGTCTCGTGATGGTCGTGGCCTCGCTGGCAGGTGATCTCCGGCCAGTCGGTCATTCCACCGGTCATGGCAACATCGCTTCCGCTTTGAGTTGGGCCTGACGATCCTGTGCGATCTTGGCGGCACGCTCCGGCGTCGAAGCCTCAGTGGTGACCCACGCCCCGGACGAATCCCACGCCACAACCCCTTCGTCTTGGCGGAAACCGACTCTGGTGTACCCAGAGATGTGGGTCCCGTCGGCTCGCGCTTGCGCCCAATGCAGCAAGGACACATCCTCGGCTTCAATGATCGGACGGGGAGAGCACTCCCAGCGATCTTCGTGGGAGCCCTCCAGCATTCTGTTTGCTCGCTCGCAGGCGGCTCGGGCCTCCTCCTCTGTCGCGCAGATTGCTCGAACTTGATAGTACGAGTAGTCCCCGGATTCGATGACCCACATCTCGCCAGTCATGGCAGCATCCCTTTGTCGATGAGCAGTTCGGCAAGCTGTCGCATCCGCACCGTGTAGGTGTGGTTCTCGCGGATGAGTTCGATCCGACGCAGGCGCTCCTCGGAGGAACTGAAATCACCTGTGCTGAGTTCGGTGTCGATCCGAGTTCGGAGCTGGCCCCAGTCGCCCATCTCCCACCAATCACACAAGCAATCAGCATCCCAGAACGGATCGTGGAAGTCGTTGATGCCTTCCACTGACGGGTGCAGGAGGTAGCCGCCGCGGCCGAGGGTCTCGGGGACGCGGTCCGAGCAGTAGTTGGTCATCGGAGAACCGTCGACTTTGGGGGCGAGACACGAGTCGCCGACGACAACCTTCGCTGACCAGTACACGTCGTTTAACTCCAGGCCGCGGACAGCGTGCTCGCCTTGCTTCGGGTAGAACGCGACCCGATCCCCGTAGGTCTTCTGGAGCCAGGCGACGAGTTCACCACGATGGCGCCATTCACGATGACCATAGTCCTGCCAGGAGCCGACGAACACGATGTCGGTCGCCAGTTCTTCGCGGTACGTGCCGGGCTGGCACCAGCGCTCGGAGACGCCGGGGAGCATCCAGTGATGGTTGACGTCGGCTTTGGCCCATTCGTCTTGATGGGCGCCGTCGGCGGTGGCGAGCAGATCGACCCGGAAGTACGGTTCGGTGGGCATCGCGTTCTGGCGTTTCAGCCCCATCCATCTGTCGAGGTGGTAAGCGACGACGGGGATGTTGTGGCGGCGGGCTTCGGCGAGCAGCTTCCATTGGAGTTCGTGACCCCACTGGTTGGCGAGGTCGCGAGTCGAGGTCCACAAGATGAAGTCGGGCCGCTCGAACCCGGCTTGGAGGTCGGTGATGAACTGGAGCAAGGCCGTGCTGTCGCCTTCTTGGATGAAGCGGACGTCCCAGCCGTTGCCTTCGACCATCGCGTGATGGAGGTCGTTCTCTGTGCTGAAAGGCGGGACCCGGTTTCCGAGCTGGACGACGTGCATGACGCAAGTGTATCACACGCTCGGTGTTGGAGCGTTACCAGCCCCCTCACGTCACCCAGAACATGTCAGCAGACGACTGAGCGAGCGTCGCCGCAGAGAAGGATGGCCCCGTCTGACCGCCAGAAGGATCAGCGACATCCAGGTGCGCACCCAGCACAGAGATGCAGGCGGCGTTGCCGTCCGAACCCGACGATATCGCAGTGCCAGGCGTGAAGCCCTGATGCAACGTGGCGTGGAGGGAGTGGCTCGACCGCACCGTACGGATCGAGAACACGATCGCCGCCGCAGGAACAGCCAACGCAGCGGCAGCAAGGTTGCCCGCCGCCCAGGTGACGTTGTACGACGAAGTGCCAGCGTTCCTGTTCGACCATCCAGTCGCACCACTGAACACCTGAGCGTTCGCCACCCGCTGCAACGAGAATCCTGGGAACGGCACCACGCCAATGTCCCCAGCCTCAAGCACCTTAGAGTAGATGCCGTACGCACGGTTGTCTACCGTGGTGCCAGTCGTAAGCGTCCACCCAGTCTTCGCAGGCCAAGTGCCAGTCGTCTTGTACATGCACCAGACAACAGCGAACTGGCCCGCAGAGAACGCACCAAGATTCACCGACAGTGCCGTGGCGCTGGACGACGCCCCGAGTGCCTCCCCAACCCAGATGGGCGCGCCGCCTCCCGCACTCGGAACGAGCCCGGAGCCTTGGGAGCCGGGACGCAGCCCGGTCCCGTGCGACCCTTGCAGTAGCCCCGAAACCGTTGCCTTCATGTCAAATCACCACATTGTACTGGTCGAGAATCCACGCCTGGAGGTCTGGCCAACCGGGATCGGTGATGATGTCCCCCTCGTAGATTGCGTCGAAGGCGACCTTGAAGTTGCTGAAGTTGTTCGCTCCCGCGTAGTCGGCGGCGAGCGTGAGCCCGGTGAGTGTTTCTGAGCCGCTGTCGGTGGCACCGACCTTGTACGCCCCGTTCAAGTAGAGCGTGTCCGGCCCAGTCGACCCGTCAAATACCGCGCGAACTCCGAACGACCCCGTGAACGGCCCGACCCCGGCCGCCGACGATCCACTGCTGGCCCCGATCGACCACGAACCGCCCATACTGGAGGACTGCATGATCCGGTTGCGCCCGGTGTTCGTGATTCCGTCAGTGAGGAAGTCCTCGCCGGTAGGCGTTGCGGCTATATCGACGACCATGATCCGGGTGATCGGGTACGTCGGGTTCACCAGAAATGCAGGGGTCCGCAGATAGGCAGAACCGAGGAACTGGATGCAGGGCTTCCCCCAGATTCCGAACTGCCCGGTCTGGTACGTTGGCGGGCCGACAGCGGTCGTGTAGCTCGACTCGCCAGTTTCGTTCGGCCAGGAAGTGATCGGATCACTTGACGCATACCCCTCGGCTTGCATCAGCGGGCCACCGGCCCAGAACAGTGTGTGCCAATCCACCGGCTGCACCACAGCTAGCCCAGAACCTTGCGAGCCGGGACGCAGACCGGTCCCGCTAGACCCTTGCAGTAGCCCCGAAACCGTTGCCTCCATGTCATGCAGCTCCGGTGTAGATGACTCCCACGAGATCAGTGATGGCCGCCGCTCCGACGCTCTCGTCGGTGACGTACACTCCGCTAGCGCCGACCGGAATCCCGGCGCTCGGGTCAAGGAACCAGTTCACGGATTCGCCGGCGGCGATCGCGATGGGAGCGTAGGGAGTGGAAGCACCACCATTGCCGTATCGGACGTAGATCAGGACGGCGTCGGTCGCGTGCGAGTTGTAGAGCGAGACTCCCTGGAACGCCTCAGCTGCGGCGATTGCGCCAACAGCGGGGGCGTACCCCCAGATCGTCAACGGGGTCGTCGCGCCGCCCCCCGACGCAGCGAACGTGACCTTGATCGCGCCTGTCGCCGATGGATCCCAGGTGAGCAGGCCGTAGCGCTTGGCGATCGGGCGGTTCAGGTTGTGGAGAATGTCGGTGTCATGCTGGTCGTCAGTCAAGATGTCGGTCGTGTTGATCCCGGAGATCGCGTACCACACCATCGAAGTGGCGTAGATCCAGGCTTGCGCCGATGTGGCGGCGGTCGAGCCGAACGGGGTCGCGGTGCCATCGAAACCGGCGTCACCGACCACGACATGACCCGACGGGGTGCGGTACTGGCCGTCGCGCCACTCCACATAGCCGTCACCGACGGCGAGCGCCAGCAGGCCCGGGGTGAGGTGGATCATGCCGATCGCGCCGTGGAGCACATCGGCCAGATGGTCTTCGAGTTCGGCGATGCCCCGGCCGACGTCGACCGCAGTCGCCGAGATGATCGTCGGCGTGTACGTCGCGTCACCGGAGATCGCCAGACCGCCCGAGGCAGTCCCGGTTGACAGCTCGGCAGCGAACGCAGCGGAGGCGTAGACGTTCAGGTTGTCCACGACACGGCCGCGAAGCCATTCGGACTCACTGGACAGCGTCGAGCACTTCAGGGCGTCCCACATCAGGAATGCGGGTTGCACCAGGAGGTCGGGGAGTTCGCGGGCGGAGAAGTCGTAGACGACATCGCAGTCGATCGCATCGACCGAGATGTTCCCGGTGCCCCACGGCAACCATTCGACACCGAACCAGCCGCGCGTCACGTTGCGGGCGACGAGTTCGTCGGGTGGGATCGGCTGCATCGCAGACAGCAGCGTCCCGCGTTCCCGTCCCATCGGGCCGGGAAGATTGATGTCCTTCTCGATGCCGGTTACGGCCATGTCAGCTCCTGAGAATGAAAGAGGCCCGACCCGGTGTTCACCGAGCCGGGCCTCATGCTAGTTGAGTTGGAGTAGGTCAGGAACCGACGCCGATGACGTCTTCGCCGGCGCAGCCCATCACCTGGTCGTCGATCTGGACGCCGTTCCAGCAGGTCGTGTCGATCTGCAAGATGTGCGCCGGGCAGGTGTTCGTGTTGATGACACCCTCGAACGACTCGAAGAAGAACCGGAACTGGTTCCGAAGCAGGTCGTCGTCGACCCGGTACTGGTTGTTGCCGGTGACACCGATGTTCAGGTTGCCCCGATCCATCAGAGCGAACTTGCCCCTCGGGTGGACGAGGATCTCGACCGACCGTGGGAAGAAGTTCAGGACACCGTTGACGGCGATGCCGGGAACCGGGGTGGCCCACGACGGACGGTCCATGAACCAGTGAGGCTCGACGCCGGCGTTGCGGAACAACGCGTTGATCGACTCATCGGACGGGACCAACTGGACGCCGCCATCGGTGCGGCGGCGGCGCATCAGGTCGGTCTTGATGGCGTACAGGACCCAACGGGGCATCCACGCATCCATGATGCCGTTGTCCCAACGCTCGATCTCTTGATAGAGGCCGAGGTAGTTGAGGACCGTTGACAGGACGGTTTGCGTGCCGCCGTAGCCGAGGTCGGCGGTCGCGAGCTGCGTCGAGCCGTTGCCCATCGCCTCCAACAGGAGGGTCTCGGCGTAGCGGGCCCAGGCGGCGCCGAGACGGTTGAGGTATGCCTCAACGATCTCGGGGAACGTCATCTGGACCAGATGCTTGACGGTCAAGCAGCGGTACACACCGTAGATCTCGTACTCGACGGGGGACGAGCAGGTGATCGTCTGGCAGGTCTTCAGCGCGTCGACGTCGGAGTCATCGCTCGACGTCCACTGGCCGTAGCCGGTGGTGATGTCGGACAGTGACGGCGACGGGTAGACGGTGAAGCCACCGCGATCGGCCCGGAGGCGGAACTGCGGGAGGCCGTTGGCGACGGGGCGGCGCATCGTGTTCGCACACGACAGATCGTAGAGGGGGGTGAGCGGGGCGCACATGGCGGCCGTCAGTTCCTCTTGGTCCTGCAACTTCTGGAGGTTGAAGACCACGTCGTTGGACAGGTCTTGGCTCTCGGAGAAGTTGCCGCGCTGTTGGGCGATGACGTGCTTGACGTCCGAGCCGGACTGGATGGAGTCGGCCCGGAGCCTGACGGCCTCGGCGAGTTCGGTCATCGAGCCGAACTGGTAGCCGGTCTCCTGGGCGATGGCGTTGGCGCCGTCGGGGGTGGCGTACCATCCCGAGCCGCTCGGGCGGGTCGGAACCGCGACCTCTGCAACCGTGGCGACCTCGGTCGTGGTGACCACCGGGGTCGATGCGACGACCTCGGGCTCCACAGCCTCGTCCTCGCCGACCTCGGGCTCGGGCTCGGCTGCGGCGGCTTCGGCTGCGGCGGCTTCCGTCGCTGCGGCTTCAGCGGCTACCTGCTCTGCTTCGGCTGTTGCGGCCTCGCCGGCGAGCGCCGTCTGAGCCATCGCTTCGATGCGAGCGAACCGCGCCGCGTACGAGTCGTACTCGGCGAAGTCCTCGGGCGTCGCCGCGACTGCCAAGTTGGCATCGAGGTCAGCGCGGAGCGCGACGGCAAGTTCGCGAAGCTGCTCGGCATTGAGACCTGCGAGGGTCTCTGGGATCTTGGTCCACTTCATGCGCCGCCTCCTGGTGGTGCGTCAAATCAACGTGGGAATACGACGACATGCTCGCATTGATGGGTAGCGGATAGTCAAGTGGCTCCCCCGTGAAATGTGAACGCCCCCGAGGCGAGGACTCAGGGGCGTTCGCTTGAGCTATGGGTCGGCGGCGGACGCGACCTCTATGGCAGGACGGAACTGCCTTGCTCAAGTAGGGCGAGCTGCCGGACTCTGCGCTGGCGCTCGATGTCGGCGTCGAAGCTGGTGCTGAGTTCGTCCTCGTCGACTTCGATCTCGGTGATCGTCGCCGTCGTGATGGAGTAGCTGTTCGCTGACGTCGAACGGACCCAGTCCAAGAGGTGGGTCTGCTGCTCGGAGGTCAGGGGGTCCATCGTCTTCAGATACGACGGGACGTTCGTCGCGGTGAATGTCCCGTTCGACGTGGAGACCACGGCGGACTCGACGGTGGGCTCAGGGACGGGCTCGGCGCATCCCGGGTAGGAGGCGATGAGTTCGAGGATCTCGCCGTCGGCGTTCGTGGAGAAGCCGGAGCCGGGGACGTCGAAGCCTTCGGCGTTGCAGCACACGATCATCTTGAGACGGTCGCCCTTCCAGTGGCCGGAAATGCGCGAGGCGCGTGCGACGTACACCTTGGCGTCGTCTTCGGCGACACCTGGGCGGACGACACCTGACAGCCACGGGCCATGCACGCCCGCGATGACACGGACGTCGCACCAGGCGTTGGCCGGGTCGTCGGCTGCTTTGTGGAGCGGGATGTGTCCGCCGTACAGCGCGATCGGCCCGGCCTCGACCTGTCCCCTGTCGGTGAGAACGGATGGCTTGTTGAACGAGGCATAGTTGTCGCGTGGCCGCGGGGTGATCGTGCAGCGGCCTTCGATGCCGTCATGGCAGGTGTTCCACAGCGACAGATGGCCGTAGACCGGGATCCAGCCGTTCTCGTCGGGTTCGCCGACGATGATCTTGTGGTGGTCCTTCGGCTCGGGGCGATGGAAGCTGTCCCATGACGGGAGGCCGGCTGCGGACGCGAGAACCTCTTCGTCGGTTTCGGTGACGAGGACGCGTTGGACTGAAGGGCAGTCGACGGTGAGTGGGCCGGATTCGATCGCGGCGGTCAGCTCGATCTCGGTGATCGCGTGAGCGTCAGCGAAGGCGGGTTTGCCAACGAGGGTGGTGGCACCGATCTTCCATTCGGTGAACAGGACGTCCACACTGAAGTCGTCTTCCCAGAAGTCGCCGTGCTCGGTGATCTCGACCTTCACCTCTGCGAGGTCGACGGAGTTGTGGAACAGCGCCTGCCCAGCGATGTGGAGGGCGGCGTCGCGGCCGTCTTCGGAATCGAGCAGCCATCCGCGACCAGAGGCGAGCCCGGCTTCGCCGTCGATGGTGACCTCGTGAATCGCGCCGACCGCAACGGCAGTGGAGTGGCCGTCGGCTTGCTGCTTCTGGAAGTAGATGGTGCGCGGCAGGGAGCGGGTGTCGCCGCCGTCCGAGGACAAGATGCGCGACACGATCCCTTCCTTGGTGCCGGCGTCAAGTTTCGCCAGCTCGGGGAAGACGACCTCCGCGAAGTTGTGCTTCGGCTTGTCTGGCTGCCGGCCGAACGTGACCACTCTCTTCATCATCCTGGTTCCTCTGCTTTCGGAGCATCGCTGTCGCGAGAACTCGGGGATCCCGGCTGCCCGACGCCCGGAGCGACCTTGGTCGGGTCGCCGGGTGAGTCGGCGCTGGGGCCTGGTGTTGACGTAGATGCTCGCACAGGCATGGCCTCTACCTCAATGCCCTGCAAGCCGTAGCACGCCATGACCGGATCTTGAAGTTTGACGCCGACCCAACGGGTGTACTCCTCGTTGGACATCTTGTCGTTGTCGGTGGCGCCGATCGAGCGGCGCAGAAAGTCGCCATTGACGAGGCCGCGGTCATGGGCTTGACGGGCGTCCTCGGCGACGTTGGTCTTGACGGCAGCCTGTGACAGGTCGTAGCCGACGCGCCAACGGCGGATCTTGGCGGGATCCCAGCCGCGCTCGGAAAGCCGCTTCCACAGGATCATCTTCGTCAGACCGAAGCACATGGATTCGAGGTCGGGCTGGACGGTGATGCGCCGCTCCTCGTCGGAGACTGCCCACATCCCCCAGTGCGAGGTGCCTTCGCCGCCATTGGTCGCCGCCTTCTGCTGGTCAAGGCTGTCCATGATGCGGTTGATCAACTCGGCGCGAATCTTGATATCCGTCTCGGCGATCTGGGTGTCAAGGATGATGTGACGCACCTTGTCAAGCGCGTCGGCGGGGCCCTTGAGGACGGCGGGGATCTGCGACATCCCCTGGTCGTGCATGGTGACGTTGCGGGTCATGATGGTGATGAGGTAGTTCATCACCTTGTCGTTCGAGTACTGGCCGGGGGTGGCAGGGCCGTTGATCGCGGCGTCGGAGATCTCGTTGGGAACCAGCAGAAGGCCAGCAAGCGCGAAGCGTTGGCGTAGACGACCCATGATCGACTGGGTGAGAGTGTCGAGCATTTCGCACCATACGTTGATCGCCGTCATTGGAGTGTCGGCTTCGTCGGTGTACTGCTTCGACGGGTTCCAGATGCGGCCCATGAAGTCTTCGGCGTTGACGGTGCGGTAGAAGTTCTGGGAGCCGCTGTTGGGATCTTGGTAGCGGCCGGTGATCCACTTGACCGGCTTGGAGACGTCGACTTTGCCGCCGATCACCGAAGACGAGTCGATCTCGTGAGGCGACAGGAACCACATACCGTCCACGACGCCGTTCTCGCGCACCCAGATCGGGTATGCCTCGGCGGGGAGTTTCATGAGGGTGTAGAAACGTTCGATGAGGCCGCGAGTGCCACCGAACTTGCCGTACATCTCGGCGACGATGTCAGCGACGATGCCCTTCTCGGCGACGGTCTCCACTTCTCCGGTGCGGCTCATGTATTCGCCGCGAAGCTGGCCGTAGCCGGCGATGCGCGCCGAACGGGAGATGGCGTAGCGGACTTCGCCGATCCGGTTGTAGTTCTTCCATGAATCGTCGCTGACCGCCTTGCCCATGCCGACGGTTCCGGCGAGATATCCCCGGTCTTCGGCGTTCGAGATGTTGATGGGGCGTTGGGCGAACAGTTCGGAATGTGATGCGGCCGATGACGGCAGCGGTGGGGTGTACGTCTTCAGTGCGGTCACGCGTCTACTCCTCGGTCCTGGAGGGCATGGTAGAGCACGGCGAACGCTTCAGTCTGGCTCCCGTCAGGGTCCGGGCCGTGGCGGAGGGCTGAGCCGAGCGGCCAGGGGTCGAGTCCGACCGCGGCGCGTTCTTCGGCGAGGAGGATGTCGTAGAGGTCGGGGAAGATGGCGCGGAGGCGCTTCATCGCCCGCTCTTTGCATTTGTCGACGACGCGCTCGCGGGCTTTGGCTTCGGGCGATTTCCTGCGCGGTGCGCGCTTGGGGCGACCGAGCGGGATCTGGAAGCGTGCGCCGCGTGCTTCGACTTCGATCTCTTTGAGCGGGCTGCCGCGTTCAGCAAGGCAGGTGGTGCAGATCCCTCCGGTGCGGTTGGCGACCGGCTCGATGACGAGAGAGTCACGGCAGCGGGCGCATAGGACGTACCCTTGGACTTCGTGGACGCTCACCTGCCGGATGGTACACCAGTGCTCTTGAGCCCGGAGCAGATCTCCGGTGAGGTGTACGCGACCGTCAACCGGGAAGCGCTACGGCTCGGGGAACTGCTCGACCATGCTCAGACGTTGATGGGCAAGACCGCTTGGGAGCGGTGGGTGGAAGATTCGACGCCGTTCGATCTCGGGGCAGCACGACGGCTGCGGGCAGTGTTTCTCGGCTACCGGGAGCTGTCACCGGAGATTCTTGAGAACTTCGTCGAGCCGTATCAGGCGCTCTGGGTCAAGTGACCGGTGTGAGTTCGATCCAGGTGTAGACGCCATCGGAACCCTGGCCCTCGACGTGAGGGGTGAGAAGGACGGGGATCGCATCCAGTGCCAGTTCATCGGAGGTCACCCAGTGCCAGATGCCTTCGCTGCACAGATGGCAGTCGGTGAACAGGGAGACTTGCCCTTCTTCGATCGCCATCTGCCAGGTATGGCTGAGGAACCCGTCAAGACATTCGTGCGGCTTGGGTGGGCCGAGTTCCGGCTCGTAGGGCTCGAACTGCATCTTCGTCATCGCGTCTCCAAAGCTTCGTAGATCAAGGCGATCAGCTCGACCATGTCCTGGCGGACCGGTCGAAGCCTGTGCGGTGGGGGCGAGACGTAGCTGTGCTCGCACTGGTACACGTAGAACTTGCCGGTCTCGCATTCGCTGGTGCGGTGATCTCCGGTGCAGAGCGCACAGATTCGGCCGGCGTCGGCGCGGGCTTGGCGTTCGGCTTGAGCGATGATGTCGGCGTAGCGTTCGCGGATCTCTGTGGCTGCACTCATGACGTGAGTGTATCACCGTTGTCAAGATGTGGGCCGTAGGCTCTGAC
>Ga0307378_10002221_pt1 | contig 30282 bp, 15 predicted proteins | sample UN1MG_FD_202238 | JGI IMG/M metagenome (GOLD analysis project Ga0307378, IMG submission 202238) | Soil microbial communities from Risofladan, Vaasa, Finland - UN-1 | ecosystem: Environmental > Terrestrial > Soil > Coastal area > Acid sulfate soil | place: Finland: Risofladan, Vaasa | collected... | reverse complement strand
CAGATTGGCCTGCAGCTTTTAGGCTTGATGTAAAATCCGTTTACTCACGGCTGGAGGCTTACGCAGAAGCATTGGGGGACATGAAGCCAGGAGTATCCGAGGAACTGTAAGTCATGGCTATATGCAAGGGAAACAGTAAAGGTCATTGTTGCTGGTTTGCAGGTAAACCTTGTATGTACTTGGAAGAAGGAACAGTAGAAGGCCGTAGGTGGGCTTGTGGTCTTCGCCGTAAATATGGAGATTGGGATAAAGCGATAGCCTCTGAAGAATATCAGACAAATATAGAACCGCACTTTGGTCCTCAAGGTATTAATTGTCGTGATTGGCCCGACCTTGAAAAAGGCCAATCTTGCGGTGAGTGTGGACTGGGGTTTGACAAATGACTATTGAATACCTAGTCCCCAGTGCAAACGCTACCAACGATACGCTCCCGATATTAGCGACCAATGACTACACCCTGATAGACGACGGGGCGACGAACGGGCTTGTAACCGACGCTGACGGGTCTGTTAATGACACTATTCGCAATGATGCCTCTGCCACCGGCACTAACGCGATATGGGCGTTAACTGATCTTGCTGGTTTTGGCACAGTTAACTCAGCTACCCTTAGGATTAGAGCACGCTTTGTAAATCCTGGTGCGGGTGATACAGGCAACTACCATTTTCTGCTCGTTGTTGGCGGATTCCCTTATGCTTTGGATTGGAATCAAACCGAAGCTGGCAATGGCTTTGTTAATAAAACGATAGCGGTAGGCTCTTTCACTGAAGCCCAGTACAACGCTGCCGTATTAGTCCTCACTCAATCTGGCTACTCAAGAGACATGGGGCCAGATGGATTCTATCTGGATATTGATGCGATTGAGTTAGAGGTTGATTATACAAACATCGATCGTACGGGTACTGCCGCACAGACCCTGGTAGCGGTAACTCAAGCAGCAGCAGGTACATTCTTAACCAACATTAACCGCACCGGTACTGTAGCGCAGAGCCTGTTACCCGCTACTCAGCTAGCTACCGGCACGCACCTTAAAACGTACACCGCCACAGCGACTTCAACGCTGCCTGCACTTACCCAGGCGGCTACCGGTACGCACCTAAAGACGTATTCAACAACGATCGTACAAACAGTATCTGCGATAACCCAGATTGCGACGGGGACGTTCGTACCCTGGAGCGCCACTGGAACGATATCGCAGTTGCTCCCAGCGGTGATGCAAAGTGGAGCCGGTACACATTCACCACCGGTGTTCGTCGGTACGCTCGACCAGACTCTTACTGCAATCACGCAAACACTGTCTGGTACGCACGCGGTTACATTCTCAGCCACTGCTGACCAGACGCTCCCTACCCTCGCACAGACCGCGAGTGGTACGCATCTCAAGACGTATACGGTTACCGTAGCGCAGACGCTTCAGTCGGTGGCCCAGGCCGCGACGGGTACGCACCTTAAGACGTACACCGCAACAGCTGCTCAGACGCTCCAGGCGCTCACACAAGCAGCTACGGGCACGCATCTAAAGACCTACTCTGGAAACGTAGCCCAGACCTTACAGGCGCTCGCGCAGACGGCAACAGGTACCGTCGGTGCTCCGGTTTTCGACGTAACGATTGCGCAGACATTACCTGCCCTGATCCAAGCGGTCAGTGGCACGCATCTGAAGACGTATACCGCCGCTGCAGCGCAAGCGCTGCCACCAATTACGCAACAGACTACCGGCACGCACCTAAAAACCTACTCTGGAAACGCTGCCCAGGTTCTACAGTCACTGACACAAACGGCATCGGCCATAACCCCGATCGCGGTACGCTCCGGTCCGATTACGCAGACCTTGCTACCCGTAACCCAGGTGGTTACCGGTACGTTCGCAGCAGGGACCAGCACAGGTTCTGTCGTTCAGAGTCTCTCCGCTGTTTCGCAGGTATTATCGGCTACCTTTAATAAGACCTACCAAGGACCCGTATATCAGAGCCTACCTATAATAACGCAGGTTTTGGTAGCAAATTTCACCCTTGTCGGCGCTAAGACTGCGACGATAGCTCAGGCCTTGCAGCCCGTTGCGCAGGCAGCGTCTGGAACCTTCTCGGCTGGTACGAGTGCAGGTACTGCAGACCAGACGCTGCCCGCTTTAACCCAAGCAGTCGCTGGTCTATACGTACCCAAAGCCGTAGCAGGCAGTGCGACACAAACTCTGGGTGGATTAAGTCAGGTAGTCACGGGGCTGTATGTCCCGAAACCAGTTTCTGCGACCGTAACGCAAACACTCCCCTCCGTCCTCCAAAGTGTTAGTGGTACGTTCGCAGCCGGAACCAGTACTGGGTCGATTTCCCAATCGCTAACGGCCATAACCCTCTCTGCTACAGGTGCGTTCAGCGCGGGTGCCAGTACTGGTTCCGTTTTACAAACACTGCCTGCGATGCTGCAGGCGGTTGTGGCGGATTATATCCCCACAGGGATACAAGCAACCGTCAGCCAAACGCTGCAGCCGGTCAGCCAGGTATTAACGGGAACCGTTCGCGAAGGACAACCAGAAATCCTGGAGCAGGTGGTCTGGGTTGTACCTGGCGTACCCACACGCTTGTGGGTGCCGGAACACTTCGCGCAAGAGCGGATCTACCTTCGAGATTCGAAGATTACGTTGTATCGATAGGGGCAGCTAATGGCTATTGAAAAGCTAGTCCCCACAGCGAATGCCACAGATCCCAGCGGGTTCCTCAATACCAATAATTACACGCTGATTGCCGAGACCGTCGCGTCCGCCGACGGCTCCGTTAACGCAGGTAATACGAACAATCAGACCGGCAAAACGGTTACCTGGTCATCGCTCACTAGCGTCTCAGAGCCCATTATATCGGTCAATTCCGCGACCTTTCGAGTACGCGCGCGAGGAACCAGTTTCGCGGGGGACTCGGCTACTTATCTATTTCGCCTGGCTGTTGGTGGAACTAATTATGACATTACGTTTACCCAGGCGGATACAGCCTACGCCGACAAAACTATTGCGGTAGGGACGGGGTTCAGTAAAGCGCAGTACGACGCAGCTACGGTCACTCTTACGCAGACGGTAGCTGCGCAAGACATGGGTCCAGATAACTACTATCTGGAAATCGACGCGTTTGAGCTGGAAGTCGATTACATCGCTGCAACGACGCATACCGGACCTATCGACCAAAGCCTGTTCGCTATAACGCAGGCGGCTACGGGAACCTTCGCACCAGGAACCAGCACGGCGACCGCAGCGCAGACTTTGCCGAAACTGGGGCAAGCAGCAAGCGGTACGTTCTACAAAGAGTATCTGGCCACGGTTAGCCAAACGCTACCTTCTGTAACGCAGGTGGTTACAGCTGATTTCCAGAAATACTACACCAGCACCGCTGCGCAGAGTTTGCTGGCAGTTTCGCAGATGGTAAGTGGCACTTTCGGTCCAGGGTTAACTACCGGCACGATAACCCAGTCGTTGCAGCCTGTTGCGCAGTCAGTAGCAGCTACGAACCTACCGCCTATCCAGGGTTCTGGGGCTCAGACCCTACCGGCGATTACCCAGCGTCTGAACAGCTACGCTTCGTCGTTCTGCGTTCTGCAGCGCGAAGACGGTACGCTGATTGAGCACGAGGATGGGAACTATGCGATCGGGCGCGAGCAGGCGTGCCCGAAGAGCTGGATTATCCAGACGCTACCTGCGCTGACGCAGGCGGTTACGGGCTCAGTCGCGAATGGGTTCGCGGCTACCATAACGCAGAGCCTGCAGCCGCTTACGCAGCAAGCCAGTGGCACGTATCGGCAGTTATTCAGTGCCACCATAACGCAGACCTTGCAGCCCGTTACTCAGCAGGTCAGTGGCACGTTCTACAAAGAGTATCTGGGCACCATCGCCCAGACTTTACAGCCGCTTACGCAGCAGCTGAGCGGAACGTTCTACAAAGAGTATCTGGGCACCGTAGCCCAGACCCTCCAGCCGGTAGCTCAGCAGGTCAGCGGGACCTTCTACAAACAGTACACGGCGACTATCACCCAGACGCTAACCGCGTTGACCCAACAGGTCAGTGGGACGTTCTACAAAGAGTATCTGGGCACTATAGCCCAGTCCTTGTGGCCGATCACCCAGGCCGCGACGGGCACGCACCTTAAGACGTACACGGTTACGGCTGCGCAGACTCTTGGCGCTATCACGCAGCAAGTCAGTGGGACGTTCTACAAGGAGTATCTGGGTACCGTAGCGCAGACGCTACCGGCGTTTACTCAGCAGGTAACGGGCACGTTCGGAGCAGGTTCTAAGTCCGGCAGCATTGCTCAAACATTACTGCCGATTAGCCAGGTTGTTAGCGGAACCTTTGCGGCGGGTACTTCAACTGGTACGATAACGCAGACGTTACCGGCACCCAACCAGTCCCTCACCGGTACGTTCGCCGCTGGCGCAGTGTCTGGAGTGGTTACCCAGACACTGCGCAGCATCTCGCAGGCGGCTTTCGCTACTACCTCGAATGATCGTACGGGTTCGATTGTCCAGACGCTCGCAGCTGTCGCGCAGCAACTGAGCGGTACGCACCTTAAGACGTACACGGTAACGATTGCACAGACTCTGCCTGCGCTAAGCCAAGCGCTGGCTGGCACGTTCTATAAGCAGTACACAGTAACGATCGACCAGACTCTGGCCGGTGTTACTCAGGCGGTTTCCGGCACGTTCGCTGCTGGGGTGGTTACAGGTACAATTACCCAGACACTGCCAACCCTGGTTCAAACGCTCAGTGGCGCATTCGCAGCTGGTGCTAGTACCGGTACGATTGGACAGTCACTTTCGTCCCTCAGCCAAACTGTGTCTGGAACGTTCGCCCCTGGTACTAGCTCAGGGGCGATCGACCAGACGCTACCTGCTGTTTCGCAGCAGCTAAGTGGTGCCCTCAGTGCCGGTACAAGCACCGGCGTTATAACTCAGACGCTACCTGCTATTACTCAGCAGGCAGCTGGCGCATTTGCAGCTGGTACCAGTACAGCAACTGTAGCGCAGACTCTACCGTCCCTGAATCAGACGGTTACAGGGACATTTAGCGCAGGGACCAGTACGGGTAGTATTGGCCAGACGCTGCCGACCTTGACCCAGGCGGTCGTCGCTACTTTCCGTACGCTGCATCTCGGTTCCATTGCCCAGACTCTGCCTATTGCCACGCAGTCCGCTACAGGGTTTACCACGCAGTTTTTCACGGTAACTATCGCACAGACTCTGCAGCCGGTTGCGCAGCAAGTAAGTGCGACTTTCGCGGCGGGTACCAGTACAGCCACGATTGACCAGACTTTAAGTCCGATCACCCAGTCGGTAGTTGGTAATTTCCAGAAATATTACAACGGAGCTGTCGATCAAACACTCCCTGCACTGACGCAGACGCTGACAGGTTCTTACGCCGCGGGCGTAAGTACAGGGCTGATCACCCAAACACTTCCTGCAGCTCAACAAACCGCAACGGCTACTTTCGGCGGCGGTTTAACTTTCGGAACGGCCCAGCAAACGGTCCCGAGCCTTACGCAAAGCCTGACGGCGACGTTCGCAGCCGGAACATCCAGTGGTTATGCGGTCCAGCTTCTCGGAAGCCTTAGCCAGGTAGTAAGCGGCACGTTTGCGGCTGGCACGAGCCTCGCGGTCATCAGTCAAAGTCTTGCTCCTGTTGCTCAAGCGGTTACGGGTACATTCGGCGGTGGCCTTACTACTGGAACGATAAGCCAGACTTTACCGGTCGTCAACCAAACGGCCACCGCCACTTTTGGCGCGGGACTTACCACCGGAGCAGCCAGCCAAACTCTACCTGGCTTGACTCAGCAAGTCAGCGGTTCGTTCTTCGCTGGTAGTGTCACGGCAACCATCGACCAGACTCTACCTGCGCTACAGCAAATTGTTATAGGGTCTGCTACTCCGTTTATCAGGGGGACTATTACACAGTCCCTGGCACCACTGGCGCAACAAGTCAGCGCCACGTTCGGCGGCGGGCTGACCGAAGGTACCATAGCGCAGACGTTACCTAATCTCGCCCAGGTGGCGACGGCCACTTTCCGTACCAGACACTCGGGTACGATCACCTCCAGTTTGGTGGGGGTCTCCCAAAACGTGGTCGGCTCTTTTGCAGCCGGAACAGTTACGGGGTCAATTACTCAGACGCTTCCCGCGCTGCAGCAAGAGATGACGGGGAAGTTTTACCAGCTGATTTGGATTGATCCAGGGAACGTCCCTCCAGGGGAGCTTATTTACCAGCGTCCTTCCATAGAACAGATTATTTGGGGATAATGCAGTATGGCTGATGAACACTTACTTCTAGACCCTTCTGAATCAGAAGAGCTTCTTGTTGTAAAAGCCGAGAAGACGGTTCGACGCCTCTCCGAGCAGACCCGCGAAGTCCTTTCTATAGAAACTTCGACCGGCATGCAGCTGGTCATGGTGGATTCAGGTTTCAACAATCTTCTTTACGATCCTGACAACTACACTTCCATGATGTTCGTTGGCCCAGGCGGGCAAGGCCCTGCTGGTCCTAAGGGAGATCAGGGACCGGAGGGTCCGCAAGGTATTCTAGGTCCACAAGGCGATATAGGTCCGGAGGGCCCACAGGGTGTACAAGGACCGGATGGACCTACAGGTCCGGAAGGGCCGGACGGACCGCAAGGTATCCAGGGAGTTCAAGGCGATACGGGATTACAGGGCGATCCAGGATTGGTGTGGCAAAGCGCCTGGACTTCTTTCGATTCTTATATCATAGATGACGCGGTCGCTTATGCTGGATCTGCCTACGTCTGTATTCTAGCGAATACGAACCAAGTACCGCCTAATGCAACGTACTGGGAGTTACTGGCTGCTAAGGGCGATCAGGGTATTCAGGGTATTCGAGGACTGTCTGGTCCTGCAGGCCCACAAGGTATTCAGGGCGACACCGGACTTCAAGGCCCGCAAGGCGATCAAGGCATACAGGGTGACCAAGGTATACAGGGTATGCAGGGCATCCAAGGTCCGCAGGGTGTTCAGGGCGACCAGGGTTTACAAGGGGATACGGGTCCGCAAGGAGATTCTGGGCCGACCGGCGCAACGGGTCCGCAAGGACCACAAGGAGTACAGGGAGATCCTGGTCTTGTATGGCGAGAAACCTGGAGCGGCGTTACTGCGTATGTCGTTGATGATGCGATACAGTGGTCTGGCTCCAGTTACGTATGCATCGCAGATCATACGAACCATGTCCCTCCTAACGGAGTTTACTGGGACTTGCTTGCTGCCGAAGGGCTGCAGGGTCCGATTGGTCCGCAAGGTATTCAGGGTGATCAGGGGATTCAAGGGATTCAGGGGATTCAGGGTGATACTGGACCCCAAGGTATTCAGGGCGATACCGGACCACAAGGTATCGGTATCCAAGGCCCGCAAGGTGATACGGGGCAGGGATATGCGTGGATTGACGCAGGCTGGGCCAACGCTACAAATTACTCTGCTTACGACATGCTCGAATACAACGGTTCGGCTTACGTATGTATTTTGACGCACCTTAGTGAAGCGTCCCGTGAGCCCGAAATCGGGGTGCAATGGACTACTTATTGGGATCTGGTTGCCACGAAAGGCGACACTGGCCCTCAGGGAGCACAGGGTGTTCCTGGGCTTAACTGGATCAACGGTCCCTGGTTCGTCGCAACTTCTTACGATATAGATGACGCGCTGCTGCATAATAGTAATTCTTACCGCTGCATAGCTAGTCATACCGCAGCTCCGTTGAATGAACCTGGCGCTGGTGCGAACTGGACAACTTATTGGTTTCTGCTTGCGGAGCAAGGATCTCAAGGTATCCAGGGAATCCCTGGTGGGGGCACGCCTCTGGGAGGTACGGCAGGCCAGATTATCATCAAGCAGAGTGCTACTGACTACGACGTTTTGTGGGAAAATCTTCCTGCTGTCAATGGTAGTTATGTTGGGTATATCCCCGCTAGCTACCCTGGTGTACCCATAGAACAATACAACTTCCTGAAAGGCTCTGATGGCAACCTTTACTACGCCGCATCCTATGACTCCAGTATGCATACGGGGGACTCCTACTACCCTCGTGAATCGAATTACTGGGACCCCAGTTATGTGTACTTGGCTGGGAACATGGGGTACATCGGGGAGTGGGCTACCATCAACGCTTTGGCGAATGACGGTAAAAGCGTCAAGAAGAATCAGGTCGTCAGTTATACCTACCAGGAAGGCACGACAAGGCCTGGACGTACGATTACCGGCCTGTTCATGGCCAAACAAGATCATTACACGAGCACTTCGAGTTCTAATCCGTATGCGGATTTTGATAACGGTACTTATGCCTATTGGCACGCTTTAGGGTCGGATCCGTGGAAAGGGGCAGGATTAGCATCAAGATTCGTGGGCGTGAATGAAATGTTCTTACCGCCCTCTTCCGGTATCGTAGTGCCCAGTTCTGCGATAGAGATCCTCGACCTGTCTACGAGTAGCTCGTCCCCTCGGCCTTTTTACCCAGTATCGTGGTTCGATGATACTACGGTGGAGTATATCTACTTCCCGATCGTATTTGGGGAGAATTGGGACTTCTACTATTGGCCGTTTATCAACATACGCGTTTACTGGACACAGACTACAGGTAATACGGGAGATGTAGTCTGGGAAATATACGGACGCGGTCGCGAGCATGACGACACTTTGGGGAGTACGACGTATATGTCCCAGATGGACACAATAACAAGCTCGGCCCTAATTGCTAACGATCTGGTCATTTCGGGGACTCTGACGTACGGGTCTACAAGTATTTCAGGGCCGTATGCATGGGAAGCGTATAACTTACTCGCTATTCGACGTAAAACAACCGACGCTGCGGATACGCTTGTCGGAGATGTTGCTTTGTTGGGAATTGAAGTAACGTACCATCTGCGTTATGGCGCAGGGGCGCAGCACCCTTAATGCCGGGGGCACCTGCTCTCGGAAGTCGTCGCGGTAGGGTCGATCCGGCTCCTCGACCCTACTGCGGCGCATTAGGAGATTACCAATGAAATTACCTCGTATCGTAGGGCTTAATCAGCTGGCTGACGAAACAGCTATGGCTAACGAAGAAGAGATGTACGTGCGCGAAGCGATGAATGTAGATATAGATTCTACAGGCAATGTGAGCAGGCGCGAAGGGTACGAACTACTGATAACGGGGTCTGGCTTTCATAGCTTGTACAGTACGTCCCGAGGTGTATTGATGGCGTGCCAAAGGGGTAACCTTGGCTACATAGACCTGTTCAACAACGCCTTCGTCTCGTTGCTTGCCATGGGGAATACGTTCCGAACGTCCTATACGGAAATGAACGGCAACCTGTACGTGTGTAACAGCGACTTTTCCTGCATGTTCAAGAACAGCCTGCTGGACACGGCCTACCCCATAGGCGTTCCTCTACCCACGGTACGCCCGCAATTCGATGCGGATTTGTCGGAAGGTGCCCTCCCTGCAGGACGTTACGGGATAACGTACACCGTAGTTTCAGCCGACGGTGAGGAATCGGGGTTGGGCGAAACCGTGGAAGTCGAGCTGACTTCGCAAGGCTCCATCCTGATGTCTTTCCTGACGATTATCCCTGGATACGGCTATCGGGTGTACATGACTACGACGAATGGCGACGAGCTGTATCAGGCGGCGGAATTTGATGCTGATCGGACTTTCTACAACGTCATGGAGCTCAAAATAGGGCGGCAACCCGACACCAAGCACCTGGAACCGCCTCCTTACGGCCATATTATCGAGGCGTTCAACTCCCGCTTACTAATTGGCAGTACGAATTTCGTCTATTTCACCGAAGCTTTTCGCCCTCATTTGCACGACTCTGCCCACGGGTTTGTACCGATCGTCAAAGCCGCCAGCATGATTCGCTCTGTGGGAGACGGCGTTTTCATCGGCGACGATCGAGGTGTTCACTACTATAAGAGCAAAGATCCTGAAAGTTGGACCGTGGGACAAGCTTCGCCCTATAAAGTCATTTACGGCACGGACATCATCGTGCCAGGTACTCATTTCAGGGGACCTATAGCCGAGTTCGATGAAGTAGTGGTCTGGTTATCTGGGGTCGGATACCAGATCGGATTACCTACAGGCGAGGTGATTTCGGCCAACGCGGGTCAAGTTAAGCTCCCCCCTTACGTTTTGGGGAGCACGGCTTTCGTCATACGTGACGGTCGCAAGCAGCTTATTAGTCCTGTAAACTCTAACTTGCTGGCAGGTGCTGGCGTAGCTCTCGATTCTTCTATTACCTAGGAGGTAAAAAGAAATGTTTGGTTCTGAGTTTTTGAGGCACATAAAAGAATTTCGCCAGTATATACGGGGCTTCAAGTACGAGCGCTCCGATTCTGGCTTTTACTTCCCTACAGCCAAGATCGGTGTTTCCGGTTTCTACACTCACTGGGTGACGGGGTACGAGTCCGAGCTGGCTGTCGACAAGAACCTGATCGTGGATCAGGGTCTTAACCACATGCTGGACGTGATCATGTATACCCCTGGTACACAGACTACCGTACCAGCCTGGTACCTGATGCTGCATTCCGGTACGGGTGATCCGGCGTGGAATACTACGGCTTCGAACTACGGCACCAGTTTGACCGAGATTGTCAGTAATTCGGACGGTTACGCTGAGACAACTCGCCGCGAGTGGGTGCCGGATGCCGTTGATACAGGGAACACCGAAATCATTAACGACACCTCCTCCGCGCTGTTTACTATCGCGACGCCGGATGACGTTACGGTGAACGGTGCAGGTCTTGTTTCAGTATCCACCAAGGGCGCGACCTCAGGCATTCTGATGTCAGCGGGTAAATTCGCTGCGGCAAGGACGTTGAACGATACGGACGAGTTCAACCTGAAGTACAAAGTCGATTTCGACGCCGTCTAAGCCTGGGTGAGGAACGAGAGCTGCTAAATAGCGGGAGGTCCCCCTCCCGCTATGCGGATGCATTAACATGGCAAGAAAAAAATTTCCTGCCTCAGAGCAGAAACCTCTCCGCCTTCTAGGTAATAAAACGCTTGCGGCTACTTATATCCGCCCCGCTCAGCAAGAAATGCTTCGTACGAAAGCCCTCGTCGATCAAATGGGGGTCCCCACTTTCCAGCGTATTCGAGAGCTGGAAGACGGCACCAGAATCACAACTTTGGTCGAAAACAGGAAGGACTATATCTTTATCGACAGTCCGTTCCCCGAAATACCCGAAGAAGTCCCAGTCGAGGAAGAAAAAGAAGAGGAAAAGTACAAATGCCACCCAGGTTTTACCGTATACCGGAACCTGGTATCAGGTAAATCAAATCTGGCGCAGGACGCAGAAGCCCGCCCGCTGGATGACGGCGAAATCCTGTCTTACGACGATAGACGCAGGTCGTGGTATATAGACGAGGATACAGAGTCTTACAACCACGATTCCGCGCAACTTTCCTGGTTCGGGCTGAAAGAAAACGTAAAGAAAAAGGTCTATAACAACGATACGGGGCTGGAGGAGTGCAGCCTGATCAGTTGGCTAGGCGAGCACGGCGGAGTGTGTGCTACCTATTTCAAAACCAACTACAGCAAAAATATCTTCTTTCAGGGTCGTATCATAAGCATGAGCGGCTCCGGTATGACGACCTACATGAACGTCATCGGCGCGTGCCTGCTGCCGTCAAATGCGGAAAAGAAGGATTACTTCTATTCCATCCACTGCGATTTCGGTAATAGCTACGATAACTGGTCTCCTGGTACTGGAAGCACCGTTGCGTTCTGGATTATGCGTCGGGAACGGAATCCTAAGATTTTGGTTGGAGGCGACCAGGCTTACATCGGCAGCGCGCAGACTGTCGGAAAAATCACCGGCGCTGATCTGGTAGCCGCTTCAGGCGGAGCTAAGCTGATCGCCAGCATATGCCCTGCGATCCACATAGATAAAGACGGTATAGCGTACATCGGTGTCGGCGTTAGCTTCCCGTATACTTCAGTGCCAACTGGCAAATGCTCCGACTATTTTAATTACGTAAAAAATACTCTAGACATTAATAATGAAGTCACTGGTACGGATAAAACGGGTGACAGCGCACCAAAAGTTTATGGTCGGCTAAAAATCCGTTTGAAAGACGCTAAAGTACTGGCTTTGGACGTCCCGTTTTTCGACAATGGCTGCGCGCCCCAAGGGTCGCAGCGATGTTCCTCCGTTAGAGAAAGCTACCCAACTGTAGGGTCTACGAGATACGGCTGTCGCCTAACCGAAACAGGTACTGATTCCAACGGCGATCCCTGCGGTTCGACTATTTGGACGAAGTGGGGCGGCCTAGCTAACGATATAGTGCAGTTCGTAAACCCTGAGGGCCTTGCCTACATTGACCGAGTAAAAACCCAAGATCAGGTAAAGGTGCCTATTATAGGAAATGGGGGTGGAACTGCCGAAATACGGTTCCCCAGACCTGTTCCGATATATGGTTTTGGTTGTCAAGACGGTTATTACGAATACGCACTTGTCCCTAGCAACATGATAGACACCTGGTCTAAAAAGCTGCGCGGGGGGCCAAATAAAACCATAAAGAACGCCGATTACGACGCCAGTGAGCCGAATGAGGCATCGCACAAAAAAGTACCGTCGCTTCCTTTGTACGAAAAAACTGTGACGGGGGACGGGACCTCCAGTGGTGGCTCGGTAAATCTGATTTGCACGAACATATTTACGGGGGAGAACGCGCTTAACTTAAGGGTCGCGGACTTATCTGGATACGGCGATTCTGGTTACTGGTCACTGACTAAAAACGGGGGCTTACAGTTCGGTTACGACAGACCAAATCGGAGCGATAATCTAGGCCCGTTCTACGGCTACGACCCCTGGTATGGATTACCTGATGCTTTCAATGCTGACTCAGGTAGTACGGTCAGCTGGAACAAAGAAACGGCTCTCGGCAAGATGTACGGCGGTATCACTGGTTGCAATTACCGTTCTATGTCGCGACGGCTCATGTGGCATCACCCAATGGTCCCCGACCTTGTTGGCTATATAGAAACAACAGACGATATTGCTGTTTCTTCAGGCAGCGGTACCAGCGTACGATATTTTGTCGCAGACACGACCCAGAAGTACGTATTCGACGGTACGACATACTGGACGCTCCATTACGATCAAGTAAGTGATTCTGGGCAGACAGGTATCAGCTGTATCACCTCTTACGGGGTAGGCATCGGTTATGGCGACCAAGGTAGTGCTCAGGAGGAGTGTTACTCCCCGCAAGGAGGCAACTATAGCATAGGGACAGCACGAGACGAAAATTGGTTCGGAGTAGTAGGCCAGTTCGGTCAATGGGGGGTGGATTACGGAGCAGCAATGGAGAACCATTGTTCGGTTTCTTTTACTTGGTGCTCTGGCCCATACTGGCATGTACACCACAAGTATTCGGCTACCGGTTCGGGCTGGTCGCTCGCCTCTCCGAATTATCTAAACCCCTACAACTACTATTTCGTATCCAAGCGCTACACCAGCTCCACAAGCAATTCTTACAGCTACTATTTCCGTGCTCATTTCACTTTCCATAATATGGAAGTGAACACCATGAAGAATAAATGGGGCGCGAAATACGCCTTTATAGGCTACGTACCACAGGCTTTAAATATACCAGGGTTTTTCTCCGCCACTACCACTGGGAGCTACCGAGGGATTTACCTGAACTGGTACTACCCTACCGTCATGCTACCTGGAAAGTCGCCCCTCCACTATTTCGTCTCTAACGTGTTCGACGATGCTGACGCCATAGCCGCGGTCAAAGGCAAAAGCCGTACAGCAGGACAAAAAACGAACGGCCAAGATCGGGTAGATAAAGACTATCCACTTGATTTCGGGGTAATATAGGCCATGGGCAAAGTAATAACTGCTAAAGTCCATATGAAGCTGAAACCCGCCGAGCTACGCAAGCTGGCACAGGAGGAAAAGGATGGCAGACATGAGGATCAGCAACGCCGTAGCGATCGCGATGCTCGACGCCCTGGTAGACGCAGTTGATTCAGGTGGTGCCGGTTCGATCGAGATACGTGAAGGGACGGCTCCTACCGCTTGCGAAGATGCGGATACGGGGACTTTACTGGCAACCCTGGCTTTCGGAGCTACGGCATTCGGCGGTGCTGCAGACGGTACCGACAAAGCTACAGTTACAGCCAACTCCATTTCTGATGAAACCAACGCCGCAGCAGGAACTGCGGGTTATTTTCGCGTGAAAAATGGGTCTGCCGCTGTTGTTTTTCAGGGTACCGTAACCGCAACTGCAGGCGGTGGAGATATGGAGTTGTCGAATACGACTATCTCCGCTACTGATACCATAACCATCGGAACCAGCTATACGATAGACCTACCGGAAACTTAGTAAATGGCTACCATTACTGGTACAGTTGTTCAAACCTCTCCGATCCCGACACAGACGGTAACTGGAGATGTTCTCCATTACTACGCTACCGCGACCCAGACCCTACCCCTCCTGACACAAGCTGTTACGGTCCAGGCCGACTATACGACAGCGCAGGTTGTGCAAACTCTGCCCTTCCTGACACAAGCAGTTACGGGGCAAAACCTCTATTGGACTTTGGTAGAGACCGTAACGGTTTCGGATCTCTTCAGCCAAGCACCCCAAGAGCTGCTGGAAGATGCCGTCGTTATCGGGGACGCGTGGAAAGCGATCTACATGCAGCTGGAGACCAGCACGGTCAACGCCAGCGACGAGTTCAGCTATACCGTCGTGGTGCGCATGGAGACCGACACGGTTTATATGTCAGGCTATCCAGCGCATATCAGCGAGTCGGGTACGTTGCGCGATACGGTACAGGCGTCGGACGAGCTGAACTATTTCTTCTCCTATCCGATCGTTGAAACGGTAAACCTGTCTGACACGCTCACGGCTGTACTGTCCAATGCGCCAAGCGACGTAGTACAGATGGTTGGGACGTTTACGAACCAGCTGGTGGTTCGCGCAACGCTCGTATCTACCGTCCGGATGTCTGACGACTGGCAACTGGGTAAAGCTACTACGCTCGTTGAAACGGTTTACCCGACCGATACCTATTTTCCTGCCCACGCCCACAACATAACGCTGAGCGACACGGTAAATACCTCCGATGTGTGGTCCGGTGCCGTGAGCACGTTCGAAGAGCTGACGGATGAGATCAATGTTTCTGGCCTCTTCGATTATGCAGGATCGGCTTATAACGCCACCCTGACGGATGTCGTACAGATCCATGATGCTTTGTGGGCAGCAGATTTGCTGGCTCTGGCCTGGGTCATGAACACAGAGACCACAGGTCTGTCGGCCTACGACAATTTCGATTTCGTCTCTATTGCCGCGCACGACGGTACGCTGTACGTAGCATCGAACGGAGGCATATTCCGCCTCGGAGGAGACGCGGACAATGGGCAGTCCATTGACGCCAACGTTTTGACCGGTTTCCTGGACTTCAACAGTCCGCAAACCAAGCGCATATCCGACATTTACGTAGGTTATACGGGCGGCGAAATGGAGTTCGATGTAGAGACCTACGACGGACCGCAGGAAGTGTATACTTACGCCATGGAAGAGCGCGAGGTCGATGCCCCGCGTAATAATCGTCTCAAAGTAGGCCGTGGACTGTCTTCCAGATATTGGCGATTTGGTCTACGTAATCTGAATGGAGCCGACTTTCAGATCTACGACATAGAAACGGTCGTAGGCATATCGAAAAGGAGGCTTTAAATGCCCGAGTACCCTCTCCTAGACGACTATAGCGGCGCGCTGTACGCGACAGTCGGCGAATTTGACGCCTCAACAGGTCCGTTCGGCGCAGCTTATAACTATACAGCTCACGTATCGGACATGGTCCAGAGTCAGATGACCTACCTCAAGAATAATATTCTTGGGGGCGGTGATATGCGAGCTATGCAGGTGGCGTACGACGCCATCAACGAACTCAAAGCGTTTGCGACGGATCTTGTAATACCGGAATTAGATCTGACGAAACCGAATATCAATTGGAGTATACGTGTAAACCCCAACTTGCCGAAGGTAGAGGCGAAGGATTTCGGTGACCTCTCTGGTTGGGGGTTGGGCAACGCCCCTGAGATTGGCAAACTGCCTTCTGTAGGTACGGTCCGCATTCCGGACTTCGAACCCAGTATTACGGGTATCAGCGTTCCGCCACCACCGATAAGTACGCTGAATACGATCCCAGTCCCAGGCGACGCGCCGGACGCGCCGGATCTTGAGCCGTTTTTCCCCGAGAAGCCGACGATTACGCTGCCGGATCGTCCGGAACTGCAGAGCCTGAATCTACCGAGTAATCCGGTAATTAAATTACCGACTCTGGCTGACATGGTTTATCCAGAGATCGAGCCTTTACATATCAATACGTTCATCGATTGGTCGGAGCCTACTTATTCGCCCGAAATCTGGACAGATGTAAAAGCGCAAATCCAACGTTTCTTTGCGGGCGGTAGTGGCATTCGACCAGAAATCGAGGAAGCCATGGTGGCTCGCGGTCGGGACAGGGAAGACCGTTTAGTACGCCAGCAGGAAGCACAGGTGACCGATGAGTGGGCGGGTAAGGGGTTTACCGCTCCGCCAGGAATGTTAGCAAAACGTCTCGATAACATCCGCGAAGATGGCCTGGTTAAGAAGCTGAGTTTGAATCGTGAAGTTGTTCTCAAAGCGATGGACGAGGAGCTGGCTAACATCCGACTGGGTGTTCAGCAGGGTATTGTCGCGGAACAGATGTTCGTGCAGATCCACTTGGCGGCAGTTGAACGGCTTTTTCTTATAGCGCGGCTGCATGTCGAATGGGAGATACAGCGCTACAACCTGGTGGTCGAAGTATTCAAGGCGAAGTTCCAGGAAAACCTGATCCGTGCGCAAGTCTATGAAATCCAGGTACGTGCTGCGCTGGCCGAGCTGGAGGTATTCAAAGCACTGGTCGAGGCTGAGCTAGCTAAGGCTGAGATCAACAAGAGCCTGGTCCAGGCTTACACGGCGGAAATCCAGGCTCGGGAATCTCTCGTTAACCTGTACAAGTCTCAGGTCGAAGCGGTCAAGGTTCGCGCTGAAGTGTTTGAAAGTCAGATCCGTGCTTATGGTGAGGAAGTCAACGCGTTTGGTTCGCGGGTGAACGCAGAGAAAATCAAGTTCGACGCCTACGAATCACAAGTTCGCGGCGAAGTAGCGAAAACAGATATCATTAAAGCAGAAGCGCAGGCGTACTCAGCCCAGGTAGAAGGCATCGCAACCGGTGTGCGAGCTGAAACGGCTGTTCTGGAGGGGTATGTAGCCGGTTTCCGAGCCGAGGTCGAAGCCTACGAAGCTCAGCTACGCAGCCTCATCGGCAAGAATCAGGTCGAACTATCCCGAATCCAGGCTAACGTAGCAGGTTATCAAGCAGATACGCAGCGTTTTGTGGCATCGCTGAGTGCTGAAGAAACCGAGGCACGATTGAAGCTGGTGGCGGAAGAAACCGAAGGACGGCTTAGCATGGCCTGGTTCGCAACCCAGGCGCAGGAATACGAAACACGGGTACGCGCCCTGCTGGGGCTTAAAGATTTGTTGTTCAAAGCAATCGAAGCGCAAGGTGATCTGGGTTCGACCATCGCTGCAGGCGCGTTGGCAGCGCTCCATGCAGGCGCGACAGTCTCTGGTAGCGGCGGTGTCCAGGCTTCAGGTACTGACGGTACGACGTTTAGCCAGTCGTGGCAGAAGAGCTGCAACTGGGGCCGCAGCGTAAATGTGGAGGTATCGACGGATACAGATCCAGGAACTAATGGATGTGTTTTTTAATTTTGGAGATTTAAGATGGCAACCTATAACCCTACTGGCTACGACAACGACGATCCCTATGGTGTGGGGAAGAAGAAGAAGAAAAAGTCACCGTTGCGTCCTCCGGAGGAGACCGTTACAGTGGGGCAACGTCCTGTAGATACCTCGAAGGTACGACCTGGTTACCAGGTTCCGCCGATGGACCCTGAAGTAGAGGCCGAGCTGAACCGGCCAGGAGTCAGGGCTCCCGCTGGCAGGATGTTTGACCTTACGCCAGGAGTACGGCGGGAGGTGATTCCGGAAAATCCCCAAATGTCGCATGTCACGCAGGACGCTGAAATGCGGAAGGGAGGCTTTGTACAAGGTCTTAGGGACTTCTTTAGCCCTCAGCAGGGAGCTACGCCGCAACAGCGTTTCGAAGCGCAGCAAATGGCTGCGGCTGCGGAGAAAGACCGCGCAGCTCTGCAAGGCCGTTACCCTGCACGTATAGGAGATCCGCCCTCCCGAGAGGCAAATGTTAATTGGGGCCCAGACGTAAACGCTGCGCCGCCTCCGCAAGCATCGCCGATTCAGCCTGGATATCGACAGATGGAACCTGCAGTAGGGGGTGCTCCGAGATCCTTTGATTCCAGGTTGGGGGATGCCGCTGGGCGACTATTTGCGAGCACGAACGTACCCGTCAACCCCTCAGCTCTTGGAGGAGCTCCGCAGTCAGGCGGTAATGCCCCGATGACTGGTAAGATCGACAGGAATCCTCCGCAAGAAGGTCCGCCCGCACCTGAAGATGTGTATCTAACTGATAAGGAAGCGGAAACGTATGGACTGCGCAGACCTGCCGCCGATGTAGTACAAGACTCAGGTAACAACACACCCCCTGGCTCCAGACCCATATATCAGAATGGGGCAAATTCTTACTCGGATGTACAGGCTGAAGGCGGTACGCCGTACGCACCGAGCAACCCCATAAGGTCAGCGGGTGTAGGTAGCAGTACGTACGATAATACCGACGCCTTTGGATTGCGTAATGGTCAGGGTCCTGGGCGTATGGGGGTCGGGGGACGCGTCAGCGGAAATGCTTCGCTTTACCGCCCGCTCAGCTTCGAAGAAGGGCCGAAAAATCCTAATACAGGTCGTGGCACGTTTACCATCAACCATGCTGGTCCATTGCACGGTATGGGGCCGGTATCTGGTGCCGCATTGCATCAGATGGCTGAGCAAAAACGAGCGAAACTCCAGGCTAACCGGATGTCAGGTGCTGCGGAAGGCGGTAATATCCTGCGGCAAATAGCGCGCATTAACAGGAAGGCGGACAGAGCTTATCAGGATGCACTGAAAAGGACACATAACCCCAAAGTTGCGAAAGAAATGTCTGAAGGGATTCGAGCACAAGCGGATCAGTTGGTCGGTCTAGACCAGAATAATGCTCGCAGGTACGGCGATCGACTGCAGCGGGATGCGTGGAGCGAGCGCACGGCTGCGGACGTACAAACTGCTATGGCAACTGAGCAAAGCAGAGCAGCGGCTGCGAATACTAAGGCTTCCGCGGAAGCCCAGGACACGTTTTTGGAGAATATGTTCTCGGAAACGGATAAAGACGGTAAGCAGATCTTTAGTCCAGACCAATGGACTCGATTTAAAGCTATATTCCCCACAGAAGGTATGACTAACCTGCAGATGTATGCGTCAAGGCCTTTGATGCTGGCAATGGCGGCATATGAAAAGGCTTCGAAAAAGACTGCAACCAACTTCACAGATATTTTCGGTTCAGGGCGTCTTAAAAAAGGCCCGAACGGAGAGGCTATTTTCGAAGGTGCCCAAGGTAATCTGGACGATGTCAGCTGGAGTGAAGCGTGGGGCAAACCAGGTTTCTTAACAGAAATGGTGGATCAGTTCTGGCCCACCTCTTATATGGGCGGAGGTCAGCGTTGGATACGTTTCGCTGACGGAACTATCGGGAGCATGGGCGATATGCAGGGTGTGAATCTTACTGATACGCAAGGACGGCTCGTATCGCCTTCCAACTACCCGACTCGTAACTTCCAAAATGGCTTGCGACCTGAAGACTATTAATGGTCGACTCCGTTATAAGGCGAAGGAGCAATATGTTCGGGATGCCCGATCCCGAGCAAGAGCAGCGTAATTTGCAGGTAGTCAACGATACGTTGATGGCACCACCGATTACGCCTGAAGAACGTACGCAAATGAATCCGTTGCTTACGGAGTCTAACGATCTTTATCGCGGCATTTACGGCTCGTACAAGTCTCTTAAATCAGGGGAATTACATCGGCAATCTATGCAAGCCGAGGCTGAGGACGACTTCGGTAATGCCAAGGCATTACGTCAGCGCGCGCAGCAATACGAAGCAGAAGCTGCGCAGGTACAACCCCGAATAAATAGCTATGACCAAGTCCAGAACATCGGCGACGCTGCGGATTTTCTACAGGGTGGTTTAGGCCAATTAGTCCCGACCATGATTCCGCCTATCGCGGCAGGCGGTGCTGGTAGCTTAATAGGCGCGGGTATCGGTTCCTTAATTGCGCCAGGACCAGGTACTGCAGCTGGTGCAGCTATAGGCGGTGCAGCTGGAGCCTTCATTCCCTCCTTCTTCATGAACGCAGAGGAGCAGGCCAGCGCGCAAGCAGCTAATCCCGATATCATGGCGCTCCCACCCGAGCAACGTCTGCATGAACAGAACGTGGTGGGGGTGCAGAACGCGCTGCTAGATGTCGCCCTTCCAGGCGCACTCTTCGGACGAGTAGTTGGCCGATCCGCCAGGAAAATCGCTGGTGAAGCCTTAGCGCAAAGTCCGTTGCGGCGAACTGCTGCGTTCGCCCGTGAAACGCTCTTGGAAGCGGGTACGGAAGGACTCCAGGCTAAAACGGGCCAGATGGCTTTATCCAGGCTAGACCCGAACCGCGACACCAGCCAGGATTACGTCGAGACCATCAACAGCATCATCCTGGGTGGTCTGGGCGGCGGCACGATGTCTCTGGGCACCACGGTTCCTGGTTACCTGATGGAGCGCGCGGGGAACCGTGCGAAGCAGGAAGGTGACATCGCGCTGCAGGACGTAGGACGAGCAGTAGGTGAAGTACAGCTTCGTATGCTGCAAGAAGAAGGTATCGACGTACCGCTGGGTTCGCTGAAGCCGTCGCTGATGCTCCCCGACCTGGACCCTGGTAAGAAGGGTAAAGACCGCGTCGAGAGCCGTAAGCTCGAAAAGCTTGCTGTGGAATGGCAACAAGCGGTGACCGTATACGGTGAGGATCATCCTATAGCACAGGAGCGGTTGGACAAGGCCAAAAACTTCTTTAGGATGCGGGGTTTCACTACGGATAGCTTTTTTCCTTCGTTCGAACAACAGGATACCAACCTCCTTGACCCAGGTAACGTAGACCCTCAAAGAGGCAAAGATACTCTAAGACTTAATGACGAAGGCGCGCCCACTGTAGAAGATCAGGGTATGAACATGATGCCTGAGTCCGACACCACCATGTTGCCAGGGCTCGGGAAAAAAGCTTCTAACCCAGCGTATATGCGCCATGTTCTGAACGACAAAGACGAGCAGAAGTCGCAGCTTAAAAAATGGACTGACCAAAAATTCATCACGCCTGAAGCAGCTAAGGCGGCTAAATTCGTGCCCGTTGGGGATCGGCTCAAGCAGTTTGGGTATTCTCCCGAAGAAATGCGGACCGAAGCCAACGATATGATCCGCGACTTAGACGCGCGAGCCACGGCTAACGAAAAAAGAGGCCGCACAGAGCTAGCTAAAGGGCAACGTGCTGAGATCGAAGCACTAAAATCTGCCAAGAGCCCTGAGCAGCTGGTAACGGCCCTGAACGAATACTCCGTAGCGTCATTTCCGCCAGGAACACTGGAAGATAACTTTACACCAGAAGATGCCGATGCGCAGCGACGCAGTTGGAACACGCTTACCAGCGCGAAAGACCGCAAGGCGCTGGAAACCTCGGACGGTATCTGGGTCCGCTTGACCAACGGGCAAAAACGACTGCTCATTAAGCAGGATGTCATCAAGCACGCGTACAACTTCTTCCGCGAAGATCTGGGCGATAAAAATACACCGCAGAACGCGCTGCTGGCGGGGATCTTCGCTGATCCTCGGGTTAAAGGCATTATCGACCCTGAAACCGGCACGCTCATACAAGAGCCGTGGCGACAATTGGAAAATCCGCGGACACGTGCTTCGCTTAAGCTGCCCCCGCTGGAAACCGATAAGAACAAAATCAGGCTGCAGGTTAGGCAGGATCCGCTCAGCGATGAGACCGACACGCTGCCCAGCATGGCTGAAGCGGTCCAGAAGGCTACATTACCCAAGGACGCTACTGAGGAGCAGCAGGCAATCGCTGAGGAAGGGCGCGAAGAAGTTGCGCAGCTGCGCGCTAGAGGGCGGCGTCAGGACGCGCAGACCACGCGCCTGGAGATGGAACGCGGTCCGTTGTCTGCGGATGACACCACGTCGCAGCCAGATCAACTTCTACGTTCCCCCAAAGTAACGGCAGAGCGCAAAAAACTCCTGACTAGACTGGATAGGCTGCAGAAGCTCCGTCGTCAGGGCACGGAATCCATGCAGAAGCTCATGGAGAAACGGGCTGAAGCAGAGGCCGCTCTTTCGCAGGCGGAAAAAATAAAGGAGGCGCAGCCTGAAAACAGGGTAGCTATTGGGCGGGTAGAAATATTAGCTGATCGGCTGGATTCGCTGGACACAGCACTTGCTGCGCAAGCAACTAAGTTAGATAAGGACATATCCAGTGTAGAAGCTGCTCTCAGGCGGCAAGGCCCGCTGACGAATATCACCACGGAAGAGAGCTACGATCCTGATCAGGTAGATATCGTAAAACGCCAGAAAGCTATGGCGGAGTTAAGGCGTGCAGAAACCAAGGCAGAGAAGACTGGAGATTACGGTCCTGTATACGCGGCCGAAAAGAAAATACGTCGTACCTTTGAAGAGACGACAGGCGAGTCGCTGGAAACCAAGGGCGGACTGGATCGCACACATCCGTCGAACCTGGAGCGTCTGCGTCGTTACCTGGCAGGGGAGACTGCGGATAAAACGAAGCTCGATAAGGTAAATCAGAAAGCGAAGCCGCATAACTACGAGGTTGATTCACTAGGTTATCTGTCCAAAAAGAAAGATAAGCGTAAGCGCGTTCCGGTGAAATCCAAAGCTGAGCGTAAGCGCGTTCCGGTGAAGGGTGCGGAACCGAAGTCCGGACCAACTAACTACTTCGATCTGTTCCAGGACTACGTTAAGCGGGGGCAGTACTCTGCCTTCGTGCGCGATCTACTGGAAACAAAAAGTGCTGCTGAAGTTAAGCAAATAAACAGAGGGATACGAGAACTGCACGTGCTTCAGCTGGGACAAGCGCACCCTGAACTAGGGGAGCTGACTTTCGGCGTGAACAACTCCACGATCAGGGCAGAGAACGACGCTCTACTCCGTAAAGCTATACCTACGTTCTCCCGACTCATGGTCGGTAACCATGGTATTTACATCGAGTTCACTGAACCCGCGGACAAGGGAACGTTCGTTAAAAAGCACCTGCAGTACAACGAGTACAACCGGAACGGGCAGAAGCTGTACGACCAGTTTAAGGCTGTTAACTATGCGGACTATAAGCCTGGAAAGTGGTACGTATCGATCGAAGAGGCTTTAAGTCAGCCCCAGTCAACTACGAACCCAGCGCGTACCGTAACACCTTCGAAGGGTTATGTTACACGGCAGCAAGTGGCGCGGACTAAAGACACAACGGTTTACCTGTTCGGCGATAACCAGGAACGCTGGGGTATGGGCGGTCAGGCGGCTATGGCCCGTACTAAGATCGGTAGAGCGGGAGTCGGTAGCGAGATCGAAGGGGTTATCGGTATCGCCACCAAGAAGTCGCCCTCCCAGTTTATGACGGACGCTGAGTTCGAAGCGAACAAAGCCTCGCTCGACGCGGACTTCGCTAAGATCCCTGCGGATAAGAACGTCGTCATTATGCCGCTGGGTGAAGGGCGCGCTGAACTGAAGGCGAAGGCTCCGAAGACCTACGCCTACCTGCAGCAGAAGATCGCTGAGCTGAAAGGCCAGGAGGTTTCACGTGAAACATCTAAGGTCCAATTACCTCAGAAGACACGCTATGCGGCTAAGGACCAAGCTAAATCGGACCAGGCAACCAAATTCATAGGGCGGGGCTCCGCTAATTCCTCCACCGCAGCCTACGCGCAGGCGTGGGGGGATAAAGCTAACTCAGGGGAATATGCAGCTGAGGATAAAGTCTTCGTTTCAGTTGAAGGTAACCGTACTGGACGAATGGGGGTCAATAGGGCTGAATTGCAGCGAGCCATAGATGCGGGCGCTACGATTATTACCGACGACAAAGCGAACCGCTCCCGTCCTTATAACGTAGGCGAACGCGAAGTTGCAGCGTTCCTGGCCGAGAAGGGTTATACGGAGACGAAGCCTGGGATATGGCAAAAAGCCGCTCCCGTACGTGAATCTACGGCTACTCAGCCCCAGCCAACTCCAATCCAGGAGCGTACGGAAGCGCCTAAAACTATATCAAGACTACTAGCGGCTCGTGCTACGCCGATGGCCATGAATTTTAGAGACGGTACGCGTGGCTTGACGATGCGTCCGGAATTTCGTGGTAAATCGACGTTAGATTTAATTAAGTCTGGCGATCGTACAGCAACTACGCGGCATTATGACCCTAATGTACGTGTTGGACAGATTTTGAAGATGTATAACGGAAACGACTATGTTTTCGTGCGGGTAACGAAAGCACCTTATGCTGTACAAGACGTTACTGCAGAGCAATGGAGTAAACTCGAAGGTTGGGCACCCGAGAACTATGCCAAATATGCGAATATGAGTGCGGTATCACAGTTTCAGTATGAGCTAGTTCAAGTAGGAAGTAGCACCACGCCTGTACGTGCGCCAACGGTTACTCAACCGCAGCCGACACCGACGGCTAAGCCGACGGTCAATATCGCTTCCCCCTATAAAGGCCGAGCGAAGGCCCAGCTGGATAGAGGGGTTAGCCAGGAAGACGTTAACCTGGCGGCTGCGTTGACCAACGTTACTTTCGGCAAGTGGCAGGTAGACGACGTGCCAGGACTGACGCGGCCTGATCCGAACGGGCAGCACAAGCTGTCTGCCGAGGCGTGGTACTTCGCTAATAGGTCAGCGCCAACTGAGGCACACTACGGCAGGTTGAACGAAGACATGGCCGTGATGCAGAAGATCATCGAGGCTAAGTTACGTCAATACCCGAGGCTCATGAAGGCGCTCGAAGATCGGGGAGGCGTTACCTGGATAGAGAACGCAGAACATACTGTTACCGGTCGGGGTCGCTGGGAAGGGAAAGGACGCGATAGTAACTTCTTAGACGTACTGGCGAAGGCGTACGAAAGTGTTTTACGTACTCCGCAAGCCGAGGCTAAGCCGACGCCTACGGCTACACCATCAGCTGAGCCAGTCGATACGACGAAGCCCTTCAAAGAGTGGGCGAATCCAGGTCAGGTCGCGGCTTACGATGCAGCCACGGCGTACCTGGATAACCCCTCCATGACTACGTTTTCGATCACGGGGTCTGCCGGAACGGGTAAGACGACCCTGGTGAAGGAGATCATCAAAACAGTAAAAGGGAAGCGAATCGTTCTATCTTCCCCGACGCATCGAGCTAATTCCGTTATTCGGACTCAGAATCCTGATGGCGACATCATGACCCTGCATAAGCTGTTAGGTCTGAAGCCTTTTGTAGATCTTACGGACTTCGACGCCTCCGATTTGAAGTTTGTTGAGGAAGGCGAGATAGAAATGCCGTATAGGGGAATACTGCTCATCGATGAGAGCTCGATGATCGGCGACGCGCTGTATGGCTTACTGATTAGAACAGCTTCGCAGTATGGCACCAAGATCATGTTTCTGGGTGATATGGCCCAGCTGGGTCCCGTTGGGCAGGAGACGGATTCCAGGGCGCTGACCAATTCTGACGCCATGGCAGACTTGGTCCAGGTTATGCGGGCCAAGAACGCAGAGCTGCTGGACGAGTCCGTCCATGTCCGAGAAAAAGGCACGTTCTCGGGCAAAAGTAACATGGATAAAAACAACAACGGAGTGAAGTTCACCGGCGATAGACTAGCTTTCATCAAGCGGGCGATAGCATTTTTCAAATCCGATGAGTTCAAGAAAAACCCGCTACTGGTCCGCGTGCTGCCGTTCCTTAACGATACTGTTGTTCTACATAATAACGAAATTCGTGAGGGGTTATTCGGTGCAGACGCTCCTGCGTTCGTCAAAGGCGAGCTGCTAATGGGGTACGCAGCTTTCAGTAAGGGGCGGAATAAACCTATCTTGGTCCAGAACGGGATCGACTATATCGCTGATAAGGTAGGCGCGCCCAGACAATCGACCTTGTTCGACGTACCAGTAACTGTCTATGATGCCACGATCCGCGATGTGTACTCCGGTGAAACTAAAATCATCTCGCTCGCTGATCCGAATACACCGATCAGTGCGCAAAGGCAGATAAATCAAAATGCCTCGCCCTTGAAAAGACAAGCGGCTGGGAACCGTTCCATCTGGCCAACGAGGATCTACCCTCAGCTACAACAATTCGCAATTCCTTTTGACATAGTCACCGACGATGGTAAGACGCTTAGTAAGAAGCATTTCCATTATGGCTATTCCCATACGATCCATAAATCCCAGGGCGGGACGTACAAGTATGTCATGGTCAACGATAACGATATTACATCTGCGCAAAGACCTGACGAGAAGACAAAGAGCCGCCTGCGTTACGTCGGCGTGACTCGGGCAGAGCACGGAGCGTTTGTCCTGTCCCGTAAGGGAGGGATCAAACCAGCACTGGCTGGTGTCGCGCAGGACCAACGATTCGAAACCCTTGAAGAGGCGCAGGCTGACCCAGGGGTACTAGAGAGCATGGATAAGGCGACGAAGTGGTTGATCCGCGCGTTCGGTCCTGAAATCCGGCAGCACATGGGCTGGATGCTGGCGCGTGAAGCTCCAGGCAGGCCGATGGAAGGGTACTACATATACGACGATGAGCATGGGGTGGTTAGAGACTTCATCAGCCTAGCTGCTGACGCCGTCGATCCATTGGGTACCGCTTTCCATGAAGGTATGCACAAGTTTGTTAAGCAGCTAGGTCTCACTGGCAACCAGGACTTGTATCAGCGCTTAGTCAAAGCAGCTACAGCTCCGCACGTCATGAAGCAGATGGAGCGGCTACTGCGCGAACTACCGAGTGGCTACCTAGCGATCGACCAGATCCGCACCGACCCCGAAGAAGCGGTGGCCTACGCCTTCCAGCTCTACGCTGCCAGCCGCATACCTGGTGGTCCCGAGTTCCACCTGATGAACAAGAAGCTGTTCATGCGGGTGATCGATACCATCAAGAAGATGCTGGGGCTCATGACCAACTCTAATGCGGCGGAGCATATCTTTGCCGCATTGTTCGAAGGACGCGTGAATCGGGATGGGATCGTGTCGCTGAAGAAGTACCAGGAACGGGCGTTTAAGGAGTATGCCAAAGACGTTATGACGGTACTCCGCGAATCTGTGCCGCGTTCATTGTCCAGCCCGATCATCCAGTTGCAGCGCATGCGGAATGCAGATGGCGAGCTGATCGGAGCGTTCAAGAAGCTGGCGAACTACTGGCACAGCGAGCCGTTGAAAGGCGGAAAGTCGGGTCTTATTTACCGCGATTCTCAGACGGAAGGCCAGTTTCGTAATCGCTGGTACAAGGTTGTCCAAGACAACAACATGACGAAGGAAGATCTGAAGTCTGCGCTGCTGAACTTCCAGTCGATGAAGCCGCCACGTACCCAGTTTGAAAAGGACTTAACACATTTCCTTAACCGTATGTGGGTCTACCAGTTCGGAGGAGACGAAAGTACAAACCCCGTCAAGGTACTGAAAGAAGTTGATGCGGAAACCGGACGGAAGGCGTGGGTAACGCCAGGACAGGTTAAAAACTACTTCTCACGTATCTGGAGCATCGAAAACATCCTGGCGAATGAAATCGAGTTCCGCGAGGTGATGGCTGAAGAAGGCAATCTGGATGAAGCGACCATTACCAACTTCATCGAAATGCTGCAGGCAACGAATGGGGTCGAAGCAGGTGCCGAGTTACAACAATACCGCGCCGAGTTCAGCCCGTTCAATGCCGCGATCAACGCTCGTGCTTTCGAGTTCATCAAGGAGGGTAACGCGCATAGATTCGCCAAGTTCCAGGAACAGGATATGGGCAAGATTATGGAGCGCTATATCCGACAAGCTGTGCACCGTCGCGAGCACTCACGTACCTTCGGGCATGACGGTAAGGTCATCGAGGAGCTGTTCGCGGAAGCGCGGAGGGAAGGGGCGTCGCCTGAGCAGATCGCGTACGCCGAGAAGGTCGTTAAGGGACTGGAAGGTCGGTTGGGTACGGACAAAGTTTCAGATCTGCAGCGTGAAATCATGGTCGGCTCGATGTCCGTTACGAACATCGCGGTACTGGCACTGGCGTTGTTCTCCTCCATGGTGGACCCGCTGGGTGTCCTGGTACGCACGGGCAGCGTGACGGCAGCAGGGAAAACCTTCGTCGCTGGGTTCAGACAGATTCTGGCTGATGCTCGTAAAGTTAAGGTCACCGACCAGGAGATCACCGAATACCTGGGCATCATCGAAGAAGACATGGCGCAGGATCTGCTGAATAACATGGAGCGCGGCATCTACATGAACGAGAAGCTGCGTAAGGTGAACAAGTTCTTCTTCAAGAGCATCGGCCTGGAGCAGTGGACCCGCGGGACTCGTATCGGGGCGACACGAGCTGTTTTCGAGTACCTGAAGAAGAACGCTGACAACGCCGCGGCGCTAGAAGAGCTGGGGTTAACGCCAGACCAGATCGAACGTTTCGGAGACCGGATCAAACTCAAGCCTGAAGAGTTCAAGACGGGCGAGGAGATCACCGACGCGGATATCGAAAAAGCTCGGTTGGTGCAGAACGCGGTGTACCGTATGGTCGATGAAGCAATTCTGCGCCCGTCCGCAGCGTCGCGTCCATTGTGGATGTCGGACATGCGCTTTAAGCTACTGGGACATCTGAAGTCATACACCTTCACCTTCCACAACCAGATCTTACGGCAGCTGGGTACCCGAGCAGCGAACGCTGAAAACATGGCCCAGGCTGCGCTGGTCTTCGCGCCGTTACTCACTTATGTACCAGTGATGCTGGCCGCGGACATGGCGCGTGGGCTGATACAGGGTGACGACAAGGACAGGGATTGGGACGAGCTGCTGGGCCGAGCGTTCCAGCGCAGCGCAGTTGCCGGTATGGGGACGTTCTTCCTGGATGCGAAGGATGAAATGGACTGGGGCGGGCTTCCGACCAACACGCTACTGGGACCGGTCATCGATACCGCCCTTAACCTGGGTCAAGCAGCGACGAATCCAGATTCGTCGGTCGTTGCTGCAAGTGCTAAACTCTTACCCTACAATGCGTTGTGGCGGAAGTGGGGAGAAGACGATTGATCCTGGCCTACAGCAGTGTAAAATAGACAAGGAAGTCTAATGGGGAGCCCATCCATGGTAAGGGAATACGAAAAATGGCAGAGCAAGACAACGGAGGGCTCCTCAAAGCAGCTATATCCGGCATCATCGGTGCCGCCCTCGGCATCATGATCACTTACAGCACAGGTGTTGCCAGCAATCGGACTGAAATTGTCCGGCTGGCGACCAAGGTTGATAGCCTGACTAACACCATAGAACTTAATATGACCGACCGGTACCGTGGGCAGGATGCTCAACGGGATCTTGATGTTATTCGTGGAAAAATAGTTGAGATCATAGCTCACGATGCTGAACAAGAAAATGAAATCAGGAATCATTTACGCGAACATGAAAAGAATCGGTGAATGGATAGAATCCTTGTTCGAAGAACACAAGCTGGTTCGACGTCTGGTCGTACTGTGGGCCCTGGGACTGATCACGTTCGTAATCTGTGTCACGTTCTCAGACCTGACGCTGTTAACAGCGTCTGTAGCTGCCGCAGTCGGGACAGTCGTCGGAATCCTCAGTGTTGTGATAAACTTCTATATACGTTCACGGGAACTGGATGACATCAGGAAAGATGATGAAAACTAAATGGATGCTGGTTTTTCTATGTGCACTGGCTGCTGGTAATCTGTTCGCGATAAGTTATATGGCTCGATCCTATGAGTTTATGATGCCTAGCGGAGATCATATATCCGTTAACCTAGATCCTGAAAATACGCTCCATGTGTATTACAAAGGAGAGTATGTTCAGTACTTAGGATCAAGGACTAATTTCTGTATGCCGCAATGAATTACCTCAGGATAATCTGGAAGTTCGCTAAACCTAATATCCCATATATTCTGCTGGCTTTGCTGGTGGCTTTTGTTTACTGGAAAGTAACTGGTATGTGGGGTGAGTATCAGGAATGGAAAACTCTCCAGCAACAGACTATTACTGAAATAACGGTTATGCGGGATAGGGCACTGGT